>OBAI01000824.1_pt1 | contig 28421 bp, 20 predicted proteins | sample 1517461 | NCBI WGS metagenome assembly OBAI01 (sample SAMN04571696, study PRJEB22368) | human gut metagenome | biome: human gut; material: stool | host: Homo sapiens | place: Luxembourg | collected 2012-06-29
AAGTATTGAAATGAAAGCAGATGAGTATTGTCATGATTTCCGACCGGCTCATAGTCCATTTCCGATTGCGGTGCTTACGCCCGTCTGGCTCACAAATGGACATGCGTGCAATTTCCTTATCATATTCTTGGCAAAAATCATCGATAATACAGAAAATTTCAGTAATTTTGTTCTTGGTAATCTCCATAACTATAGTATCCTTTAATTTTATAATTAATTGATTCACAATCATAAAGGTACTAAAAATTATTGAGATTACCAACTTTTACAAAGACTTTCTTATCCCGAACTCAGGTTATTAGCTCATTGCAATCCTCACGATGCAGTAGAAAACGACGAGACTACCCATCTTGTTGTAGGCTATGTGCAGAGCGGCAAGACCATGTCATTCACAGGACTCACAGCCCTGGCACATGACAATGGTTATAGAGTAGTTATTTATTTTGCAGGTACCAAACTGAACCTTTTGAAGCAGACCTCCGACCGTTTGGAGAAAGATTTGGTCAAATCGAACTCATTGGGCAATGTGGCTTACAAGATTCATAAAGACCCTACTATCGGGGAGGCAGAAGACATCATTGGACATCTGAGCATGACGAGCAAGCCCACCATATTGATTCCGGTCTTGAAGCATCATGACCACATCAAACATCTGAAAGAGATCTTCGAGACTGATGACTTCAAGCAAGCTATGGCAGGAGAGACCGTCATGATTATAGACGACGAGGCAGACCAAGCCTCGCTCAATGGTTATGGTCGTTCCAATAGCAAGAATGTGAATGAGGAGGATGAAACCACAGCGACATACGATGCCATTCTTAAACTGCGTGCCATCTTGCCTGGCAATACATACGTGCAGTACACTGCCACTCCACAAGCCAATATTCTCATCAGTATGCAGGATATCCTCTCACCCAAAAGCCACACTTTGCTGACTCCTGGAGAGGGGTATATTGGCGGCAAGAAGTACTTTGGTATGGATGGCCCTAATCATGATTTGTTTAGTGGGGGATTGATAGTTACCATACCTGAAGAACAAGTATTCCACAACAAAAAGAACAGGTTGTCCAAATGCCCTCAGTCGTTGAGGGATGCTGTAAAGTTTCATATATTGGCAGTTGCCATTGTTGTGAAATGGATGGAGGTAGATGGTGTCAACTACCTGTCCATGATGGTTCACCCCGATGTGAGCAAGGCTAACAACAAGAAATTCAAACGTTGGATAGAGTCGGATTTAACCCAATGGCGCAAGTTGCTTGCCAAGCCCAGCGGACATGAGGACAGGGAGGACTTGCTGAATGATTTCCGCAGGCTGTTCCCTCAAGCGGTAGAGTTCTATTCCCCCGATGAACGTCCTACATTCGATGACATCCAGCCGTACCTGAAGGATATCCTTAACGACAAGAAGGTTTATTTGGTCAATTCGGACAAAGATGCCGATAAAGAGATAGATTGGGACAAGTATAGCATGCACATATTGGTGGGTGCCGAAATGTTGAACCGTGGTTTTACCGTAGAGAAACTTGCCACCACCTATATGCCTCGCTATACGGTAGGCGCAACTAATGCCGACACCATACAGCAGCGGTGCCGATTCTTTGGCTATAAGGAAAGTTACATCAAGAGTTGTCGTGTGTTTTTGCCTCAATGTTCCATAGACAACTATATGGAATATGTTGATCACGAGGAAGAACTGCGGTCGACACTTTCACGTTGTGACACGCTCGAAGCAGCCGAGCGACAGATATTGTTGTCTCCAGATCTTCGTCCCACAAGGTTCAATGTACTTCCCATCTCCGTCGTCAATACAAAACTTCGTGGCAATTGTGCAATGCAAGCTTTTGAGAGCAAGGAGACGATATTGCACAACAACCAAGTGGTCAGCGATTTCCTGGCGAAACATGAAAATAACTTTACTTTGTCCTATGAGTTTTCTACTAAGGATAGAACGCATAGAGGGTTGCTCTTGCCAGTCGAAGATGCCATTGCATTCTTGAATGATTTCCGTTTCAAGAACTATCCAGATGCATCCCGAAAGAGTGCAACCATCAGGTATCTGAGGTATTTGGCAAGTTTGGAAGCTAATCCTCTGAAAGACGTGTATTTTATTCAGATGGCATGGGATTCTGCACCACGTGAACGTAGCTTTGATTTCGAAAACAAACGATTTGCTCCCAATACCCGGTTGTTTGCAGGACCATCATCAGCAACCGACTCTACCAATTATCCGGGCGATGCCAAAATCGTATTAGAAGATTCTGTAACGATTCAGTTGCATCATATAGCTTTCAAGGGTAGCATAGAACTCGGCTTTCCAACAACGGCATATACTTTGGCTATTAATTATCCTGACAAGTTGGCGACAACCTACTGCTCTAACGAGGAGAAGAATCAAGAAGACGATGGTATAACAGATAGTAATGAAGATTAATAAGATGGAACATACAATCAAGGAACAATTCAAACAATTGGGCTGTCATAGCAATGGCGATGGTGCCTACAAGGTACTTTCTTTGGCACAGTTGTCTCATAAATTGGGGAAGTCGAATGAGGGATATCCTATGTTTTTCGTTAGTGTCAACGACACAACTTCTCTGGTCAAGAATATCACCCGAGAACTCCTATCTGTAGAGTACAACCAGCTATGCCGTTTATCTTCAGAGGAGGGTGACGTGGAAAAATCGTATGCCATTATTACCCTTCGTTCTGTCGAATGGGCTTTGCAGTCCTCGTTCATCGATATAGTGGTGCTCATGCTACAAAAGTTGCAGCCTGTACCATCACGTAAGACTCTCTCTGTAGAGGTAGAGAAACTGATAACAATTTTCTCAGCATTGGTGAATCCACCTGTCAAGAAGATTCAAGGACTTTGGGGAGAACTGTTGGTCATAGAGCAAAGCGATTACCCAGAGATATTGATCAATGCTTGGCATTCTTCGCCAACTGCTAAGTATGACTTTACCATGGGAAGAGACAAAATAGAAGTAAAAGCCACTTCGAGCGAGAATCGCATTCATCATTTCACTATCGACCAGTTGAATCCTTCGCCGAGTTCTCGCCTGCTCATCGCCTCTATGACGGTGAGAGAATCGGGAGAGGGGAACGGAGGCAAGTCGGTTCGCAATCTCTTTGATTCTATCAGTCAAAAAGTGGGTGCGCAAGAAAAGTTTCGTTTGTATCAGATTATGGCTGCCACGATAGGTAGCAGTATTATCAAGTTGGATGCCGTATACTTTGATTATGTCGAGGCTGTCGACACATTGGCTTACTTCTGTGCCAAGGACATTCCGCACATTAAGAAATCGGATGTACCAACAGGTGTAACAGAGGTGAAGTTTGCCAGTTCGCTTGACGGCTTACCACAAGCCTTCTCACCTGAAAGAATAAATGATTATCGAGAAAGCCCGTTATTTAAAAGTATTATGTGATGGTAGCAAAATTATCAGCAAACGACCATAAGAAACTGCTTGAGGATACTCTTGCGGAAAACGTAACGTTCAAATTACTGGAAGGAACCATGCCGTGCCAAATCATGGTGGATGGTTTCTGCTTCTATGTCTATGTGAAGACTCTGTCCAGCGCTCACCTAAAGGGAAGTGACGATGTTTGGAGGGCACAACTTCCAAGGCACGAGGACTTCGAGAAAATAAAGACTGCTTCCACACCCATTATCTTCTTGGGCTATGATACCGATAACGATGTGTACGCCACATGGAATCCTCATGTTGTCAAGCAAAGATTGAACGAGGCAAAGTATGTGTCATTCTATTCTCGACTGTCAGGTCAGCAAGAGGCACATGATGAAGACAAGTTCGTTCGCAAGCAGCTCAACAATGATGGTGAAGTGCTGATATTTCCCCGCTCCAAACTCAATTCTTATCTGGTGAACTTTGTTGCATATTTCCCTGATAATACGGATTATGTAGCCATAGGAAGCAAGCGAAGAAAAGAAGCCAATGATGCATATCGTCTATTCAACGATAGTAAACATATTGCAAGTTTTGCTAAATACTTAGAACAGAATGGATGTAATGATATAGCAGAATATTGCAAGATGATTAAAACATTCATCAATCAGAATATCTTCTCGTGCCATCGTAAGATATTTCTTGCCTGCGACTCGATTCATCAATATGAGGATGCTGTAAGGCGTTTCTTGGAGGAAGAAGATGTACAGGCTTCCATCTATGTGACTGATGTCAATGCTGAAGACGTGCTTGATGCCTATGTCTTGTTTCTGATAGATAAAATGAATGAGATACACGATGATAAACCGGCAGACGAAGCTAAGAAAAATGCCGTCCAAAAGCAAAATGAAGAATTATGCCAGAAGAATGGTAAAATCACAAAAATCACTGACCAGGAACTTCTTCACCAAATAGAGCCATACCTTAATACCGAATATAAAACGACTATACCAGCGATGAACATCGTTAGGGATTTCTACCAGAATAAATATCCAGGTCTTAAAATGGAAATAAAAGACTGGATGAATTTGGTTACTCATATTGACTGGAGTAATTGCTATTAATAATTTTTTTTCATGGGGTTTACATAGGGTTTACGAATACCCCCATGATTTCACCCTACCTTTGCACTCGAAACAAGTACTCATTCATGTGTGAGTTTCTTGGTTTCGGGTGCTTTTTGTTTCCTATGGCCGACTCCTATATATATCAGCGCGCAGGGATGGAGGAACATGAGAAGACACAATGAGCATTCCTATAAAACTATATTCATTTTTAAAAAATAGGAATATGATATCAAAAAATTTAAAAATTCAAGTGTTCGGGCATCCTCAGTTCGGCGAAATCCGAGTGACGGGGACGAGTGATGAACCTCTCTTTTGCCTCGTGGACATCTGCAAGGTTTTGGAACTCAACAACACGAGCATGGCGAAGAGAAAGCTGAAAGCAACGGGCATCAAAATTTTTGAGGTACGTTCAGAACTCACCAACAAACATGGCAAGACCATAGCTTTCATGGACAACCTCACCTTCATCTCCGAGCAAAACCTCTATCGCTTGATTATGCGCTCTACCAAACCGATGGCTGAGCCATTCCAAGACTGGGTATGTGGAGAGGTGCTTCCTTCCATCCGCAAGCATGGTGGATACATCCTCACCCACGAGGGAGACACCGACGAGGATATACGCCGAAGGGCAGAGGAGGTGCTGAGAACCACCCTGGAGCAGAAAGACAAGCTCATCAGCGAGCAGAAAGTGCTCCTGGAACAAAAGAACAGAAGAATCGCTGAGCAGGATGTGGAAATCGACCGACTGCTGCCCAAGGCTCTCTACGCCGACAGCGTGCTCGAAAGTATCTCGTGCTACACCACCACGCAGATAGCCAAGGAATTGGGCATGACGGCGCAGGAACTGAACCGCTGGCTCTGCGCAGAACGTATACAGTACTACCAGAGCGGACAGTATATGCTCTATGCCGACTATGCCCACCGCGGACTGGCGAAGAGCCGAACCCACTATGACCTCTTTGTGGGAAGAGACACCGTGCTAACCCGCATGTACCTCGTGTGGACGGAGAAGGGACGGGAGTTCATTCATCTGAGGGCTAAAGGAGGAATTCTCAAGGAGTTAAGGAGTTAAAGGAGTTAAGGAGTTAAAGGAGTTAAGACAACAGTCTTTGTGGGTGTTTCATTAAGCAGCACGCCCTGAAAGGGCAGAAGCTCCTAGCCCAGGGCAACGCCCTGGGTATAAAGGCAGTCAGCAAGGCGCCCTGTAAGGGCAACAGCTTTAAAACTCCTGGCAAATTATAAAGCTTTTGCCCTTACAGGGCGACAAGTTTGCGAACATGATAACCCCAGGGCGTTGCCCTGGGCTAGGAGCTTCTGCCCTTTCAGGGCGTGCTGCTTGTGTCCATAACAACCCTGGGCTATGAGCTTCTGCCCTTTACCTTTGCTTTACCCTTCGGCCAGCGATTTCCAATTCCCTTCGGCCGGTGACCGTTGGTTCAGGGCGTGCTGCTTGTATGAGCTTCTGCCCTTTACCTTTGCTTTACCCTTCGGCCAGCGATTTCCAATTCCCTTCGGCCGGTGACCGTTGGTTCAGGGCGTGCTGCTTCAGGGCGTGTGGAGTTTAGATACGAAACTTCAGTTACAAACTAAACATTTTAAAAAAAACATGGAAACAATGATTATGAAAGTAGTGATGCAGGGAGAGACTTCCCTCGTCGATTCGCAGAAGAGTGAGAACGGGAAACTCGCCAAGTGCAACATCGTGTTGCAGGAGTTTGGCGGAAAGTTTGAAAACCAGTTTGCCGCGGTCATGCTCGGCAAGGACGCACAACTTAGGTTCTATGCCGGAGAGGTGGTCGTGGTGAAACTGCGCTTTCAGACCCATGAGTATCAGGGACAGGTGTATCAGGACATCCTGGTGCAGGACATCGAAAAAATAATTAAACATTAAATACGAAACAACCATGGCTTTTGGAATATCACAAAGCGTAAGGAGCAGGGAGGTGCAAGTATGCACCCCCGAGCTCTTCCACCAAGCTACTAAGAGCAGCAGGGTGAAGGACGTCTGCGCACAGATAGAGGATGCACTGGAGCGCAAACGCCGGGGAGAGATAGGGCAGGAAGACTACGACACGATGAAGACACGGCTCAAGAGCCAGTTGCCCATACTCACGCCCCACGCCACCTTTCGCAATGGCCGACGACTCAATGCTGACGCCATACCCAGCGGACTCAGCATCTACGACAAAGACCACATCGCCGACCCTACGGGATGGTGGAAAGCAAAGAGCGAAGAACTGAGAGTGAAGAATCCTCAGGTGCTGGCGAGAATACTGCTCGTGCACGTCACACCGTCGTTGGAGGGCCTCAGGCTCGTCTTCGTCATGCCAGAGGGCATGAACCTGGCAGAGGCTCAGAAGTGGATGTCGCAACAGCTCGGCGATGAGGAGTACGACGTGTGCGTGAAAGACCTGGCACGGCCGTCGTTCATCGTGCCCGAAGAATACATCCTCTTCATCGACGAGGCACGGCTCTTCGCCCCCTTGCGAAGCTCTTCCGGCATGGACGAGAGAGGCTCCAACGGTGATGCTGCTTCTCAGGCGAATACCAGCGTAAATATCAACCCTAATCCTAAACTTAACGAACATGACCCCGAACATGACCCTAAACCCCAAGTTGCAACGAATCAAGAACATCGACCTGAGAGCGATAATAGCTCTGTTGCTCTTCCTGCTGGCACTGCTGTTGAGTATGCCCACTCTGCTAATCATGATCGTGCTGATGATCATCATCTCGGCAATCATGGAGGGAATCAGGAGCATGGCGGAGAGGAGAAGCGACAAGACTTCGCCCAAGAATACGACGGAATCCCCTACGAGGCGATAACAAGCAAGCTCGTAGAACTGCTCGGAGGTGAGCCACAGCACGGTTCGCGCAACTCGTTTATCTTCACGCTGAGCTGCTATCTGCGCTATCTGTGCGATGACAATGCCACGTGGATCAAACAGGTGATACCCACCTTCGGCGAGGAGAAGAAACGGGCCTTCACCACCGTCGACAGTGCTTGTCAGAGGAAGCAGTCGCACCGCATGCCGATGATTGTGCGCAAGGCCATCAGCCTGTGCCAGCAAGAGCAGGCAAGGGGGAAAGCCGCCGACTATGATGCCGATGAGTTTGGCGACATCCAGAACCCCGACTCCTACTTCTATCGCATACACGAGATGCCACAGAAACTGCCCCGCCTCATCCGTCTGCTCGTGAGCAAGACACCCGCCATCTACCAGCCTGCCGTGTCGCAAGCCGTCTTCCCAGCCCTGGCAAGCCATCTGTGCGACACCCGCTTCCGATACATCGACAACGTGGAGCATGAGGCCACGCTGATGAACATCCTCTGTGCGCCTACGGGAAGCGGCAAGGAGAGCATCACACAGCCCATCAACCGCATCATGGCGGACATCAGGGCACGCGACGCCCAGCAGCGTGAGCGGGAGAGGGCATGGAAGGACGAATGTAACCGCAAAGGCTCCAACAAGGACAAGCGTGAGCGACCCGAAGGACTCGTCATCCAGGAGGTGAACATCGACATGACCAACCCAGCCTTCGTGCTGCGTATGAAGGAGGCTGAACGGCACTTTCTCTATGCCAAAGTGAATGAGCTGAACCTCTTCGATGCCCTCAAGGGCAAGACCAACCAGCACTTCCGCATCATGGAGCTGGCATTCGACCTGGGCAACTATGGACAGGACCGAGTGGGCGTGCAGTCGGTGACCGAGACCGTGAAGGTGCGCTTCAACTGGAATGCCTGTTGCACACCGAAGAAGTGTCGTGACTACTTCCGAAGGGTGGTGACCGACGGACCCGTGAGCCGCATCTCGTTTGCCACCATCGAGCGACGCCCGTGCGGATCGGAGATTCCCGTCTATGGCTCCTACGACGCCGCCTTCGACGAGGAACTGAAACCCTACATCGACAACCTGTTGAAGGCCCGCGGACTGGTGGACTGCCCCCAGGCTCTCCGGCTCGCCCGCAAGCTGATGGAGGAGAACGCTGAGTTTGCCCGTCTGTCGCAGAACTATGTGTTCGAGAACCTTTCCTTCCGTGCCAACGTCATCGCCTATCTCAAGGCCTGTGTGCTGTATGTCGCCAACGGCATGAAGTGGGAGAAGTCGATAGAGGACTTCGTGCGCTGGAGCGAGCGTTACGACCTGTGGTGCAAGCTGAAGCTCTTCGGACAAATGATCTACGATGCCGATGTCGAGCAAGACAAGGTGAGCCGCACAGCACCCAACGGTCCTAAGAACCTGCTGTCGCTCTTGCCCGACGAGTTCACCATGGACGACTACGTGAAGGTGCGTCGTGCTCAGGGCTTCGACAACGACAGCGCCAGGCGCATCAGGGATGCCATACACCAATGGGTGCACCGTGGATATGTGGCTAAGGTGGAAGGTGCTGACACTGACACTGACAGTCCGATTTTCCGCAAGGTGAAGGGGTGAAACTTTTTTGTAAATGGGGGAGTTTAGAGGGGAGTTAAGGAGTTAAAGGAGTTAAGGAGTTAAGACAACAGTCTTATTGCTTGAAATCAAATCCACAAAGGCATTTGTCTTAACTCCTCAGCGACCGCAGGGAGCGATAACTCCTTAACTCCAAAGAAAGATAACTTCTTCAGTTACTTAACTCAATAAAACAACAAAAAAAAATGGAAATCATATTGAAACGCATAGCCAAGAGAGCTACTTACACCATCGGCCGACTGTATATCCTGCCCGATGGAAGTGTGGAACGAGAGTTGATACCCGGCAGGAGGAGGGAAGACAAGCGCACTGTGCGCTGCCGTGTGGACGAGAGCCTGCTCACCACAGAGCATTACTTCTGCGATACCCTGGAGCCTACATGGCGCAACCTGCTGGGCATTCCGCTTGCCCCGAGGGAGGTGGATGCTCGCCACGGCAGGGTGTCGGGCAAGATGGCCCGCAAGGTGCAGGGCAAGACGGCTATCCCCGAAGGCTCTTACACCGTGGTGGTGAGCAAGTCGCCACGATTCAAGAGATGGTTGCCCCTACTCGTGGGCGTGCCCCTCTTTGAGGGCATACGCATCCATGCCGGCAACTATCCTGACGACACGCAGGGCTGCATCCTGGTGGGCGAAAACAAGATGGTGGGCATGGTGGTGAACTCGCAACAGCGGTTGCGCCAACTCATCGACCTCATCACCCAGGCTCAGCAGAACGAAGAGAGCATCTGGATCACCGTGGTGTGAAGGGGAGTGAAGAGGAGGTCGTATAATTTCAGAACGCTCCTGAGCGTTTAGGCTTGCCTGTCTCGGTGAGGGGCAGGTGGTCGATGTGCAGAAACTCCCGTGGCACCCAGTATTTGGGCAGGGTGTTTCTGCATATTTCTTCAATGTGGGTCAGGTCGGTCGACTCGGTGAGGAGGATGGCCTTTTCGCCCAGCATCTCATCTTGTTTCTTGACGATCATGAAGGGCGCCGACAGATGCGGACGCAAGGTTTCCTCCACCTCCTCTATCTGAATCTTGATGCCACCACTGCACACCACGTTGTCCTTGCGGCCCTTGATGCGGAAGAGCGTCTTGCCCGTGCGGTCGTCGGTGCGTAGCTGGGCGATGTCGTTGGTGACAAGGGGGTCGGCACATACCTCGGGGGCGTCGATGACAAGGCATCCCTCGGCATTGAGGCTTATGCCTACGCCGTCGAAGGGGGTATACCAGAGGCTGGCGTCGGGGCCGTTGAGGCGGCGCAGGGCGATGTGCGACAGGGTCTCGGTCATGCCATAGGTGCTCCATACGGCATTAGGAAGGGGCTTGATCATCTGTGCCAACTCGTCGCTGATGGCTCCTCCGCCTATGATGAGGTGACGGATGCGCATGAGCCGTTCGCGCTCGCCGGGCACTTTCAGGCTGTTGTACACCTGCATGGGCACCATGGCGGCAAAGGTGAAGCTGGGCAGGGCATCATCTGCCAGGGGATGGCTGCTCGGACGCACGGTGGTGAGCCGAAGGTCCCGCTGGAGGCTTCGCACCACCATCATCTTGCCCGCGATATAGTCGAGGGGCATGCAGAGCAGGGCGGTGTCGCCCGGCTTCAGTCCTAAGAAGTCGCAGGTGATGCGGGCTGAGTTGAGCATGCGCCTCTTCTCCACCATCAGGGGCTTGGGTTTTCCCGTAGATCCGCTGGTGTGTACCAGAATGCGGGGGTTGTCATTGTGCCATTCGGCAAGAAATTCGTTCAGTTCCATAAGGGGAATTTTAATTTTTCAGGAGTTAATTTTTCAGGAGTTAAGGGAGTAATTTTCAGGAGTTAAGGAGTTAAAGGAGTTAAAGGAGTTAAGACAACAGCTTTGTGGGTGTATTCATTGAGCAGCATGCCCTGAAGGCACAAAGCAGCACGCCCCGAAAGGCACGGAAGTTCCTATAAGCAGCACGCCCTGAAGGGGCAGAAGCTCTTAGCCCAGGGCAACGCCCTGGGTTATCATGTTCGCAAACTTGTCGCCCTGTAAGGGCAAAAGCTTTAAAACTCCAGGGGCAATTTGTAAAGCTTTTGCCCTTACAGGGCGCCTTGCTGATTGCCTTTATACCCAGGGCGATGCCCTGGGCTAAGAGCTTCTGCCCTTTCAGGGCGTGCTGCTTAATGAATACACCCACAAAAGCATTTGTCTTAACTCCTTAACTCCTTAACTCCTTTAACTCCTGAACTTGCTAAACTTGATTAACAAAGATCTTCTCTCCCTTGATTTCCAAAGGCATGGGAATGTTGTCGGTGAAGAGTTGTCCGGTGCCAAGGCCCTGAGGCATGGAGACCCCGGGACCATAAGTCTTGGCGCAGAAATGGGCGATGGCACTGAGCCCCACGTTGCTCTCCAAGGCCGATGTAATCCAGCTTCCGATGCCCCGTTCGCTTGCCATCTGTATCCATTCGCGGCATCCGTAGATGCCTCCGTGGAGCGAGGGCTTCAGCACGATGTACTGAGGGTGTATGGTGTCGAGCAATGCCTGCTTCATCGATCGCACGTTCACGCCGATGAGCTCCTCGTCGAGGGCGATGGGCAGGGGTGACTCACGGCACAGGGCAGCCATCTTGGGCCACTGGTGCTGGCGTATGGGTTGCTCTATGGAGTGGATGTCGTACAGTGCCAGGGCTTCCAGTCGGCTCATGGCATTTTCGGGCGTGAAGCCACCGTTGGCATCCATGCGCAACTCTATCTGCTCCTTGCTGTACACCTGGCGTATGCGCTTGATGAGGTCGAGCTCCTTGAAGAAGTCGATGGCGCCAATCTTCAGTTTCACGCAGTGGAATCCGCTCTTCAGCTTCTCCTCCAGTCGGGCGAGCATCTCGTCGTAGGTGCCCATCCATACCAGTCCGTTGATGGTGATGCCCTCCTCGCCCCGTGCGAAGGGCGTGTCGTAGAGGCTTGCCAGGTACGTCGCCCATGCCGGCACGTCGATAGCGGGGCACTGACGGAAGAAGTCGGCAAAGGCGGTCTCCAGTCCGAAGGTGATGCTGGGGTAGGCACGTATCATGTCGTAGGGTATACGCCCCATCTGTTCCACCATCTGGCACACCTGTCGGAGCGTGAGCTCGTATTCGGGCTTGGCGTCGCAGCTCAGGTCGGGCAGGGTGGCACATTCGCCCACGCCCCTGATGCCAGGATGTTCTGCCGAGGTGAGGGTGAGGTAATAACTGTGCCGGGTGGTGTAGACTCCCCGTGAGGTTCCGGCAGGCTGCTTGAAGTGGAGCGTGCGCTCCGATATGTCAATCTTGTACATCTTTTATTTTTTTTGAAGGAGAATTTTCAGGAGTTAAGGGAGTTAAGGAGTTAAAGGAGTTAAGACAACAGTCTTATTGCTTGAATTCAACCCCACAAAGGCATTTGTCTTAACACCTCAGCGACCGCAGGGAGCGATAACTCCTTAACTCCTTAACTCCTGAAAAAAACTCCTTTAGATCTTTACTTTTTCTTCAGCTCATAGAGGTCCTTGCGGCGGTCGCGCAGGTTGCGCACGGCACCATAGGTGTGGAGCTCGTTGAGCAGGTTGAGGTCAACGTCGGATACGAGAATCATCTCGGTGTTGGGCGTAGCCTCCGATCGCTTGCCGTCGTTGGGGAAGGCGAAGTCGCAAGGCGTGAACACGGCACTCTGAGCATACTGTATGTCCATGTTGTGCACACGGGGCAGGTTGCCCACACTGCCCGCAATGGCCACATAGCACTCGTTCTCGATGGCGCGGGCCTGGGCGCATACACGCACACGGGAGTAAGCGTTCTGGGTATCGGTCATGAAGGGCACGAAGAGTATCTGCATGCCGTCTTGAGCCATGAGGCGTGAGAGCTCGGGGAACTCCACGTCGTAACAGATCACGATGCCTATCTTGCCACAGTCGGTGTCGAAGGTCTGGATGTGGCTTCCACCGGTAAGACCCCAGCACTTCTGCTCGTCGGGGGTGACATGAATCTTCTCGTACATGTCTACACTTCCGTCGCGTCGGCACAGGAAGCCCACGTTGTAGAGGGCGCCGTCGTCCTTGACGTAAGGCATGCTGCCCGTGATGATGTTGATGTTGTAGCTGATGGCAAGCTCACGGAACCGGTCGCGTATCTGCTCGGTGTACTGTGCCATCTGTCGGATGCTCTGTGCCTCGCCCATATTGTTGAACTTAGCCATCAGAGGGGCGTTGAAGTATTCGGGGAAGAGGATGAAGTCGCTCTTATAGTCGCTCACCGAATCGACGAAGAACTCCACCTGCTCGAAGAGGTCGTCGACGGAGGCATAGGGGCGCATCTGCCACTGCACGAGACCGATGCGCACGGTGGGCTTGCGGTCTACATAGGAGTCCGTAGGTGGCTGATAGTAGATGTTGTCCCACTGCAGCAGGGTGGCGCAGTGTTCGCTCTCCTCGTCGCTGGGCAGATAGTTGCGTATCACACGGCGCACGTGGAAGTCGTTGGACAGCTGGAAGGTGAGCACGGGGTCGTAGATCTCACGGCTGCGCACCTTCTCGATGTACTCCTTGGGGCGCATCTGGTCGGCATACTTGTGATAGTTGGGTATGCGTCCGCCAAACATGATGGCCTTGAGGTTGAGCTTCTCGCACAGCTCCTTGCGGTATTCGTACATGCGTCGGGCCAGTCGGAGGCCACGATAGTCGGGGTGGATAAAGACCTCGATGCCATAGAGGATGTTGCCGTTGGCATCGTGGGTGTTGAAGGTTTCATTGCCTGTCACCTGGGCATAGGTGTGGTCGCCCTTCACCATGTTGTAGTTGACGATGATGGAGAGGGCGCAGCCCACGATCTTGTCGTCGACGATGATGACTACCTGACCTTCGGGAAAGATGGTAATGAGCTTTTTGATTTGAGAACGTGTCCAGAAAACGTCCGAGTCGGCATAAATCCGCTTGAACGATTTCGCCAGTTGGTCGTAATCCTCCATGTGGAGGTTGCGCAAACTTACTTTTTCGATTTTGCGTGTTGAGTCCATTGTTTTCTACTGTTATTGACTGAACTTTGGCAAGTTCAGAAATTATAGAAGTTAAAGAAGTTATCACTCCCTTCGGTCGTTAGAAGTTATAGCCAACAGCCTTTTTGGTTGAATATCTATCTGTAAAGCATATGGCTTTAACTTCTCTAACTTCTCTAACTTCTTTAACTTCCCCATTTGCGAAAGTGAGTTATTGACTTATTCGGGTGCAAAATTACAGCAAAAAACTGATATAGAGAAAGAAAAGAGAAAGTTTTTATAATCTAACTCAAGTTTCGCAAGTGGTTTAAGTACGGACTGAAGGCCCAAAAGCTCTTAGCCCAGGACAATGGAACAAGCAGCACGCCCTGAAAGGGCAGAAGCTCTCAGCCCAGGACAATGGAACAAGCAGCACGCCCTGAAAGGGCAGAAGCTCTTAGCCCAGGGCAACGCCCTGGGTATAATGCCAATCAGCAAGGCGCCCTGTAAGGGCAAAAGCTTTGTAAATTGTTAGGAGTTTTAAAGCTTTTGCCCTTACAGGGCGCCAAGTTTGCGAACATGATAACCCAGGGCGCTGCCCTGGGCTGAGAGCTTCTGCCCTTTCAGGGCGTGCTGCTTGCGTCCATTACCCCTGGGCTGAGAGCTTCTGCCCCTTCAGGGCGTGTGGGGAAAAACTTGCGAAACTTCAATAACCTAATTGAACTTTCGCAAGTTTAATAACCTAAAATCCACATTCTGCCTGTGGGATCGCCTCGTTGTGGTCGTTGAGGTAGAGCAGAGGGGCGGGACGATAGGCAGGGCTCGCCAACGACTCGTGCTCTTGGCGGAAGCGCGTACTGATGCCCCCGATATTCAGCATGGTGTGGAAGGCGGAACGGCTGCTCTGTGCCTGCTTGTGGCGGTTGGCGGAGAGGGCCTGTGCCACGGCTGGCTCCTGATGCTGGAAGCTCTGCGATGTCCATACCAGGAAGGGCACATGCAGCTCGTACTCCGAAGCTCGGGGCGAAGCATGAAGGAAGAGCTTGTGACTGTCGTCGAAGATGTTCTCGCCATGGTCGCTCGTATAGAGCATGGCGCTCATGCCTCCGTGTGCTCTCAGGCGCTCTATCACCCCACTGAGCACAAGGTCGGTGTAGCGGATGGTGTTGTCGTAGGCGTTGATGAGGTCGGGACGGTTCTCCTTCTTGGCCTCGCAATGCGTGTCGGGCTGGAAATGCGCCATCTGTCGGGGATAGCGGTCCATGTAGTTGAAGTGAGAGCCATAGGTGTGGAGCACGATGAACTCCTTCTTGCGCTTCCGGGCCAGTATCCTGTCGAGGATGGGCAGCAGGTCGGCGTCATAGTAGTTGCCGTCCTTGCCCGGGGCTTCGGCAAGCTCGCGGCCAGCGGGGTTGGCGTCGCCCGTCTTGAGGAAGAGCCACTGGTCGGCCTGTTCGCCCAGGAAGTCGATGAACGAGTGGTTGGGGCGCTGATTGCTCAGAAACACGGTGTGGAAGCCTGCCTCACGGAAGGCCTGCAGAATGCCTTTCTCGTGGAAGAGACGCTCGAAGTCGGAGGCCGAAGCCAGCGAGAGGAGCATGGGCACACTCTTGTGGGTGGTGTTCGACTGGGTGGTGACATCGCTGAACGTCACCAGTCCCGGGGTCTTGCTGAGCCGTGGATTGGTGTCGCGCTGATAACCATAGAGACTGAAGTTCATGGCTCGTGCCGTCTCGCCTATCACCATGACGTAGACCTCGCAGGAGTCCTCGGGATGGGACGGCCTGGCATCGAAGCGGAAACGGGCAGATGCCTCCTTGTAGTGGATGGAGGCGTTGTTGCGCTTCACGGCAAGGTAGAGGTTATAGAACACGTTGACGGGGTAGAGGTCATTGAGCACGCTGTAGTGTGGGGCGTGATGGTCGTCGAGCTGTGAGTTGTCGGAGGGACGGGAGAGACAGGCCGTGGCAACAAAGATGCACCCCACGATGGCCAAGGCTGAAGCCCACAGGGCATATCGCTTTCTGAGGGCAGAGGACAGCACGGGTGCCTTCTTGCTCCGTATGGACACCACGCCCAGGATGAGCAGGGGCAGATAGAGGATGAAGACACTCGCCACGCCAGGAATGAGGTTGTCGAGCAACTCCATGGCCTCGCCAGGATTGGTGGTTACGAGGTTGAGGAACATATCCACGGCTATGACGCCCTTGCCGAAAAGATAGAGCAACACGATCTGGAAAGCCGCAAAGAAGATGATGGGGAAGAGCCACCACACCATCTTGCCCGGCTTGCGAGAGATGCTCATCAGAGCCATGTAGACACCAAAGGGCAGCACGATGTTGGCAAGGGCTGCCCATGTGCTGAGGTGCTCGGTGAAACAAAGGGCCACATTGGGCACGGTAAGCGCGATGACGGCATACCAGTATATGATTTTGTTGAATGATTTCATGTTGTGTGTTGTTTGAATTAGTGTAAGTTTCAGGAGTTATTTTCAGGAGTTAAGGAGTTATCGCTCCCTTCGGTCGCTGAGGAGTTAAGACAAATGCCTTTGTGGGTTTGAATTCAAGCAATAAGACTGTTGTCTTAACTCCTTAACTCCTTAACTCCTTAACTCCAGAAATATTCTTTCAGAATGCTTCGTTGATATTGAAGAGGAATCCTCTCTGTCCGCCCTTGCCGAAACCATAGTCGAGACGCACGTTGACGTTCTTCTTGAATTCCCATCGATAGCCCACACCATAGTTGGGCAGGATGTGACGGCTTCTCATCTGGCTGAACTTGGGGAAGACGGTTCCTGCGCCTATCCAGGCCGTGAGCGAGTTGCGTTTCCACACGTGCTGGCGAAGTTCGACAGTGGCTTCTATCATGTGTTTGTCGCGGTATCTTCCCTCGTAATATCCGCGCAGGGCATTGCTGCCTCCTGTCTGTGCCATCATGCCCCACGAGGGATTGCCAAAGTTGAGTGTGGAACGAAGGTCCTCGGCCAGTACGGCTCCTCGCCAGGGTTGCTGGTAGGCGTTGAGCTGCAGTTCGGTGGTGCTGAAGGCATAGTCGTTGCCCAAGAAGCGCGGACGGAACATCTGGGTGAGGTTCACGTAATAACCCCGGTGGGGATAGGTGAGGTTGTCACGGTTGTCGAACATGAAGGTGAATCCCACGCCATAGTTGTCGGTATGTCGGTCCATTCCCGCCAAGAGCTCGGGGCGCTCGATGTCCTTGCCGATGATGTAGTCGTAGGCCACGGAAGGACCGAGGAAGAGGTTGCTGCCAAGGTTCCACAGGAAGCTTCCCTTCACGTGCACCTGCCATCGCTTCATGTCGCTCTTGTTGTCGTCGTTGTCGCCCATGTCGTATCCCATTCCCCAGAACTTGCAGGGGAAGGAATAGAAGTAGAGCGTGTAGACGGCACGGTAACGGTCGTGGGGGAAGATGTGGGTTCCGCGCACACCGAGCAGATAGAAGCCCACCGTGCTGACATCGCCAAAGAGCGACACATTGGAGGGGAGGAGGAGCGTGTCGGCTGGGTCGGAGCGATAGATGCCTGCTGCCACTAAGCCTAAGCCCAACTTGGTGTCGGTGGCATAGTGTGGGCCTCCGATAATGCTGAAGTCGAACCGCTTGTCGTTCTTCTTGTTGGCATCGTTGAAGTAGTCGAGAAAACGGGTGATGAGCGATTTCTTCTTCTCGTCCGCCTTCGCTTCCGTCTCCTTCACTTCCGCCTTTTCGTCCGCCTTCGCTTCCACCTTCACTTCCACATTTTCGTCCACCTTTTTTCCTATTTTTACCTCCTCTTTTTCCATCCCGGTATGTGGCGTGAAGGTAGAGTCAGCCTCCCCTGCCATACCAAGAGTAGGCAAGAGTAGGCATGTAAGGCATGAGAGTAGAAGCTGCTTCATGTGTTATGTATATAATAATGTGTAGGGGTGTTAATATGTGATAAACAGTTAGTATACGAGTGCCACGTTGTCTATCCAGAGCGTGTTGCCGGGCGTTCCGATATAGGCTCCGCCATGACTGGAAGAGAACTGCAGGATGAGGTGGGTAGGGGTCTCGTTGGCCGAAGCCCATCCCGTCTCCTTGATGATGACGCTCTTGCCTTTGCTATTACGAGCATAGTCACAATTACGAAGTCCCATGAGCGAGGCGTCATAGCCTGCCATGTGTCGGATGTCGCCATAGTGGATGGTGTAGGTGGCGTCGTTCACCCATCCATTGGTGCTCTTGCTGTACTTCACCACCATGGTGCCCACACGCTTGGCCGTGATGTTGCCCTGGGCATCCTCGTGACGCTTCTGCAGATAGAGGATGGCGACAGCATAGTCGCGTCCTGCCACTTTCGATGCACTGCTGAAGCCGTTCTGCTTGATGCGGGTGGCTGAGTTGGGCAACAGGGTCTTATAGTCGAAACGCATCGCCTTGGGACGATGGGTGAAAGGAATACCCCAGTTGATGGCCTTAGGACCGTCCTTGGTTCCGGTGATGGGTTCGCGCACGTCGCCCAGGAAGAGCGAGCCCGCTGCAAGCACCTTGATATTGATGAGTCCCAGTACCTTCACCTTCTCGATATGGGTGACGAGCTTGGCACAATGGCCGTTCTCGTGCTTGTCGCGATATACCGAGTTGTTGGTCTTATAGATGCCTGACACGTGGGCAAGCACATTGGAGGTTCCCCAGGGCGAGCCGCCCTTGTTGGTGTAGGGGGTATTGCCATTGATGGTCATCGACGGACCTACGGCATAAACCACCTTCTTGTTTCCGCCTATGATACCTGATTCCTTGATGTTTCTGATAACCCAATTATCCATGTTTCCATACTTGATGGGTACAATCTTTTCGGCACTTTGCGCTCCCATCGTGCAGGTGAGGCAAAGTGACATTGTCATGCTTAAAATACGATGTTTCATTTCTGTTACAATAAAAAGTGGTTGCAAAGTTAGGAAAATATTTGTATCGTTATAGTTTTCTTAATGTATAATTATAGTTATTTAAAGATTATTTTATAAAAATTAAAACTGACGGATGTGGAAAGGTGTTGAGATGTTAGAGCCAATGAGACAAAAATATGCCCAGAACCAACGATGACGAATGGTTCTGGGCATCATGTATATGGGTTTCAACTTCTCTAAACTTAGAAGCGGCGATGTCCGCCTCCTGGAGGTGGTCCCATGGGAGGTCGTCCGCCATTGAAGGGGCGTCCGCCGAAGTCGGGGTGTCCGCCAGACCTCATCGTCTCGCGTGCCTGCTTGCCTCCGATGATATTCAGTCGGTAGATGACGTGGAGCATGGCATAAGAGTTGATGCTGTTGTACTCGGTATCGGTACGGGCCATGGCAGTAAGGGCACGGCTCAAGGTGCTCTGCTGGTGCAGCAGGTCGTAGAACTGGATCATCACGGTGAGGGGTTTGCCCTTGAGGAAGCCTTGCGAGAGTTGGGCGTTCCAAACCAGTTCGTTGGTGTTCATCGACTTGTCGCTGTATCCTCGTCGGCTGCTCTGGCTCAGGTCTGTGCTCAGGCTCATGCCCCAGGGCATGGTGGCTGTGATGCTCGGTCCGTAAGAGAACTGCCAGGTGTTCATGTTGCTCGATGCCTGAAGCTTGTTGCGGGCATGGTTGTAGTTGAGTGTTCCGTTGAGGTTGACCTCAAGCCAGTTGTTGCGATAGCCCATGGCGATTCGCTCGCCCACCTGTGTCTGTTTGGTGGTGTTCTTCTGCGAGGTCTTCCCGTCGAGGCTCAGATAGCCCACGGCATTGGTGTAGGCGAGAGTGGTGAATGTGTTGATGTTCCATACGCCAGCGCTGTCGATGGCTGTATTGAACATGAAGGCGCCTCGTGCGTTCCAGTTGCCGTTGATGTTTTCGGGCTGTGTGGTTCGTCCACCGGTCTTATCGTCGTAGGTCACCATGTCGCTGATGCTGTTGCGTGTCATCGAGAAGTTGACGAAGGTCATCAGGGCTCGCTGGTGTTTCTCTATATAGTTGTTGTAGAAGAGTCGGAAGTTGTGGGTGAACGATGGCTTCAGTCCCGGATTTCCCTTCTTGATGTTGAGCGGATTGCTGTCGTCGGTGATGTCGAGCAGGTCGGTCATGGAGGGTTGCGAGGTGGTTCCGCGATAGTTGACGCGCAGGTTGCTCACCTTGCTGAAGCGATAACGGAAGTCGAGGGTTGGTGAGAAGTTGGTGACGTTGCGTGTCGTTTCGATGTGCTGCCCCATATAGTCGTAGATGAAGTTCGACCTCTGTGGCTGGAGCATGGCTCCGAAGCTGAGGTTGTACTTTGGTCGGACGAATCGCATCATGAGCTGCATCTCGTGAATGTAGTTCTTGTACTCGGAGAATCGGCTCTGGTCGCTGTCGAAATACTCGTCGAGAGGCGAGCGCAGAGTGCCCAAGTAGTTGCCCCATCCACGATACTCGGGAGTGATGGAAGCCCACTGGTTTGCCTCCTCATCGCTGAAGTCGGAGAAGTTGTAGGTGGAACGGTCGGTCTTCGAGTATTTGTAGGTGAACTTATAGCTCAGTTGCAGGAAGGTGGCACGCCAGAGTGGCTCGCTGTAGGTGGCCTGCAGAGAGTAGCTGTAGTTGCGGGTAGGCGTCACGTTGTAACGATAAGTGTTGTAGTGGTCGGTCTCGTTGCCGTTGGCCACATCTACAAGGTACATGTAGGCATTGGTGAGTGAGAGGCTGTTGGCATCGGTCTTGCCGTAGCTGGCATCGGTGCGCACGGTGATGTTGCGTCCCATCGCACTGAGTCGGCGATTGTACTGCAACATGCCTCTCAGATTTTCAGACTCGCTATAGCTGATGCTGCTCGACGACTGCAGGTTGACGAGAGCTCCAGCCTGCTGCAACAGACTCTTGCTTAGGCTTACGTCCTCAAGTCCCAGCTCGGCACGTGCTGCGTCCTCGAGCGGGTCGTTGGTGATCTGGTAAGGATCGGCATTAAACTGTGCAGACAAGCTTCGTGCCAGTGCATCGCTGCTCTTGATGGTGAACGATGGACGGAACATGATATTGGTCATCGTGTCGGGGGTCCATTCCAGGCGGAAACGTCCGTCCCAGCTGTTGCTGCGCGAGAAGTTCTTGGCACGGCTGTTCGAGAAAGACGAGTTCTGGCTCACGAAGTTCTCGGAAGCCACCGTGCTGCTGATGTCTCCATCGCTGTGGTTCCATCTCAGCGAGGCGTCCATCTTGAGCTTATCCTTGTTCTCGTAGTTGTAGTTCAGACCCAGCATCTTCGAGGCGTTGAGTCCCTGCTTGTTGGGTCCCCATCCGCCAGGGCCTCCACCTCCGGGGAATCCCATGTCGTTGGTGTTGTTGGCTGATGCGAAGAGCATGAGTCGGTTGCGGTCGTTGAAATAAGCCGCCATGCCTCGTTCGCTGTATCGTTGCTTGGTGCCTATGCTGAGGTCCATATTGGCGATGAGTCCCTTGTTCATGCCTCTCTTGACGCCGAAATCGAGCACGGTTTCCTCTTCTCCGTCGTCGATGCCCGTCACCTTAGCCAGGTCGCTCTTCTCGTCGTAGGCCTTGATCTTGTCGATGATGCTGGTGGGCAGGTTCTTCAGGGCCGTCTTGGTGTCGCCGGTCATGAACTCCTTGCCGTCTACGAGGATCTTCTTCACTTCCTTTCCGTTGATTTTGATGCTTCCGTCGTCGCTCACCTCAGCACCAGGCAGGCGCTTCACGAGCTCTTCGATGGTGGAGCCTTCGGGTGTGCGATAAGCCGCAGAGTTGTACACGAAAGTGTCTTCCTTGAGCACCACTTTCTTGGCCATGGCCGTGACGGTGGCGGCCTTGAGCATGATGGCCTCTGCGTTGATGTTTATCTTGCCCATGGCGAGGTCTTTGCCCTGGGTCATCATGATGCGCCTCACGGTGGGCTTGTATCCTACGCTGGTTATCTTGAGCAGATAACTTCCGTCTTCGGGAGCCTGAAGGCTGAAGAGTCCATTCTCGTCGCTGATGGTGCCTGAGATATAGGTGCTGTCCGCGCGTAGTAGTTGTACGGTCGATGCCTCGACAGGGTCGTTGGTTCCCTTGTCGATAATGGCACCCGTGATGAGGTGTTGCTGTGCCTGCATCATCATGGCGATGAATAGCAGGAGTAGGGTGAGTACTGATTTTCTCATTTCTTTATTTTATAGTTTTTTTTTATTCGCTTGATAGTTTAGACGCATCCTTTGTGATAAGGTTTAGTCTAAAATGTGTGAAAAGAATGCTAAAAGTGTGTTCTTTTGCATCAAAATGCAGAAAAATACGTACCTTTGCACGTAAGAATTACATTATTTATAATATATTGATAAATTTATGAGTCAGAGAGTCATCATTTCTACCAATCTCGAAAGTGAGATAGCCGAAGTCTTGGCAGAGTGCGAGCACGACAAGATTTTTGTGCTTACCGACGAAACCACAGTTGTCAAGTGCTGGCCTGTTGTGAAAAATTATTTCTCGCTCAAGGATGCGAAGGTCATTACCATTGGTGCCACCGATACGCACAAAGACCTCGACACGATGGTACACGTATGGAAGTCGTTGGGCGAGGGCGGTGCATCGCGCCATTCGTGCATGATAAACCTGGGTGGTGGAATGGTTACCGACTTGGGTGGCTTTGCCGCAGCAACTTTCAAGCGTGGCATCAACTTCATCAATATCCCCACTACGCTCCTCTCGATGGTGGATGCTTCGGTGGGAGGAAAGACGGGCATCAACTTCGGTGGACTGAAGAACGAGATAGGCGTGTTCTGCGACTCCAAATTTGTCATTCTCGATACTGAGTTCCTGCGCACGCTCGATGCCGAGAACATCTGTTCGGGCTATGCCGAGATGCTGAAGCATGGTTTGATTTCGGACGAAAAGATGTGGGCGGAGTTGGTTGGCTTCGACTTGGCTCATCCCGACTTGCAGCAGTTGCAACGCATGGTGGGCGATAGCGTGGCGGTAAAGGAGCGCATCGTAGAGCAGGATCCTCATGAGCACGGCATCCGCAAGGCGCTCAACTTGGGACATACTTTCGGTCATGCCTTTGAAAGCTGGGCACTGAAACGCAAGCCTGTTCTGCACGGCTATGCTGTGGCGTTCGGTCTGATTCCGGAACTCTATCTGAGTGTGATGAAGACGGAATTCCCAACGGAGAAGATGCGACAGACGGTGAACTTCATCAAGGAGTACTATGGCTCGCTTCCTATCACCTGCGATGACTACGACGAACTGATAGAACTGATGCGCCATGACAAGAAAAATCAGGATGGCATCATCAACTTTACCTTGTTGGGTGGAATCGGTGATATTCGCATCAACCAAAGTGCCACCATCGACGAAATCAAAGAGGCTTTCGACTTCTTCCGTGAAGGATAAAGCCAAAGCGTTATAAAGCACAATAAGTCTTGAGCTTTGAATATTGAGCATGATGAGAGTTATTTGTTTTCTCATAATGATTCAATGTTCATAGCTCAATTTTTTTATGCGTAATGCTCAAGATCATGTCTTAAGGCGTAAAAAATCAAAATTTTTCACGCCTTGGCTTGACAAATTTATTTGTTGCCGTACATGTTCTCGTAATATTTCTGATAGTCGCCAGAGGTTACATTGTCCATCCATTCCTGGTTGTCGAGATACCATTTCACGGTTTTCTCGATGCCCTCTTCGAACTGCAGACTTGGTTCCCAACCCAATTCGCGCTGCAATTTGCGTGAATCGATGGCGTAACGCATGTCGTGGCCCTTGCGGTCGGTGACGTAAGTGATGAGGTCGAGGTCTTCGCCCTCCTTGCGACCGAGAAGACGGTCTACGGTCTTGATAACCACCTTGATGATGTCAATGTTTTTCCACTCGTTGAAACCTCCGATATTATAGGTCTCAGCCACCTTTCCTTCGTGGAAGATGACATCGATGGCACGGGCATGGTCTACCACGTAGAGCCAGTCGCGCACGTTCTCACCCTTGCCATAGACGGGCAGAGGCTTGCGATGGCGTATGTTGTTGATGAAGAGAGGGATGAGCTTTTCTGGGAACTGGTAAGGACCATAGTTGTTGGAGCAGTTGGTCACGATGGTAGGCATGCCGTAAGTATCGTGGAAAGCACGTACAAAGTGGTCGCTGCTGGCCTTGGAAGCCGAGTAGGGAGAATGGGGATTGTACTTGGTGGTTTCTACGAAGAACTCCTCGCCATAAGCCTCGTGGTTCTTGCCACTTGATGCCTTGGTGGAGAATGGTGCTGCCACGCCCTCGGGATGTGTCATCTGCAAGGCGCCATACACCTCGTCGGTAGAAATGTGGTAGAAGCGCTTGCCCTCATAGCCTTCGGGCAGACTCTCCCAGTAGGTCTTTGCTGCCTGCAGGAGCGAGAGTGTTCCCATCACGTTGGTCTGTGCAAAGGTGAATGGATCCTTGATAGAGCGGTCTACGTGGCTTTCTGCAGCCAGATGGATAATGCCGTCTACCTGATAGTCGTTCATCAACTTGAGCATCAGATCGAAGTCGCAGATGTCGCCCTTCACAAAGGTGTAGTTAGGCTTGTCCTCGATGTCCTTGAGGTTGGCCAGATTGCCTGCATAAGTCAGCTTGTCGAGGTTGATGATGTGATACTCGGGATATTTGTTCACGAACAGACGGACAACGTGTGAGCCGATAAATCCGGCACCGCCTGTGATGATGATGGTTCGCTTCATTATATTTATTATTTAAAATGTTACTTAAGGAGGTTTGCAATGCACTGCTGTAACGAGTCAATCCAGTAGGGCACTTTCACGCCGAAGGTTTCCTTGATGGTTCGCTTGTCGAGCACGGAGTAGGCAGGACGGGCCACTGGCGAAGGATATTCCGAGCTGTAGCAGGGCTGTATGTCGCACTGTGTGTGTCCGGCTATACGGGCTATCATCTGTGTGAAGTCGTACCAGGAGCACACTCCCTCGTTAGAGAAATGATAGATGCCGGTGTATTTGCTCTTGTCGTCGGCCGACTTTATTTTGTCTATGACAGTGAGGATGGCGTTGGCCAGGTCGAGAGCATAGGTAGGAGTTCCGCACTGGTCGAACACTACCTTTAACTGTGGCTTTGTGGCAGTGAGGTTGAGCATTGTCTTGCAGAAGTTCTTGCCAAACTCAGAGTAGAGCCATGCGGTGCGGATGATGACATACTGGCAACCGCTTGCCATGATTTTCTGTTCACCGTGAAGCTTGGTTGTACCATATACGCCTGTAGGAGTACCCTTCTGCTGGGGTCCGCAAGGTACATTGTATGGTTCCTTGCCAAAGACGTAGTCGGTGGAAATCTGCACGAGCAGTCCGTCTGTCTCCTTCATTGCCAAGGCAAGGTTCTCTGGAGCGTCGGCATTCAGTTTCTCTGCAAGTGCAGCCAACTTCTCGTCGTTTTCACAGGCATCCACATTGGTCCATGCCGCACAGTTGATGATGGCGTCTATGTGGTTCTCGCTCACCATCTTGCGTATGGCGTCCATGTCTGTAATGTCGAGGTAAGTGGTTTCCACGCCTTCCACCTGGTTCACGTCGGTGAAGAGATAGTGGTCTGTGGTGTTCTTGCTCACGATTCTCATCTCGTTGCCGAGCTGTCCGTTGGCTCCTGTCACTAATATATTCATTTCCTTTTTTTGTTTTGTTGTTGTTTTTTGCTCTGCAAAAATACTACTTTCTGTTGATACAGCCAAGACTTCATTGCTAAAGTTTACTAATGCTCTCTTAACGAGCTATAAAAACAGAACCCCCGCAGACTTTCCTTGATGTGGGGAAGAGTCTGCGGGGGCATCTCTATGAATAAGCGACAGGCTCTACTGAGAAATGCCTGTCATGGGTCATCGCTAAAGCTTAGAGCTTGAACTTGTAACCCAAAGTGATCTGGAATACAGAATTGCGACCAGCATCACCATCCGCAATTTTTGATACACCGATATTGTAACGAGCATCGAGGCAAACGTTCATGTACTCGTAAGAAATTCCTACAGGAATAGAGAAATCAAAAGTTTTTATCTCTGCTCCTTCTGGTGCGTATTTGTCGTAGTCGATACTGATGCCGTCAACTTTTACTTTATTGCTTACATTGAATGCAGGCTGAATACCAGCTTTCAGTGCCAGGCCTTTTGCAACATAGGCGTTTACCAAAATAGGGATATTCACATAGTTCATCTCCAATTTTGGGTCACCTTCTGCGTCCTTAACTGAGGCTCCTTGCATAGAATAGAGGAGACCGGCGCTGATTCCTACCATGGGTGAAACGTGATATTCTCCCTCTACACCACCAACAAAGCCTGCTTTGTAACCAGCTTCGTCTTCAGTAACGGAAGATACGTTCAAACCGACTTTAGGCTGAATAGTGATGTCGCCTGCTGAATACTGTGCGAATGCACCTACTGAAGACAGCACCATAGCTGCCATAACCAATAATTTTTTCATACTCTCTGAATTTATAAATTAATAATAATGTGTTGCACAAACTTACTAACAAGAATGTTCTGCTGTCCAATAGGATGTGTTTTAAACTTCTTATTCTTAGACGGGGGCAAAGGTATAATTATTTTTTTTAAGATGCAAACAAATTTTATAGTATTTTTTATTCTATGGAAAAATAAGGTCAGTAATATAGAAATATATAATCGGTGGAGAAATTACATTAAGCTAAATGAACAGAACTAAACTTGCTTTGGAATAGTTGTGGCGAGAAAAGTGTCATGAAATACAAATTGTTACTCACTGAAGTTTCGCATGTGGTTCAAGTACGGGCTGAAGGCCCAAAAGCTCCTAGCCCAGGGCATCGCCCTGGGTATAATGGCAATCAGCAATGCGCCCTGTAAGGGCAACAGCTTTATATATTGCCTGGAGTTTTAAAGCTTTTGCCCTTACAGGGCGACAGGTTACCGCCCCAAACAACCCAGGGCGATGCCCTGGGCTAAGAGCTTCTGCCCTTTACCTTTCCGCTACGCGCCGGTGACCGTTGGTTCAGGGCGTGTGGGGCTTACTTGCGAAACTTGAATTACTCACAAATGAAAGCACGATAAAGGGTATAAAAAAAGTATCTTAAAATAGTTCGCAACTATCCTAAGATACTTTATCGAGTATCCAGCCCTTCTTTTGTCTCCTTGCTATGTTTTCATCTCACAGCAAGGAGCGAGAGGGTGGATGGGCTTATGAAAAGCCTGTTGTTCTGAGCTTAGAGCTTGAACTTGTAACCCAAAGTGATCTGGAATACAGAGTTGCAGCCGTCAACTTCTTTCCAAACCTTGGTGCAACCGATGTTGTAACGAGCATCGAGACAGATGTTCATGTACTCGTAAGAAATACCTACAGGTACAGAGAAGTCGAATGTATTAACTTCTTCTGCATCGTCTTTTGCTACCATGAAAGCTGGCTGAACACCAGCCTTCAATGCCAAACCGTTGGCAACATAGAAGTTGGCAAGGATAGGGATGTTGAGGTAAGCTGGCTTCCACTTGAAGTCAACATCATCTTCTGACCACTTGCATCCCTGCTGAGAATAGAGAAGACCAGCGCTGACACCAATCAATGGAGAAACGTGATATTCTGCCTCGGCACCAACAGCCAAACCAGCCTTGTAGTCGCCGTCAACATCGCCACCAACAGAAGCTACGTTCAAACCAATCTTAGGCTGAATAGTGATATCGCCTGCTGAATACTGTGCAAAAGCACCTACTGAAGACAGCACCATGGCTGCCATAACCAATAATTTTTTCATACTCTCTGAAATTAAAAGTTAATAATAGTATGTTATGCAAATCTCCTTAATGGATAATCTGCCGTCCAATAGGATAGGTTTTAAACTTCTTCTTAGACGATGCAAAGATATAATTAATTTTATTAAAATGCAAGTATTTTTTTTATTATTTTCACGAAATGGCTAAAATTGTGACTAAAATGCTATATTCCATGTATAAATAGTCAAAAAACGTGCTTAAGAGTAAAAAGTGATGGTTGCAAGTGCTGAAAACGTCTTAAAATCGACCGAAAACAATTCAAAATCGACCGAAAACAATTCAAAATCGTGCGAAAAGCCGTTAAACGTCCGACATGATACGGTCTTTCTTCACACTTATTTAACAGAAGTTCGAATGTTAGCTCCACACGCCCTGAAGGGGCAGAAGCTCTTAGCCCAGGGCAGCGCCCTGGGTATTATAGCAATTGGCAAGGCGCCCTGTAAGGGCAAAAGCTTTATGTATTGCCTTGATTTTTAAAGCTTTTGCCCTTACAGGGCGACAGATTTGCGTCCAAAACAACCCAGGGCGCTGCCCTGGGCTAAGAGCTTCTGCCCTTTACCTTTCCGCTACGCGCCGGTGACCGTTGGTTCAGGGCGTATTGGGTAATTTCAACCGTACAGGTCGAAAACATTTAAAAATGTTTTCTGTTTATAATAAATTTGTTTTGTTTCTTATGAATAAATCTATATTCTAAACTTTAGAACATAAGTTCGATACTCAGGGCGGACGCATCAAAATGCGTTCGCCTCCAAAAGTTTTGACAGGTAATTTTC
>OBAI01000836.1_pt1 | contig 28162 bp, 26 predicted proteins | sample 1517461 | NCBI WGS metagenome assembly OBAI01 (sample SAMN04571696, study PRJEB22368) | human gut metagenome | biome: human gut; material: stool | host: Homo sapiens | place: Luxembourg | collected 2012-06-29
CCCTCGGGCCAAAGGCCCGTCAAACTTAAGAACCCTCCGGCCCATAGGGCCGGTCAATCCTAAGAACCTTCCCCTCTGCACCCTTTGAACCCTTTGAACCCTCTGAATCCGGGCCGCAGAGCGGCCCCATGGCGCCAGCTATAATCTGCGCCCGAAGGGCGCCACCACAACCCTCGGGGCCAAAGGCCCCGTCAAACTTAAGAACCCTCCGGCCCATAGGGGCCGGTCAATCTTAAGAACCTTTTTCACAACCTTTTTCTACAACCCTTCTACACAACCTGCGGCGGAGCCGCGCCCCTTTTTGATAGTCGAAATGCCTCATCCCGCCTTTCGGCAGGCGGCGCGGAAGTCCCTGGGCGTCATGTGGAAGCTGCGGCTGAACAGTTTGGCAAAGTAGCTCTGGCTGGAAAAGCCGCAGGCATAGGCAATGTCTGCAATGGGCGTGTCCTGGTATTCCAGAAGGGTGCGGCTCACGGAAAGGCGGTACTCATTGACGTAATCCATAGGTGAGGAACCCATGTAGGTCTTGAATATGGAGGAACATTTACTGCGGGATACTTTTCCGGCGGCGGCGATTTCATCCAGGGTGATTTTTCCTCCGTAATGACGGCGGATAAAGTCGGCCATGTCCTTCAGCACCGCCCGGTCGGAAGGAGAGGGCAGAGGGATGGCCTTTTCCTCCACCGGGAACAGGGTGCAGAGACGATACAGGAGAAGGTGGAGGAAGGCAATGACCTGCAGGCGGCCCAACAGATCCCTGCGCTGTCCTGCCTTCTCGATGTCCTCCATGAGGGAGGAAATCTGGCCGGCCCCTTTTTGAGAGGCGGGAATGTACAGAAAATCGGACCGGCGGCTGTCTAAAAAGGGATGAATGAGGCGGCTTCGGATTTCCTGGTCCGCCGTCATGACCTCCTGGTTCACCAGCACCCGGATCAGGGTGGTCCCTTCCGCTTCCCTGCCGTTCCGGTGGATTACATTGGGGAAGAGAAGGAGCGTGTCTCCGGCATGAAGGGTGATGACGGCTTCATTGATTTGAAATTCCAGGGCCCCTGAAAGAAGGGTGAGACACTCTGCTTCCTCATGCCAGTGGGTGAGGAGGGTGCCTTTCCGGCCCTTTCCCTCCCGTTCGGCATAGAGGGTCTTCGTTTCAGTGCCTATGACAGAAGGGGTGCCGGGGATAAGGGAGTAAGATTTCATAATACACCTCGATTTGTAAAATCCTTATAAAAATAAAGATAATTTTGCTATTTTTATTTCATTTCTGACGATATAATTATATCAGAAATCGAGGTAAATAGATATGATTTCCAAAGAAAAGTATTCAAAATTCATCTTATTATAAGGAGGAACTATCATGGAAAAATTACTGAACAAATTACTGGCTGACCTGGTGGTGGAATACCACAAACTGCAGAGCTATCACTGGTACCTGAAGGGCTACCATTTCTTCGACGATCATCCGAAGCTGGAAAGCTACTATGACATGATTGCCGGCATGGTAGACGGCGTGGCAGAGGATATGCTGAAGCTGTCCCTGAAACCGGAATCCACCTTGAAAGGATTCCTGGCCCTCACTTCCGTGAAAGAAGCAGAAAACAAAGAAGTCACCTCGGAAGAAGCCTTCGCTTCCACTCTGAAGGACTTCGAACTCCTTCGTGACGACGTGCTGGCTGTGAAGAAGGCAGCTGACGAAAGCGGCGACTACCTCACCAGCGCTCTCATGGACGACTACATCGAAAGCTTCTACAAGGAAATCTGGATGCTGCGTCAGGTACTGAAATAAGATATCTGCTGACTGACAGAAGGGGCTGTGGGAAATGGAAATCATTTCCCACAGCCCTTTTATTATGTCCCTGTGATGACAGGCCGCCTGCCGCCATGCGCGTGTACCATGGGGAAGTGAGATTTAGCTGCTCTGCTTTCGTCGAAATGATGAGTGGGAGGTAGCGTTTCTGCCATTTGAGGCGTGAGATTTCTCCACTTCGCTTCGCTTCGGTCGAAATGACGAAGTGGTGAGTCGGCGTTTCTGTCATTTGCCCCTTTGAAATGACCGTATGCTGCCTGCCACCACCGTCATCTCGAGCGGAGGGACATGGCGGTATGGGGATAAAGACCTCGGGGGCTATTGAAACGCTGAGCCGAGAGATCTCCGGTCGCTATGCTGCATACCATGGGAGAGTGAGATTTCTCCACTTCGCTTCGCTTCGGTCGAAATGACGAAGTGGCGAGTCGGCGTTTCTGTCATTTGCCCCTTTGAAATGACCGTATGCTGTCTGTTGCCACCGTCATCTCGAGCGGAGGGATATGGCGGTATGGGGAAAAAGACCTCGGGGCTATTGAAACGCTGAGCCGAGAGATCTCCGGTCGCTATGCTGCATACCATGGGAGAGTGAGATTTCTCCACTTCGCTTCGGTCGAAATGACGAAGTGGTGGGTCGGTGTTTCTGTCATTTGCCCCTTTGAAATGACCGTATGCTGCCTGCTGCCACCGTCATCTCGAGCGGAGGGACATGGCGGTATGGGGATAAAGATCTCGGGGGCTATTGAAACGCTGAGTCGAGAGATCTCCGGTCGCTATGCTGCATACCATGGGAGAGTGGGATTTTGCTGCTCTGCTTTTGTCGAAATGACAGTGGGGCGGAGGGGGATCGGTGTCCATCACTTCTTACAGCCCTTTTGGGGTGATTCCATTTCCTTCGTGAAAATGTTGCCCCACTCTGTTACAATAAATATATAAATTTCAATCTATTTTCCTTAAGGAGTTTCATATGTACGAAGAAACAACCATTGCAGCCATAGCCACCGCCCCCGGCGAAGGGGGCATAGGCATTGTCCGCATCAGCGGCAGTCAGGCTGCCGATGTGGCGGATGCCCTGTTTCATACGAAAAAAATCAAATCCTTTCATGAGGCCGAGCCTTACCGGCTCTACTTCGGCCATGTAGTCAGGAAGGACCAGAGGGTAGATGAAGGGCTGGCGGTGTACATGAAGGCACCCCATTCCTACACCGGCGAAGACGTAGTGGAAATCCAGATTCACGGTTCCACCGAAGCTCTCCGGGAGACCTTGGAGCTGGCTTTGGAAAACGGCGCTCTCCCTGCCAGCCGCGGCGAATTTACCAAAAGGGCCTTCCTCAACGGCCGGCTGGACCTCTCCCAGGCAGAAGCGGTGATGGACATTATCGAAGCCCGGGGCTCCGCCGCCCTGTCCCAGGCGGAAAGCCACCTTTCCGGCGCCCTGTCCCGCTTTGTGAAAATGAGCCGGGACGAGCTGACAGACCTCATTACCAAGCTGGAAGTGACCATCGACTATCCCGAAGAAGACCTGGAAGACCTTACCAATGAGCAGATCGGAGAAGGACTGGATGGTATCGAAAAGAGCCTTTCCTCCCTGCTGAAACGGTCGGAAGAAGGGAGAATCATCAAAGACGGTCTTCGCACCGCTATTGTGGGCCGCCCCAACGCAGGCAAATCCAGCCTCCTCAATGCCCTTCTTCAGGAAGACCGGGCCATTGTCACCGACATCCCCGGCACCACCAGAGACACCATCGAAGAATCCATCAAAATCGGCGGCGTCCCCCTGGTGCTCATGGATACCGCCGGCCTTCGGGAAACCGATAATAAAGTAGAAAAAATCGGTATTGAAAGGGCCAAAAAATCAATGGAACAGGCAGATCTGGTACTGGCCGTCATCGATGGCTCCCATCCACTGGAAAAGGAAGACAAGGAGCTCCTTTCTTCCCTGAAAGGAAGAAAATCCATGGTCATCCTCAATAAATACGACCTGCCCCAGGAAGTGGATGAAGAAGAAATCAAAGCTCTGGCAGGAGATGCACCGGTAGTGTCTCTCTCCGCCCGCTACGGAAGCGGCATGGAAGAACTGGAAGAAGCTCTCCGCCGCCTCACCGAAACCCAGGACAGAGACGCCGGAAGACGGCTCTTCCTCACCAACCTCCGCCATGTGGACCTGGTGAAAAAAGCGCTGGAAGCTGTCCGCCGCGCCCAGCAGTCACTCAAGGACGGCATGCCGGCCGACTGTATCACCGTGGACTTGGTGGAAGCTTGGAACCGCATGGGCGAAATCACGGGAGAAACGGTGGATAACGAACTGATTAACAAGATTTTCGAACGGTTCTGCGTGGGAAAATAGCGGGCTGGTGGGCTAGTGTACTAGTGGGCTGGTGAGCTAGTGGGACAGTGGGAAAGTTGTCTGCTGTCCGCTATTGGCTATCGGCTGTCGGCTGTTCGCCGCAGGAAAGCGCAGAGAGGCCTATTCTGCCCCCTGAATAGGGGTGACCGTGATAGGCGGCCAATTCCCGCCGACTTGTATTTATCGGTAGATGAGACACTATCGGCATGTACAAAGATTCTTCGCTTACGCTCAGAATGACTGTGACGGAGGGAAGGTAAGCGCGTAATGCAGCCTCCTTCCTTTGGAAGGAGATCCGCGGAGCGGTAAGGATAGGCCTTTGCGAAGCAAAGGCATATCCCGACAGGGCGATACCACCTCCTCTGAACCCTCTGAACCCTCTGAACCTTCTGAACCCGGGCCGCCCCGCGGCCCCATAGTATTTCCCCCTTTTAAACTATCTCTGGATTTTATATAATAAAGTATCGGCTTATTATAGGAAGAGAAGCAGCACTCTGCTGCTTCTTTCATTGAAGAAAGAAGGAAACCATGTATCTTATTGATACGTATGATGTTATCGTGGTAGGAGCCGGGCATGCAGGCTGCGAGGCGGCCCTGGCCGCTGCCCGCCTTGGCTGCAAGACCCTCCTTACCACCATTTCCCTGGAAAACGTGGCTATGATGCCCTGCAATCCGGCCATCGGGGGACCGGGCAAGAGCCATCTGGTGAAGGAAATCGATGCTCTGGGCGGCGAAATGGGCATTGCCGCAGATAAGACCGCCATCCAGATGCGCATGCTGAATCTGGGAAAGGGACCGGCGGTCTATGCCCTACGCGCCCAGTCCGACAAGAATGCTTACCACCGCTACATGAAGCAGGTGGTAGAAAACACGGACAATCTGGACCTGAAGCAGGTGCAGGTCATGGATATCATTGTGGAAGACGGGAAATGCGTAGGCATTACCACGGAGCTTCACGAAGAATACCGGGCCAAAGCAGTCATTCTCTGCACCGGCACCTACCTGGACAGTGAAATCATTATCGGCGACACCATGTATTCCGGCGGCCCCAACGGCATGCGTCCCTCCGTAGGCCTTTCAGAAAATCTGAAGAAACATGGCCTGGACATTCTCCGTTTCAAAACCGGCACCCCCAGCCGCGTGGACATCCGGAGCCTCCATCTGGACCATATGCAGCTGGAACAGGGAGACCCCAAGAACCATGCCTTCTCCTTCATGGACGAACGGGCAGACCGGAACCAGCGGAACTGCTGGCTCACCTACACCAATGAGACCACCCATGCCATTATCCGGGAAAACCTCATGAGAGCCCCCAAGTATGCCGGCCTCATCCACGGTGTCGGAGCCCGCTACTGCCCTTCCATCGAAGACAAGGTGGTCCGCTTCCCCGACAAGAAACGGCATCAGCTCTTCATCGAACCGGAAGGCCTTGATACCAATGAAATGTATGTCCAGGGCATGTCCACGTCCATGCCCATTGACGTGCAGTACGCCTTCCTCCGCACCATTCCGGGACTGGAAGATGTGAAAGTCATGCGCCCGGCCTATGCCATTGAATACGACCTGCTGGATCCCCTGCAGCTCTATCCCACCCTGGAAGTGAAGAAACTGCCGGGCCTCTACTCCGCGGGCCAGTCAAACGGCACCTCGGGCTACGAAGAAGCCGCTGCCCAGGGCCTCATGGCCGGCATCAATGCGGCCCTTAAAATCAAAGGGAAGGAACCCTTCATCCTGGGCCGCCACGAAGCCTATACCGGCGCCTTAATCGACGACCTGGTGACCAAGGGCACCAACGAACCCTACCGCATGATGACCAGCCGCAGCGAATACCGGCTCATTCTCCGTCAGGACAATGCGGACCTGCGCCTTACCCAGAAAGGCTACGACATCGGTCTGGTTACAGAAGAACGGTACCGCCGGTTCCTGGACAGGAAGAGAAAATTTGAAGAAGCCATGCACTACATCCGCACCAAGCGCTTCACCCCCAAGGCAGAGGTGAACGCCGCCCTGGAAAGCATAGGCTCTGCGCCCCTCACCACCGGCATGGGAGCCGATAAGATTCTGAAGCGTCCGGAAATGACCTACCAGAAAATGGTGGACGTTCTGGGCTGCCCTTCCTTCGATCCCGAAGCGGTGGAGGAAATGGAAATCACTGTGAAATATGAAGGCTACATTGCCCGTCAGGAAGCAGCCGTAAAGAAAGCGGCCCGCATGGAAAACGAAAAAATGCCAAAGGACATGGACTACCTCCATCTGGACGGCATTTCCATCGAAGCCCGGCAGAAACTGGACAAGATCCGTCCCCTCTCCCTGGGCCAGGCCTCCCGCATCTCCGGCGTATCCCCGGCGGACATGTCGGTACTCATGGTGTACGTGAAGAGAATGAAAGTGGGGAAATAAGAGACGGTGCCACTAGCGGTGAGAAACCGTATTCCCGAAGGTTGACGCGGCTTCGCCGCGAGGGTTGATGGACCATGCGCTAACGCGCTGGTCCAAGGGTTCTGTCCGGGACCGGCTTTGCCTCCCGGACTGTTTGAGGGCCTCCGGCCCAGGGAGTTATATAGTACCACTGCGTTGGCGGGGTGGGCGCCAAAGGCGCCATTTTAATGCCGCCAAAGGCGGCATATATGCTCATCGCTCCGAAGGAGCGATACCACAACCCTCGGCCCAAAGGGCCGTCAAACTTAAGAACCCTCAGGCCGAAAGGCCTGTCAAACCTGAGAACCTTTTTATACGACAGTCCTTTCTTCTCACAGGGAAATGAAGAGAAGAAGGACCATTTCATCACATATTTCTTTTTGGAAGGAGAAAAGAAAAAAGATGACAGCCTGCGAAATGATGGAGGCCCTGGGCCTTCCGGCCAATGAGGAGGCCGCAAGAAAGCTGACTGAGTACAATGCCATGGTCATTGCCATGAGCAAAAAAGTGAATCTCACAGGCATTAAGGATGTGGACGAAAGCCTCATCAAGAATGTCTATGATTCCCTTACCGTATACGATCCCAAATATTTTCCTGCAAAGGGACGGGTCCTTGACCTTGGCACCGGCGCCGGATTCCCTGGCGTGCCGCTGGCCATCCTGCGGCCTGATATGCAGTTCCTTCTGGTGGATTCCATCCAGAAAAAACTGACCTTCATTGAAGACGCCTGCGCCGATCTGGGAATCAAAAACGTGAAATGTCTCCATATCCGGGCAGAAGAAGGAGGACGGAGAAGAAAGACCAGGGAAGCCTTCGACGTGGTCACCGCTAGAGCGGTGAAGGCCATGCCCATCATAGCGGAATGGGCCCTTCCCTTCGTAGCCGTAGGCGGTGTCTTTGCTGCCATGAAAGGCCCCGGCGCCGATGAGGAAATGAAGACGGCAGGCCGGATCCTTCGGGAGCTTCACGGCACACTGGAAGAAAAGAAAGAACTTACCCTGCCGGGAGGAGACCGCCGCACCATCCTTTACATCCGGAAAACAGCGCCCTGCCCGAAAACCTATCCCCGGAAAGTGGGTATTGCAGAGAAAAAACCGGTATTGGGAGAATAGGGGTTGGTGAAACCTGCTCTCCGCTCTCCGCCTGCGGAGATACTATGTATGCTGGACATTATGCTCATTTCTTATAAGAAGGATAAACACGTAAACGCCTTGCGCCCCCTTTAGGGGGAGAGGGCCGCGGAGTGGCGAGGGGGTGTACGAGGCTGCAAGCTCCCATGATACTCTATGTGGCGGAGATCACCGAAAGGGAGCTGTAAAATTGCGGCGCCAGCCGCCACCGCAGCCCCCAGCCCAAAGGGCCGTCAGCCTTAGAACCTTAAGAACCTCCGCCTGCGGAGGGGACGTGAACCTTTTCTGCTGCACCCTTCGCATTCTGGACATTTCCTTCCGCAACCCTTCTGTACAGCCCGCCGCCGCAGGCGGCTACAACCGGCGGTGAAGCGGTGTTCCCTTTTTTTGACCCCACGGCGGGAGCCGCAATTTCATATTGCGAACATTGTCTATTTCTTGTATACTATAGAAATGAAAAAGTGACTGGCGGTTAAAAACAGGAATGAGCCAGCAGGCATGGGAGGTTCGCATGGCATTAACGAAAAAAGCGGAAAGAACGAAGGCCAAACTCCTGGCATCAGCAAGGAAGCTGATCGGGGAAAGAGGATTTGACAGGGTTTCCGTGGAAGATATTACAAGGGACAGCGGCGTAGCCAAAGGAACTTTCTATCATTATTTCAAATGCAAGGAAGATGTGGTGGCGGAGCTTTCGTTCCAGTCCAGCCAGACGATTCTGGAAGAGTCCGTCCATTTTGACGGGACGGCGGATGAACGGTGCTTTCACTATGTGACAGCCCTGTGCCGTGATGCGGACTGGGCGGGGGTGCGGCTGGTGCGCCAGTGGATTCGGGAGGCCATGGAATCGGAGGAAGAGGATTCGGAAGCCAAGGCCTGCCTTTACGATATCTACAATGCCATTGTGAAGATCTGCGCCGTGCGCCAGGGCCGGGGCCCGGGGGAACTGACGGAAGATGCCCCTCTGGATACGCTGGCCAAACTGCTGATGAGCCATGTCTTCGGCGCTTTAACCATCTGGTGCATGATGAATGGTTCCTGGAATCTGTCGGAGCAGTCTGTGAAATATATGGAAATCGACATAAAAAACCTTTTCAAGCCCTACATGATAGGGGAATAAAAAGAGGCTGTGAAAAAATGGTCATCATTTCTTCACAGCCCTTTTTCTATTTCTTTTTTTGATGGTAGGCTTCCCGCCCGTTCGAGCGGGGCTTCGTGCCGGTATGGGTGGGAAGGGCGTGGGCTCTATGGAAACTCTGAGCCGGGAGATTTCTCCACTCTGTGGAGACTCTGCATAGAGTCTCCAAGTCAGCCGAAGTTGGCCTCTAGCCTGCACAATAAGAGGCTTTCCTATTGGCGGCTGACCGGCTGCGGTCGAAATGACGGAGGGAAGGGATCGGTGTCATTCATGGCATGTGATTGCAGGAGCTTGCATCCGCTCCTTCTCTTTGCTTACTATCTGATAGAGGGTCCATCATTTCTTCACAGCTCCTTTTCTATTGACCGGTATCCATAAAAATGGTATGATTCATATCATAAGAGACAATAAAGTCTCAAAAGACATAGTAAAGTTTTTACAGGAAAGGAGTGTGCCATGCATCCGGAAAGCAGGGAAGAAGAATTGAAGAAACTGGCCCTTGCCTTCTGCACGAATCCCCGCAGGACCGCCGGCGAGCTGGCGGCAGCGGCAGGTATCAGCAAAGCCACCTTCTACCGGGTTTACGGCTCTCGAGAAAACTTGTCCCGTCTGCTCAGCGAAAAGGCACGGGAAAAAGTGTCCTTCCTCATGGAACTGGTGAATGAGGAAAAGGGCGATACGAAAAGCTATCTTCGGAAAATCATTCGCTGCTGCTGCGATAACAAGGAGTTTCTTATGCTCCTCTGCTACGGCTATGCCACCGGCAGTATCGACAGCTGGTGCCAGGATACCTATACTCGGCAGATGACCGATTTCTTCCTCCGGGGACAGAAATCCGGCACCTTTCGGGTAGATATTCCCGCCTCCGTGATGACGGAGCTTTTTGCAGGAGCCATGTGGTCTCTCTTTGAAGGAGAGTGTCATGGCCGGGTGGCATCTGCCAGCCTGCCGGACTACTGGGAAGCCTTTTTCCTGAAGGGAATTGAAAATCAGTCAGAAAGAGAGGAAGAACATTGAAAGAAGTCAAACCGTCCAAGCGGCCTATACTGGCCTACTACGTCATCATATTCCTGGTGATCATCTTCTTTAACTCCCTCATCATGCCCATGTTCAAGAGCAATGAAGTGAAGAGCGTGGATTATTCCAGCTTCATCACCATGACGGAGAACAAGGAAATCGATAAGGTGCAGGTAGAGCAGGACCAGATTCTTTTCACCAAGAAAGGGGATAAGCAGGCCTATAAAACAGCGCCTATGAATGATCCCCAGCTGGTGGACAGGCTCCATCAATCGGGAGCCGATTTCACCGGCAAAATCACAACCCCCATGAATCCTCTCCTTGACCTGGCCCTGACCTGGATTCTGCCGATCCTCATTTTCTTCGGCATCGGCCATTATATGAACAAGAAAATCATGAAGAACATGGGCGGCCCCGGAGCCATGCAGTTCGGCCTGGGGAAATCGAATGCCAAGATCTTCGTGAAGCCCACGGACGGCATTAAATTCTCCGATGTGGCAGGGGAAGATGAAGCCAAGGACAGCCTGAAGGAAGTGGTGTCCTACCTCCACAACCCCAGCCGGTATAAGGAAATCGGCGCCAAAATGCCGAAGGGCATCCTGCTGGTGGGACCGCCAGGCACCGGCAAAACCATGCTGGCCAAAGCAGTGGCCGGCGAATCGGAAGTTCCCTTCTTTTCCATTTCGGGCTCTGAATTTGTGGAAATGTTCGTAGGCATGGGCGCCGCCAAGGTGAGAGACCTCTTCAAGCAGGCTAAGGAAAAAGCACCCTGCATCGTGTTCATCGATGAAATCGATGCCATCGGCAAGAAGCGCGGCGGCGCCGCTATCGGCGGAAACGACGAAAGAGAACAGACCTTGAACCAGCTGCTCACGGAAATGGACGGATTCGAAGACAATACAGGCGTCATCATTCTGGCAGCCACCAACCGTCCCGAATCCCTGGATCCCGCCCTCACCAGACCGGGCCGTTTCGACCGGCAGGTGCCGGTAGGACTGCCGGACCTCCAGGGCCGTGAAGCCATCCTCAAGGTGCATGCCAGCAAAATCAAGCATGCCCCCAATATCGACTACAACAAAGTGGCCCGTATGGCTTCCGGCGCTTCCGGCGCCGAACTGGCCAATATCGTGAACGAAGCAGCCCTTCGGGCCGTCCGTGACCACCGCAGCTACGCTACGGAAGAAGACATGGAAGCCTCCATCGAAGTGGTTATTGCAGGCTACGAGAAGAAACATGCCATCCTGTCGGATAAGGAAAAATGCGTGGTTTCCTATCATGAAATCGGCCATGCCCTGGTGGCTGCCCTCCAGTCCCATTCCGCCCCGGTACAGAAAATTACCATTATCCCCCGTACCAGCGGCGCCCTGGGCTACACCATGCAGGTGGACAAAGGAAACCATTACCTCATGACTAAGGAAGAACTGCTGGACCAGATTGCCACTTTGACCGGCGGCAGGGCCGCAGAAGAAGTGGTCTTCCACACCTCCTCCTCCGGCGCTTCCAACGATATCGAAAAAGCCACCAAGCTGGCCCGGGCCATGATTACCCGCTTCGGCATGAGTGATGAATTCGGCATGGTGGCCATGGAAACAGTGACCAACCAGTACCTGGGCGGCGATACCACCCTGGCCTGCTCGCCGGAAACGGCAGCCCGCATCGACCGGGCGGTGTCCGACCTCATCAAGACCCAGCACGCCAAGGCAGTGAAACTGCTGGAAGAAAACCGGCCCAAACTGGATGCCCTGGCCAAGTACCTCTACGAGAAAGAAACCATTACAGGAGAACAGTTCATGCAGATCCTGGAACATGGGGTGCCGGAAGAAAAACCGGCAGCACCGGTTCCGTCCATGGACCTGAACCTGGAAAAATAAAATTCTGTCATATCCCGTGAAAAAAAGGGCTGCCAGGAAATGGAAATCATTTCCTGGCAGCCCTTTTGCGAATCGTTTCCTGCCGGCTTGGTACAAAAGGACTTACCGAATCATGTGAACTGCCGGTCAATTTGTGGTATAATTAATAGATATTTCATATCTTTTTTACAGATTTCTTACGCGAGGTGCATGGTGAAACAAGTGATTCTATCCGCCCTTTCCTGGGTGGTATCCACGTCTCTGGTGATTATGGCGCTGCTCCATTTTGGCGGGGACTTCCCCGACATCCACAGCTACGTACAGCCCCGGCTGGGTGCGGCGCTTCTGGTATTCCTGATCGTATCCTTCGGTCTCTTTACCGTGATGAACAGGAAATATCTGAAGGCCCTCCTTCCCTGGGCGGTGATTCTGCCCCTTCTCTGGATGGGCACCTTCACCTGGGCCTACGGCTTTGCTTCCCTGCCGGAGAAAAAACACCTGGGCGACTACTACGTGCTGGGTGGCCTCCTTATGGCGCTGCCCTATGTGTATACCGCCCTCACGGCCCGCAGGAAACGGTTCTCCTCCCTGTGGACAGTCATTGCCGGGGTGTACACCTTCTTCATGGTGATAATTCCTTTCATCTACATCGGCTACTACGTCCTCTTCGGCGGTGAAATGGATATGTTTGCCATGATGGCCGTACGCTCCACCCACTTGAAGGAAATCAAAGACTTTCTGCGCACCATGGGCTCCCCGGCCCATGCAGTCATGGCAGCGGCAGCTCTTGCCATTGTCATTGCCTGCGCCGTCACCCTCTCCCGGAGCCTCATGAGAAAAGCCAGGACCTTTGAAGGAAACATCTTTCGGGGCAGCGGGAAAGCCTTTCCCATCGGTCTGGCAGTGATTTCCATCCTCTTCTTCGGCGGCTTCTACCGTCAAATTACCCATGTATTTCCTGCCTCCATCATTAAAGCACTGAACTCCTCAGGCAGCGAATTCCAGCTCCTCCAGAAACTGAACGACAACCTGGACAAGAATGTCAAAACCATGACCTTCATCCCGCCGAATCCGGAAAACGGCATTGACGAAGGCACCCACATCGTCATTATCGGCGAAAGCGCCAATAGGGACCACATGAAAGCCTTCACCCCGGACTATCCCGAAAATACCACCCCCTGGCTTTCGGAAATGGCCAAGTCAAAGGACTTCGCCCTGGGATACAAGGCCTACTCCAATTTCCCCAATACCCTTTTCTCCCTGTCCTACGCCATGACCAGCGCCAACCAGTACAGCGACATGTCCTTTGAAGACGTGGTGAGCATGGTGGACGTGGCCAAAGCCGCCGGCTATCGCACTGACTGGATTTCCTTCCATAACCGGAGCTCCATGTCCAGCGCCGGCGTCACCATGATTGCAGAACGCTGCGACGACTCCTACTGGGAAAAGAACTATGACGGCTACACACTGGAAGTGCTGAAGAAACTGCCGCCTGCGAAAAAGCGGATCATCTTCATCAACATCGACGGCAGCCACTACACCTACATTGCCCGAGTGCCTGTGAACCTGAGGGACAAACTGGGCATTTCCAAAGAAGATCCCTACCATGACTACGACCTCACCATTGCCTATGACGACCAGGTGATGAAGGATATCTTCGAATACGCCAAGGCAAACCTGAATCTGAAATCCATGATTTACTTCTCCGACCATGGCGAAAATATGAAGCACTACCACACCACCTCCCCCTTCTACTACGACATGGTACACATTCCCTTCTTCGTCTACCTCTCGCCAGACTACCAGGCTGCCCATCCGGAACTCATGCCTGCGCTGAAATCCCATGAGCAGCAGGTCTTCACCAACGACCTGGCCTTCGATACCGTTACCGGTATCTGGCAGGCAAAGACCAATTTCTACCAGTCCAAATACGACTTCTCCTCGAAGGACTACGCCATCAACATGGACAATGCCACCACCTTTGAAAGAAAGAAGAAAATCAAAGACGACCCTGTGTGGCAGGGCAAATAAAAAAAGCAGGAAACCAAATCGGTTTCCTGCTTATTTTATGCCTTGGAAATAGTGAACCATGCCATAACTGTCAGAGGCGTAAGAGCTGTATCCCTGAGCCGGGAGGCGCACATGGCCTGATCCTAACCGGCAGGGAAGTCATCCCGAGAGCCTCAAAGCACAGGCCCCCAAAGAACCCCTTCCAAAGGTAAAAATCTCAGTCCCTTGAAAACAGATCCCTGGTATATACCTTATCCTTTACCGGCAGGAGATCTTCACTTACCCGGTTAGCCAGGATGATGTCCGATGTCTCCCGGAACCCTTCCAGATCATGGGTGACAGGCACGCCTTCAAAGGCGTCCTTGTCCAGGGTGGGCTCATAAATGATAAGGTCCATGCCCTTTTCCTTCAGCCTTTCGATGATACCCTGGATGGCGGAAGAACGGAAATTATCACTGCCGCTCTTCATGGTGAGGCGGTAAATGCCCACCCGTTTTGGCGAAAGAGAAGCGATATGGTCTGCAATGTACTGTTTCCTTGTTTCATTGGCCTCCACCACCGCGCGGATCATGGTTTCCGGCACATCCCTGTAATTGGCCAGAAGCTGCTTCGTATCCTTGGGCAGGCAGTAGCCGCCGTAGCCGAAGGAAGGATTATTGTAGAAATCGCCGATGCGGGGATCATAGCCCATGCCCTTGATGATATCGGCGGTGCGCAGCCCCTTTTCCTCGGCGTAGGTGTCGATTTCATTGAAATAAGCTACCCGGATGGCCAGAAACGTATTGGAAAAGAGCTTGATGGACTCCGCTTCCGAAGACCCCGTAATGAGCACAGGAATCTCCTCCTTAATGGCCCCCTCCTGCATGAGGGACGCAAAAAGGCGGGCCCCCGAAAGAAGATGTTCCTTTCCCTTCGGAATACCGACGATAATGCGGGAAGGATAGAGATTGTCATAGAGCGCCTTCCCTTCCCGAAGAAATTCCGGCGCAAAGAGGATGGAAAGGGTGGGGTACCTCTCGGAAATCTTCTGGGTGTAGCCGATGGGGATGGTGGACTTGATCACCACCAGCGCCTTCGATTTCACCCGCTGGATCTGGGACAGAATGGACTCCACCGCCCTCGTGTCGAAATGGCCGGTGACATCATCATAATTCGTAGGCGCCGCAATGATGATGAGCTCCGCCTCCCGGTAAGCACTGTCCCCGTCCAGAGTGGCAGTGAGAGAAAGATTTTTATGCTTCAGGTAGTCCTCAATATAGGCATCCGCAATGGGAGACTCCCGGCGGTTCACCATATCCACCTTCTCCGGAATCACATCCACCGCAGTCACCTCATGATGCTGGGCAAGAAGAATGGCGTTGGACAGTCCCACATAGCCGGTACCGGCAATGGCAATTTTCATAATGTTTCCTCGCTTCTTTAAAAGATTATTTACCTTATTATACTCTTTCCCCGCCCCCTTTGCGACAGCCCATGAGACACCGCTGCGGCCAGGATGACTCTATAGACAGAGAAGCGAGGAGCCCGGAAGAGCGGCCGCCACATCCTGCCTGCGCACATCCATGGAAAGCAGGATCGCCGCCCTTCCCTATGATCGCTTCCCTGTCAGCCGGCTGAAAACTTCATAGAAAAACTTCCTGGAATCCCCGAGGCGCTTTCGGTACCCGTCCGGGTGATTTCAGGGAGTTTTTTTGCGTGGCTTTCGATATCTATGGAGCAGGAGAGGGCAGCGTGAGTCTTTTAGGAAATGACAGGCCGGCGAAGGGAGAAATATGTAAATGGAAAAGGAACCAACTGATGAAGAGTGCACAGCTTTGGCCGGTTCAGGTGGTTGAGTACACTTTATAGCGATTTATAAATTACTTTCATATGCTTTCAAATTGTTATTTATAGGGATAGAGCATATAATATTGTAAAGACTTTGTAAAAAGCCTGCATTTCATTTTAGTCATGCGATTTAACTTCAGAAATTCCAAGGGAGGACAAAATGAATCGGTTCAAGCGTTGTCTCATTGCTGCAGCGGCAGCAGGTTTTGCGGTTATGCTGGTGGCAGGTTGTGGAGGCGGTTCCGGTAAGGCTGATAGCAGTGCTGCTTCCGGTAAGGCTTCTATAAATATTGTTCAGGTAAAAAGTGAAAAAGAGGCTGACCTGGTTGATCAGGCTAAAAAGGAAGGGGTCGTTAAGGTCTATTCTATTACCAGCCGTGTTGCTAAGGCCGGTGCCGGATTTGAAAAGAAATATGGCATCAAAGTGGAAGCCAGCGACATGAAGGATTTTGAACTGATTGATAAGGTGACTACTGAAGTGAAGGGAAATGCAGACGGTGCGGATATGGTTATCTGTCAGGATTCAGGCCGTGTGTATGGAGAACTTCTGGCAAGCGGCTATCTTGAAAATTACATCCCGGCAGACCTGAAAGGTGATATTCCTGAGAAGAATCAGACACCTCTTGTATTTGCCTACATGAATAAGGTATTTATGTATAACGATGAAAACGGGAAGCCCTGTCCGATTTCCAATATCTGGCAGCTTACAGATCCATCCATGAAGGGAAAATTCTTCTTTAAGAGTCCGATGCAGGAAGGTATTAATGCCAATTTCCTGACTATGCTTACAAAGCCTGAGATATCAGACAAACTGGCCAAAGCCTATGAAGATTATTATCACAAGAAACTGGAACTGACTACGCCTAATGCAGGGTATGAATGGATTAAGCTGGCTTTTACCAATGGTCTTGTTATGGGATCCAGTGATACATCTATGACTGAATCCATCGGTGTGAAGGGTCAGGATAACACAGCCGTAGGACTTTTGAACTATTCCAAGATTCGTTATAAAGATAAAAAGAACCTGGCCCTGGCAGCTGCGGATAACATTAATCCATATTCCGGCTTCTATTATCCGGAGTATGTGCTGATGGTGAAAGGCGCAAAACATCCGGCAGCAGCAAAACTCTTTATCCAGTACCTGATGACACAGGAAGGATTCAAGAGCTGGTCTTCCGATATGGGTACCTATTCCGGTAATACGACCATTGCTGTAGCTAAAGGAGATAAACCGCTGGCTGAATGGGAAAAGGTACTTGTAGGCGATGATCCGCAGTATATTTTTGAACATCGTGCGGAAGTCGAAGAATTTATCAGTCAGTTTATCTGAAAGAAATCTATGTAAGTATTGGAACACCGGGACATGATGCGGGAATCTGTGAAGCGATCAGCGCGGTTCTCCCTCATTCCCGGTTTTCTATATAATGAATGAGGTCTTAATTATGAATGCAGCTGTCAGGCTGAAGATGTTTTTCCGAAAGCCTTATAATGTGATACTGGTGGTGCTTTTTGTGGCCCTGGTACTTCTTACACTTCTGCCGCTGCTTTCCATCGTTATGGATACAGTGACGGTTCATTCTTCTGAGGTTATGCGTATTCATGGAACGCATGCAGGAGATTTTACGGATTATCATTGGCGCAAGGTACTGATGGATGGTCAGAACAGTATTAATATTTTTTATAAACCGCTTTGGAATACTATTATGATTTCCATTGCTACCTGTGTCATTGCAATTGGCTGCGGGGGCGGGATGGCATGGCTTATTACGAGAAGTGACATCCGGTTTAAACCACTGCTTTCAGCACTGTTTGTGGTTCCCTATATCATGCCTTCCTGGACATTGGCATTGGCATGGCTGGACTTTTTTAGAAATCCACTGGTAGGCGGAGTGCCCGGCATATTCACGGCACTTACCGGAATTGTTACGCCCAACTGGTTCGCCTATGGCTTTTTCCCGATTTCCGTGGTTCAGGGACTGCATTATGCACCCTTTGCCTATATTCTGATAGGCGGGATTCTGAAGCATATGGATGCTAATCTGGAAGAAGCTGCACAGCTTCTCCATGCATCGCGGATGCAGATTTTAAAGAGAATCACTCTGCCTATGGTGAAACCGGCGATTCTTTCTACTTTCCTTCTCGCGTTTTCAAGTTCCATGAGTGCTTTTGCAGTGCCGGCTTTCCTTGGGGCGCCGGTGCGATATCAGGTGCTTACGACCCAGCTCTATAGAACACTGCAGGGGTTAAACCCGGGTTATGGATATCTCATGGCTCTGGTGCTTATCCTGATTGGCGTAGGGATTATGCTGGTGAACCAGAAAGTACTGGACAGCCGTAAATCCTATACAACGATTACCGGGAAAAGTTCCCAGATTTCTCTGGTGAAGCTGCGTTCACTCAGGAACCCTCTTTCCGTTATTCTTTCTATCCTTCTTATCTGTGTAACGGTAGTACCGCTTATTACTTTCGCGGTGGAATCCTTCATTGTGGAACCGGGAAATTATTCACTCAGCAACTTCAGTACCGTTTTCTGGACCGGTGCCGGTTCGACAGACATTGCTAATGGAGAACCTGGAATTCTTAGAAATCACAGCGTGTATCGCGGACTGATAAACAGCCTTGTGCTTTCAGTGATTTGTGCATTCTTTGCCGGTACCATTGGCATTCTGGCCGGATATTCCATTGTTCGCAAAAAGGGGACTTTCCTGTCTAATGCAGTCAGCCATCTGACCTTTTTCCCCTACCTGATTCCAAGTATGGCTTTCGGGGCTATTTACCTTTCTATGTTCAGTGTTCCACGTGGACCGATTCCTGCTCTTTATGGTACATTTGCCATTCTGGCCCTTATTGGAACAGTAAAATATCTGCCCTTTGCCTCCAAATCCGGCATCAACTGTATGCTGCAGCTGGGAAATGAAATAGAAGAGTCAGCCATTATTATGGGGATTCCCTGGTGGAAGCGTATGGTCCGTATTATTATTCCTATTCAGAAGACCAGCATCCTTTCAGGGTATCTGCTGCCGTTTATTTCCTGCATGAGAGAGTTATCTCTTTTTATCCTGCTTGTTACACCGTCTACGGCTGTATTGACAACCATGCTTTTCCAATACAACGAAAAAGGCTGGAATCAGTATGCCAATGCCATTAACCTGCTGATCGTATTTGTCGTATTATTTGTGAACTGGATTATTAATAAGCTCACCGGAGCGTCTATTGATAAGGGGATTGGTTGAAGATGCCTGAAATTATCTTAAAAAACGTCACGAAAACATTTGATCATACCAACGCCGTAGACCATTTGAATCTGGTTATAAAAGACCGCGATTTCATTACCCTTCTGGGGCCGTCAGGCTGTGGTAAAACAACGACCCTGCGTATGATTGCAGGCCTGGAAACGCCGACTTCAGGAGAAATCATTATTGATGGACAGACCGTCTTTTCTTCTGAAAAAGGGATTGATGTACCGCCGCAGAAGCGGAACGTTGGCTTTCTGTTTCAGAATTATGCCCTTTGGCCACATATGACAGTACTCCAGAATATTACCTTTGGCCTTGAAAATTTGAACTGGGAAAAGGAAAAAATCAGGGAGCGTTCTTCCAAGCTTATGAAAATGCTGCAGATTGAAGAATATAAAGACCGCTATCCGGCAGAACTTTCCGGCGGCCAACAGCAGCGTGTTGCCATAGCCCGCACTTTGGCAACAGGTCCCCGCATTCTTCTCATGGATGAACCCTTATCCAATCTAGATGCAAAGCTTCGCATGGAAATGCGTTCGGAACTGAAACGTCTCCATATGGAAACAGATTCCACCTTTGTATATGTAACTCATGACCAGTTGGAAGCTATGACACTGGCTACCCGGATTTCCCTTATGAAAAAAGGTAAACTCCAGCAATTTGACGCACCATTGACTGTATATAACTGCCCGTCTAATGCATTTACTGCGGATTTTATAGGTAATCCAAGCATTAACCTGATTCCTGTGAAAGTAGAAAGCAGGCAGGAGCAGGAAGTGCTTCTGCATATGGGATCAGCCTCAATCCATTTCCATGCTTTAGATTCCATGGAAGCGGAGAAAGGCGAATCCCTGCTTTTAGGCATAAGACCGGAAAATATTGAAATTTCTGATGAAGGTACCATTGAAGCCAAAGTTTACTCAGCCCTTCCCAGTGGAATGGAAACAGTGGTTAAGCTGGATGTGCTGGGGCTGATTCTTACGGCCGTAGTCTTTGGAGATCGTGAATTTCATATCAATGATAAAGTCAAAATCCGCTTCCGCTCACGGAAAAACCACCTTTTCCGTCATGACGAGGAAGGCAGGCGTATCGCCAGCGGCGAACTGGATTAACGTAACTTTGGCTTTATTCGGGCTGCACAAAAATAAGAGAAACTAAAAAACAGGTCATCCTCTCTCCGCCCAGAGCGGTGCTTCAGAGGATGGCCTGTTTTTTTGTTCGAGGAGGCCCAACCTTTCCTTCCGGAAGAAATCATGAGCAGTTTTTTAACAGAAATATATCAAATGGAAACATCCTTATTAGCGAAGTGTGTAATCAATGAATCCGGACAAACCTTGGCTTTCCCAGGTCAGGAAATAGGACTGTAGCAGACATTTACCATGTTAACGAAAATATGCCAGAAGTAAAAATATTTTGGTAAAATAAGTAAGAAATCGCAGATTCTCGATAAGTGCAGCTTTCTTTTCGGGAAATGGTCAGTTCACTGCCGCATAGGCAGTTTAGAAATCAAAGTGAATGGGATGTGCCTTGTAGTTCATTGATTTATCCAAACTTCTATAAATTTTATAAATTATCCGAATATCATCTATTTTTGCTCCTCCTCCTCATTATCATCGTCATCATCTTCTTCATCCAGCGGTTCGAATGGAATCTTTTTCCTGATACAAAAGGCGTATTGGGCAATATCTCCGCCGTTTCTGATGATTCCGGCTGTAATAGCATCCGCTAACATCTGCCGCTCCTCATCATTGGAAAGGCATAGCTGCACTCCTGTGATAAAATCTTTTTCGTCCCAGATTTCCTTCAAAATGTTTGTAAGTTCATTCTTTGTCATTTGTGCCTCCTTGTTTTAATTTCATTTTATCATAATCATGCATAATCCTGTATCTGTCATTTCCCTTCTTACATTTGAGACTCTGATCCGTTCGCCGCGCAAGTATGACTTTATTGCAACCGCAAACATTGAAACTTTACTATTTGATATTTGACTCTTTTGCTATTTCTGCTATACTAAGGCCAGAGGTAAGAAAGGTCTTATCTCCACCACATTGTCAGAGGAAATCCTGCTGCTGTCTGCATATAAACCCCGTTTGTAGATTTGTATTAGCATCACAACCTCAGCGATTCGTTTTTTTCATAGTCAGATGAAATGTGGATCCGGAATTGAGCTCGTTAGTGATGGCGGCAGGGCAATGAATCCCCTCCTTTCCTCTGGCAGTATTTTAAAGGAGCCACGCTCTTGGTTCCTGAAAACGCCTTCGTTCCCCGCAGACGAAGGCGTTTTTCCATGGGAAAAGGGGAGTGGAGGATGGAGGGGGGCTGTCAGCTTTTTGCTTTTTCTTCTGCCTGGCAGGAAGGCATGAAAAAAACAGTGGAGCGAATCCACTGTTTTTTTTCTTATTTCAGCATGTCTTTCCATTCGTCGGGGTAGTCGCCGCGGTATTCCACCACCTGGTCCATAGGTTTTCTGGGCAGGGGGCGGACTTCTTTGTCGGTGTAGCCGAAGGCGATGGCAGCTGCCATTTCTCCGTCTTCATGGAGCCATTCTTTCAGTTCGTCGTAGGCAAAGAAGACGTTGCAGGTCCAGAGGCTTCCGATGTTGCGGTTGGTGGCTTCGAGGCACATGTTCTGGATGGCAGCGCTGATGGACTGGATGTCGGCCAGTTCCATGAGGTATTCGTCTTTGGGATGGTCTTCGCGGTAGTTCAGGCCTTTGGTGTTCATGACGAATACGATGACCGGCGCCTGTTCCAGCACCCGGGCGGTGTAGATGGCGGAGGGGATGAATTTTTCGTATTTCTTCCCGAAAATGGCGTTTTCTTCGCCTTTTCTGTTTTTCATGATGCCTTCCTTCAGGCATTTCACCATGGCTTTTCTTTCGGCGCCGCGGATGACGATGAATTTCCAGGGCTGGGCGTTCTTTTCAGAGGGGGCCCACATGCCGGCTTCCAGGATCTGGTTCAGGTCTTCCTGGGGAATCGGTTTCTGGAGAAAATGACGGATACTTCTTCTTTTGTAAATAGCTTCTAACACGGTGGTAATCCTTTCAATGTATAAGTTTCAGTTATAGATAAGACTGCATAAAAGAAATTATATGCAATTTTGAGCAATAAAGCAAGTTTTTTTAGACTGAGGGTCATATCAGGGGGCGGGGCAGCAGGGGGGTCTGAAAGGGAGGAAATCTGCTATAATATAGGTAAGGAATTATGGGAAAGTGTCAATTCAAAGGAGGTCTTATTATGGACATCAAAAAAATACTCGTTCCCATTGATGGCTCCGATGCTTCGGAGAGAGCCTTTTCTTACGCCGTGGCTTTTGCGAAGAAAACGGCGGCGGAGTTGATTCTTCTTTATGTGGTGGATGCGGACGTCCTCATGTATCCGGTGTACCGGGTGAGCCTGGCAGAGACGGATACGGCTTCGGTGAAGAAGAAGGGCGAGGATATTCTGGCACTTTACGCCCAGGACGCACCGGAAGATGTGAAGGTAAGCCGTATGGTGACCATCGGTGTGCCGGGGTCTTCTATCATCCGCACGGCTGAGGCGGAGGGAGTGGACCTCATTGTCATGGGCAACAGCGGCAAAGGTTCCGTTTCTTCTTTCGTCATGGGCAGTGTGAGCCATTACACCGTGCATCATGCCAAATGCCCGGTACTGATTGTGAAATAGTCTGTCTTTTTTGAAATCGCGGCCTGGCGGGTACGATTTCCCCAGGCAGAAAGAAGGGATTTTTATGATAGATAGAGAGATACATAAGATTCTGATTCCGGTGGACGATTCGAAAATGTCAGACCGGGCTTTCGATTACGGCATGGACATGGCAAAGCTTTTTGATGCAGAGGTGCATGTCATTTATGTGGCCAACGGGGAGGGCATGAGTACCCCGGATTTCACGGTCCATTTTAATGAAAAGAATGATGATACCAGTCCGCTGAAGGAAAAGGGAGCCGCCGTGCTGGCCCGTCTCATGAAACGGGTGCCGGAGGGGGTGAAGGTGCATCAGGAAATCCTCCTGGGTTCGCCGGAGGTGATGATCGCCCTCACTGCTGAAGATGACGGCACAGACCTTATCATCATGGGCAGCAGCGGAAGAAATTCTTTCTCTTCCATGTTCCTTGGCAGTGTGAGCTACTACACTGTGCATCACGTGAAGTGCCCGGTACTGCTGATTAAGTAAGACCGCCGGCAGCTGGCCGCTTACTGCTGCTATTGTCTGCTGGACAATATTTCCGAAGGCAGGAGGGTTCAGGCGCCTTAGGCGCCCGGGTTCAAGCCGCCGTCGGGTTGCGCCGAAGGCGCGGTTGTATAGTTTTCGCTGCCAGAGGCAGCGTTGCCGCCGAAAACGGTCAGCCGATTAAAAGGAAGGCCCTTTAATGGGCAGGCTAAGGGCCAACTTCGGCTGACTTGGAGGTCCTATGCAGGACCTCCACAGCATATACTCATCGCCCGATAGGGCGATACCACAACCCTCAGGCCGCAGGCCTGTCAAACCTGAGAACCCTCGGGGTGAAGCCCCGTCAATCTTTAGAACCTTCTGCACCCAGAGGGCGCGGGGTCTCAAAGCGGCTTACAAGCTGCCGCGAAGCGGCCGCTTTAACCCTCTGGGCATCAGCCTCGTCAAACCTAAGAACCTTACGGCCATCGGGCCGGTCAATCTTAAGAACCTTTTCTAAAGTAAGGAGGCGTAGAAATGAGCCAGGAAACGAAAATAGGCATCGTGGCATTTATCCTGCTGTTCTTCATCGGCGCAGCCGGCTTATTTCTTGAGCCTTCCCGCTGGTTCCACAGGGATTTTTATGAGATTCATGCCGTTTTTGACAATGCCCAGGGCATCCGGGATCATGCCCAGGTGCTTTATGCCGGGGTCTCTGTGGGCCGGGTGCGCAGGATTCATGTGAAGGATGGGAAGGCGGTGCTGGATCTGGATATCAGGGAGGGCACGGTGATTCCGGAGGATGCCAGGTTTACCATCGATAGTTCCGGCGTGGTGGGAGATCTCTATGTGAAGATTTCCGGCGGCCGTCCGGGAAGCAGGAATCTGTCCGACGGCATGACGGTGCAGGAGTATAAGAATGACCGCATGGATGAGCTCATGGAAAAGGCCGGCCGCCTCATGGATACGGCAAAAAGTCTGCAGGGAAATATAGAGGAATTTAAGGAGAAATGAGTAATACAGTGAGCTGGTGAGCTGGTGCGAGCTGCAGCCACGTCATGTGTGGAGGGAGATTTTGGGGCTCCGCTTTTGACCCTCGAAATGACAGCGGCGCCATGAAATAGGAAATTTTTAAGGAGGCAGTTTTGTAGGATAAATTTATCCTACAAAACTGCCTCCTTTCTGATATAATGAGGGAGAGGTGATTTTTATGCGCATTGATACGAATACCATAATTCCCATGACCGAAGCAAATCGTAATTTTTCTAAAGTAGCACGCATGGTGGATGAAAAAGGGGCGGCTGTGATTATGAAAAATAACCGGCCCCGCTATCTGATTCTGAATTTTGATACCTTAGAGGATGGAACTGCCGGCGATGAAGAGGTGGAAACCATTTCTAAAAAACTGATGCAACAGAATCGGACTGCTTATGAGGTATTGGCTAAATGAAGAAACTGACCAAAGCACAAGTACTTCGAATGTACAACGATATGGTCAATCAATTTGGTGGAACCAGGGGAATGAGGGATGAAGGGCTTTTAGACTCAGCACTTTCCGCGCCTTTTCAGACTTATGACGGATTTGAATTATATCCGGAGATAGAGGAAAAGGCGGCTTGCCTGGGATATGGTCTTATTGAAAATCATGCAATGGTAGATGGAAATAAAAGACTGGGAGTTCATGTTATGCTTGTGTTTCTTGCGCTGAATGGCATTATACTGACATATACCCAAGAGGAGCTTTACACGATTGTTCTTCAGATAGCCTCTGGGGACAAAAGCCGGTCTGACTTATTGACCTGGATTAAAAATCATGAGGATACTAATTAGCTTTTATACAGTAAAACCTAGCAGCGTCATATCAGATAGGAAACTAAAAAAGCACGGCCGCGGGGCCGTGCTTTTTGCTATTCTCAGAGCCGGACTTCGATGACGTCGTCTTCGCTCTTTCTTGCCAGGGGGCAGGGGTTGTGGTTGGGGTAGCCGAAGGACATGGCCATGACCATTTCCCCTTCGCCCAGCCAGTCATGGAGTTCGTCGTAGGCGAAGAAGATGTTGCCGATCCACAGGCTTCCGATGCCCATGGAGGTAGCCTGGAGGGCCATGTTTTCGGCAGCGGCGCCGATGGCCTGTACGTCGGAAAGTTCGTGGATTTTTTCAGCGGCAGTCCAGTTGTCGGTGAGGGGGCGGCCCTGGGGATTTACGATGAATACCAGTACCGGTGCCTGTTTCATGCACTGCAGGGTGAAGCGGGCGTTGGTGAAGAGTTCCGGTGCTCCGGCCAGGACGCCTTCACCTTTTTCTGATCTTTCAATGCCCTTTTCCATGAGGGCCAGTGCCGTTTTCTTGCTTTCTCCCTTCACTACGATGAATTTCCAGGGCTGACGGTTCTTGGCAGAGGGGGCCCACATGCCGGCGCGGAGGATTTCGCGCATGTCTACCTTGGAAATGTCGGTGTCCTTGAAGAAACGGACGCTTCGTCTTTTGAAAATCAGATTGTACATAGTATTTCCACCTTTCCTGATATTTGATCCTTGTGATTATGCTTTTTTCATTATACACCGTTTTGAGGCTTTAGTGTTGGAATGCCCAAAGTTTCCTGTGGGAAAGAAGCACCAGTGGTGTCATGCCGGGCAGGAAACCTTATGCCCAAAGTTTCCTGTGGGAAAGAAGGACCAGTGATGTCATGCCGGACAGGAAACCCTTTGCGAAAAGTTTCCTGTCTGGCATGAAGCCGCAGTGTTTCAGCAGAGTAGGAAACTCTTTGCAAATAGTTTCCCGTCCGGCAGGAGACAAAGGGTTTCCTCTGAGTAGGAAACCCTTTGTGAAAAGTTTCCTGTTTGGCATGAAGCAGCCGCGTTCCAACACCATAGGAAACCTCTCACGAATTGAGCCTTAAAAGAAGCCCCCGGCGCTTTTGCGCCAGGGGCTTCTTTTATTTCATCTGATAGTTATAGTCCTTATCCAGGCTTCCTGTGAGGTGGAGGAGGGTAGGGGCGTCGGCGGCGTCGATTAAGAGGGAGCGGTTTTTCAGAACTGCCTTGGCGCTGCCATAGGGGGTGCGGATCTGGTTCCAGTTGGAGGACCAGTCGGCTTTGATGCCGGCGGCCCGGGCCAGGGGCATGACGGGAAGGTAGATATGGCCGTCTTTGCCGAAGGCTCTGGCATCCAGTTTCCTGCCGTCCAGGTAGATGTCGTAAACCTTGGCCACGTATCTGGGATTTCCATCGGAGGCTTCAATGGCCTGTTTGATGTCATCGTCCGATACGCAGGAGGCCACGCCGAAGGGGGCCAGTTTGGCCTTGACTTTGCTTACGTCCAGGGGCTCTTTGCCGTAGCCGTCGGGGTAGATGTAGTAAACTACGGTGTGGTCTGCTTCCCGCTGCACTACGACCCGCTCATAGAGGATGTCCACAGGGATGCCTTTCACGATATGGGCGTAGAGGTCTTCCACGTCTGCTTCGTTCATGCGGACGCAGCCGTGGGAGGCGTAAGTGCCGATGGCAGAGGGCACGTTGGTGCCGTGGATGCCGTAGTTGCCTCCGATGCCGATCCAGCGGTAGCCGATGGGGCAGTCAGGGCCTGACGGGATGGAGGTGCCGCTGTCGGGGTCAATCCAGGTGGGGTTGATTTCCATGTCCACCACTGTTCTTCTGCCGGTGGGGGTGGGAGAGGAGGGCTTGCCGGGGGCAACGGGATACATGCGGATGCCCACGTCTCCCTGGTAGAGGGTGAGGAGGCGGCTGGCCAGGTTGATTTCAATGCGCTTGTCTTCAAATCGCGGCTTTTCCGGCGCTTTTTTCAAGGCTTCTGCGTCTTTTGGTGCCGTTTCTGCTGCTTTTTCCACAGCTGGTGCCTGTTTGTCCTCTTTTACGGCTGTTTCAGCAGCGGCGGCTTTGGCTTCTTTTTTGGCAGCAAGGGTCGGCGCTTCCTTTGAGGGAGCTCCTTTTTCTCCTTCTGCTTTTTCTTTTTTCTCTGTTTTTTGGATTTTCTTGTGATGGTCTGCTTTCTTTACGGTTTCGGTCCTCAGGATTTTCCCTTTGATTACAGTCACTTCTTCGTGGCCATTCCATACTTCTTCGGCGGCATTGACTTCTGCCAGGCCGCAGGTCCCCAGGGCAGCGCAGAGGGCCGCTGCCAGAATGATGTGTTTCACTGATTCAATCCCCTTTTTTATTGTAATGATGACATATGATTTCCTTCATGCCGCCGTTTCCGTTCTTCTGTAAGGTTTTCCAGAAGGTTCGGCATGGTTTCGCTCTTCCATACCCACTGTGGCGAGAGGGCGGCTGCTTTTTCTTTAGCTGCCAGCAGGTCGTAGTATACCTGCCATTTGGCGTCCACCAGGCTTCTTCCGCTCTGCCGGAGGAGGTAGGCGGGATGGAAGGTGGGCATCACCGGTATGCCGTGATAGTCGATCCAGTGGCCCCGGGAGCGGATGATGCCGGCTTCGTGGCCTAAAAAGAAGCGGAGGGCCACTTTGCCAAGGCCGACGATGACTTTGGGCTTTACCAGGGCGATTTCCGCTGCCAGCCAGATGGAGCCGCAGAACCGCCCTTCTTCCATGGTAGGTGTCCTGTTTCCCCGGGGACGGCATTTGACGATGTTTGTCACATACACATGGTCCCGGGTAATGCCTACGGAAAGGAGGGCTTTGTCCAGAAGCTGTCCGGAGGGGCCCACCAGGGGTCCTCCGTAATCATCTTCGACACCGCCGGGGCCCTCCCCTACGATCATGAGAGGCGAGTCAGAAGGTCCTGTGGAAAGCACGGGGCCCAGACCTCCCTCTTTCCTGAGAGGGCAGCGGCTGCAGCTTCGGATAGCCTCTGCCAGGGCTTCATGGGAAGGATAGGTTATTTTTTCCGTCTCTTCATAAAGTTCCCGATGGCGGCGTGCCGCATATTCTTCGGGGTCTTCATGTCCAAATAAATCCAATGGTATCACCCGATTCTTTATAATGGGCCGCCTTGGGCGGCCCCGCGCCCTTTGGGCGCGAAGGGTTCTAAAGATTGACGGGGCTGCGCCCCGAGGGTTCTCAGGTTTGACAGGCCTGCGGCCTGAGGGTTAAGGTATCGCCCTGGGACACACCTTCGGTGTGAGGGTTGACGGGGCTTCGTCCCGAAGGTTCTTAAGGTTCGTAAGTTTGACGGCCTTTCAGGCCGAGGGTGGTGGTATCGCCCTTACGGTGCACAGCGAACACATTTTGCACTATGCGAACTGGATTTGTAAGGGAGCATC
>OBAI01000851.1_pt1 | contig 27772 bp, 24 predicted proteins | sample 1517461 | NCBI WGS metagenome assembly OBAI01 (sample SAMN04571696, study PRJEB22368) | human gut metagenome | biome: human gut; material: stool | host: Homo sapiens | place: Luxembourg | collected 2012-06-29
CCGTTCAGGAAGGCCGTGCGCCGACCGCCGCACGCCGGAAGGGCGCGGGGCGAAATCCCGGCCGGAATTTGGTAAAATGGAAATAAGGTGCTACTTTTGTCACCGGAAAGATGGCAGAGCGGTCGATTGCGGCGGTCTTGAAAACCGTTGAACCGAGAGGTTCCGGGGGTTCGAATCCCTCTCTTTCCGCAAACCAAAATCCATGGTGAAGGCAGAGGACGTGTCCTCTGCCTTTTTCGTTCGAGGCGTCACCGACTTCACAACAGACCGGTGCAGGACCGCCCGCGGCAGCGCAGGGAAAGACGAGCGAAGCGACGTCAACTCCGAAAACACCTCCCCGACAAAAATCCTCCGATATAATTCCGACCATTAGCAGGGATACCTGCGCACTCGCTCACGTTCCGCGCACCCTCACCGCATCCCTCCCCGAAAGGAGGATTCGCTCATGACAAAGGCTGCGGAGCGAAACACGTCGATCCCGAAAACGGCGACCCCTCATCCTGAGGAAAATCCCGAAGCGGCGTTACAGAAGCCAAGAGAACAAAAAATCAGATAAAGATCAATGAAATTTAATTTTCAACTATTTACAGATGATACAAGCTCTATTGAGTAACAATCCCAATGTCCGACATTTCGTCGCCCTCCCCCTCAGCTTGTTTTCGCAAAACAGCACAAAAAAAGAGATTGCAAATTCTGCAACCTCTTGATTTTATGAGCTGTTGACGAGGCTTGAACTCGTGACCTCTTCCTTACCAAGGAAGTGCTCTACCACTGAGCTACAACAGCGATCGCCTTAAAAATCAGCAGTTAGCAGAAGCACGAAAAGGAAATTTCAGCATGGTGTCCAACATTGTGTCCAACAATCGCTACCCGCAATCGCTTGCAGGTTAATGATTAAATGATTTATTAATAGAGAATTATATGGAATGAAAAATGAAAGAGGACAAACCTTGCAAAAGGGGTATATTTAAGACCCCTTTGCAAAGTTTGTCCTCGTTGTCTGTCGAGAAAACGTGCGAGAAAATTTTCCCTCTGTTCTCTCCTTTTAAGAGAGTGTATGTTGCTTTTGTTTTATTGAGGATACTTTGTGTTAAAATCCTCCAAAGTAATTCGATTGCCTCCTCTGGCAAAATTAGCTTTATGTCGGGCGTCTATATTTGCATGGCAACGAATACACAAACATTGCAAATTAGACTGTCTATTATCTACCTTATTCCCATTTTTATGATGTGTTTGCATAAATAACTGGTCGAATGGATTTGTTATATGCAATCCACACTTCTCACAGGTGTATTCATGCAACTCTCGGTAGGCAAGACTAATTTCTGTCCAATCCTTTGTATAACCAAATATATCAACCTCTACATCTTTATTTGAGGCCTCTTCGTATGAATCATCTGCCCGCTTCAATATTTCAACAAAATCAGCAGATGTCATATTTGCAGAATATTCTCCTAAAGTTATATTCATGCAATATTTGCAAAGAGGAAGATTGCGAATCTCTACCTCTTGCATGTTATTATCCATATCTTTAACCGAAACTGGGTCCGTATTGGCACGCCGATATTCAGATTTTAATGTTCCTGAATTTATGAAATCTTGAATTGTCTGGCACTCTCGAATATGGAAACGCGGTTTCCCGTATTTTGTCAAACGATAATTTCGTTTATACAGAAAAATCTGACGCTCTTGATTATCCTCTTCGTCAATTAAAAAAATGCCTTTATCTGTAAATTTGATATTTTTACGAATATCATTTATATCAACGTCCTCAATTTTTAAGGGTTTATAGCCAATGGCTTTATCAATGCGATACCCCATTGATTTTAGCAAGGACTTCAACCTTTCAAATTTGTAAATAGGTTCGTCATTGGCCATCGTATTCAGCATTTTTATTTACAAAATTTTCAAGCACTTCCTCTCCGCTGGTCACGATGCGGAATTCCACACGACGGGATGCTGTCGGATCAATCTCATTCTTCGTTTTATAGGTATATTCACCATTGCTGTCCAGCGATTTTCCATACGAAAGACCATTGGCCGTGAACCAAAATTCCAACAACTCTTTCTGCTCTTTTGTATATCGTTGAAATATGGGCATCTGCCTAAGATATATTAACACATTTAGCGCCCGTTCCTGAGAAAGAATAACATTTGCAACATAGGTATCTGCATGTTTTTTAGGATATGGGACGTTATCTGTATGACCCTCTATACGAATTTCCTGAATTTTGCTCCTTAAATTATCGTTAAGCAAAATATCGAAATACCTCGGTAAAAATTCATCGAGAATTGATTTGAACTGTGGGGTCAAATATGCGCTGCCTTGCGCAAACAGAACTGTCGGATTATTAAATTTCATGGATAAGTCCCTCCCGATTGCCATTTGCCATTTAATGGTATCTTGCTTGAATTCAGAAACTAATTTGTCGTACAATTTATTCTTTGTCTCGACATAATCTGTAAGTACAGTCTGATTCTGTTGCACCCGACTAATGTATGCAATGGCAATAAAGAGGAAAATAATCATCAGTCCCGTCATCAGGTCGGAAACCGACATCCACACATTGGATTTTGCCATAATCAGTTCTTTCTAATCATTGCTTGAATACAAGTATCCAGTTCAGCTAACGTGGTACTTAAACGAGCATAAAATTGTTTGTCTAATGTCGTAAGCTGTGTATTGAGGTTTTTTGAACCTTGTATAATAAAACCGACTCCTTCTTCTAAGCTACGTTTTGTATTCTGCCAAAATTGTTCGTTATAATCACGCAATTTATTGAGTTCCTCTAACTTCTGAATAAGCATCTGCACGCCATCAACGAAATTTCGCTGTTTACGGACCCATTCATTAAGCGATTTCGTCGATTCTTCAAATTGCAACATATTATCCTTACTCAATGTAGCCGTCTCTTCAATTTGAGCAACAATCTTAACGAATTTTTGATCTTCAATAATAACTTGATTGAGCGCATCAATCAATTGCCTCAGTTTACCACCATCGCTCACAAGCAAACGAGTATCACCAGATACTTGAGTCAGCGTTGTCGATGTCTGCTCGAAATTGAAGGCCATTTCCTTGTATTGTTTGGTTAGAGAACTTATCATTTCTTTATTTTCCTGCTGCCAAACATTCAGGCTTTCCACGCTTTTATTGAGTTGATCGAAATTTTCCTGAATCAATTTACTTATAAGTGAATTCATCTGCTTTTGGAATTCTTCGGTAACACTTTTCATCACCTCCACAAGAGCCTCCGTATTACTCTTTTTAAGGAGCTCCGAAAATTCATCAAATTTTCCAACAAGCAGGTTATTCGTTTCTTTCATTTTCTCTTCTATCTCGTCTACTTCGCCACGCAACACCATACTGAAATTTTTAATTTCATCCGATATTTCATTTTGAGCACCTGCAATACCACTTGTAATTTCAAGACATTCACCAACAAAGCTATTGATCGAGGTTGTAACGGCATCGACATTATTGAACTTTTTGGAGAATCCCTTCAATTCTCCGATATTAGTTGTTAAAGAAGAAACCATCTCACTTATTGTTCGGTAGAAATGCAATTGAACCTCCAATTGCTGTTTATTTTGATTCTTCAATTCTTCAAAAGCTTCTCTTGCTGTAGTATTCATCGCATCTACGGCCTTACAAATTTGACCTGTGGCCATATCTATATCCGACATACCACCATCTTTTTCATCTAATGCAGCATTAACCTGCCTTGACAGAAATAGAGACCCGATCATACCTGCTAACGAGGTAAAGAAAGCTGTTTTTAATCCACTAAGAAGCAGTGGAATACTAGCGTCAAGATGTTCTGTATCAAAATAAAGAAGGCCTATTGTAATACCCGCAAATGTTCCGAGCACACCCAAAGTCGAAATCATGGAAGGCAATTGCTCAATCCAGCGTCGTTTCGCAATAAGTGCTCCTATACTCTTTTGCCGTCTAACATAAAAAATACAAATAAAAAATGCAATTATTATGACAATTAGCGATATATAAGTTATAAGGTTGAGGCTTTCTACGTTCATAAATCAACTGCTATTTAATTGGATTCTAAATTATTATAAATACAGCTATTTGTCATACGCATATTAGTCTTTATTATAGTATATTTAGAAACAATTCTTGTAAAGAAAAATCCTCGACCTAAGTCGAGGATATATCTCTTATATGAACTGCTCCAAATACTTCTCGTTGAAACCCGTCAGCGGGAAACGGAACTCTTTCTGTTTACCCTCTACCGATGTATAGCCGAATACGGCCGTGTCGCTCTTGATATGGGCTTCGAAAAGATTGAGCTTGCAGCTGGACTTGGGTAAATCTACGATGTTTGGCAATACAATGGCGAGATGACCCTCTTCTACGGCCTTTGGATTCAGCAGATAGGAGAATCCTGCCATATAACGACCCCGTTTCTGGAAACAGACGGTCATATCTTTCGTGGGGTCGATGTCGAGTTCAAAGATATAGGTGAACTCTCGTGGTGTAGGATCGTCTGTTCTACGCCCTACAAACAGACAGATGCCGTAATTATTATCATAAGATACCCCTTTGGAGATATACGATACTTGCACATCGTCGATCGTCTCCGTGCCTGTTTTTCAATCGATGCTTGGTGTTTTTCTTTTCATTTCAGCTAAAATTTAGATTGTTATTATATATTTGATTATGATGTAAATATACGAAAAATTCATGAGATATACAATAAAATATACAAAAAAGACAGACTTGGGCATACGGTATGAAATAAATCGCTCTGTCCAAGTCTGTCCTTACTTTTGTCATATATCAATCTCTTTTGTCTATTTCATCTTGATTCCACTCTGCCACACAAAGAATCCCATTCATTGTAAAACTTAAACGAATATGGTCAAATTCTTCTTCATTTTTTACAATTATCTGTTTGTCTGCCGATGTATTCGATTTTATTGTAAATTGAGAATACCTTATACGTGACGCCATTTGGGTTGCATATTCATATGCAGCTTGCTCTTGTGCTTCCGCTGCAACTTTTTCTTTTCCATAAATCTGATAGCGTAAATATCCGTCAATTTGCGTGGAATGGGAAGAGTTAAAAGATGTTCCAATTTGCCGTATGGTTCCACTAAGTTTAGAGTTCGTTTCAGAATCCGTTTTTGCTCCGAATGTAGCCAATGCAGCACCTATACCTCCTACCACATAGCCTGCATTATCACCCCCAATTGCAGCATCTGCTGTTGCTGCAACTGCGCCAGTCTTAGAATTATATTTTGAATTATTCTGAACATCAATATTCGTATTATTAGTAGACATTCCAGATGAGTGATTGTTCAATTTTTGTGTTGCAGCTTCGTTGGCTGTATTTCGGGCGGAGGCGTAAGCTGAATTTACCACAAGAGTCGTAGATGCTTGAATTATTTTCATAGCATCATTTTCTGAGATTAATATTCCCTCAGACAATTTATTCTTTTTCAGAAATTCAACTTTGATATTCTCTATTTTACAAGTCACATCTTGTTCGGAATTATTATAACAATTTATATCAAAACATATTAATTGTATTTTCCCGAATTTTGCTCCTACATGCCATAACAATCGCCGATTTGTTTTGTCCACTTCCAAATTATATCTTCGTTTGACAACAGCGGCTGAAATATTTACGGGTTGGTCTCCCATTTTTTTATAAATGCCTTGATATGCAGCCCCCTTTTCCCTGTCTTCATATATTCCAACTCTTAAATTATCTTCATACGTCATGATGCGGGTAGGCACTCCTGACTGGGTTAGTTCACGAAAAGTTCCATTAATTTTTCCATTTTTATATGGAATTATCTGGTATGGGACGCCATCTTGATAAAGAATCTGATCTCCATTCTCAATCCCTTCGCTATATGTTTTGCTCCAAACTAAATTGCCTTCTTCATCAAAAGATTGTACAACTCCATCTACAATCCCATTTTTATATGTTATTGCAGTATTAATTCGACCATTGTCATAATACACTTCTTGTATACCATCTAATAGCCCGTCTTTATTAAAATTAAGAATTTGGCTGGTATTACCATTATGATAATAGAAAATACATTTATCAATTAACTTTGATTTAGCATCATCGTATTTATCTACATAAGAAAAGAAGCCTTCTCCTTGTAATGTTCCATTAATACTATAATCTCTAAATCGTTTGGGAAAATTAGGATTAGTAGGAAATGACAATATCCGATAACAACTGGCAAATGAAATATGATCAACTCCTCGTCCATTATTGTCATAATACAGTGTATCTATTTGCTGACAGATACCGTTGTTCCCTGCATAAAAAAGAAATGGAATAAAAAATAATTTTTTCATAGATAAACAAGATATTTAATGTTAAAGTTGTCTCTTTAAACGTTCTATATCAGCACGCAATGCTTCATTTTCTTGTCGTAAGGTGTACACTTCATAGCTATTCTGATTAGCTATATCTCTCAATACAGCCAACATATCCTTAATTTCGTTTTGCCAATGATGTAAATTGTGCTTATACAAATTCCCCGTGCGATGGTCTTTTAATTCAATCGTCATGTAGAAATCGGCGGATGTTCCGTGTGTGTAGAATTTCAACACTTCGAAATTCCCGATATTAAAAGATGATTTACTCTCTGCCTTATCAATGATATGGAATTCATAATGATTGGCATAGCTGTAAGATGCAGTACAAATCCGTTTGAGATAAAACCACGCTTGTGGATCTTTTTGCAGATTATTCCAATCTGCATCTGTTGTATATCCCCCATTAGGGTATACAACAAAATATTGGATTCCTCCTTTCATGACAGAGCATTTTTACCGTATCAACTCCTGCTGCGGTGGGTTATGGGAAAAAAGAAAGTTTGGAACTGCAATACATGATATTCGGAAAGTCTGATAAAGCCTAAAATGAAAAAAAGAACTAAACAAGTGCAAATATAACCGTTGATATACTGCGTTTTATGCGGTATCAGATTCGGGAACGACTTTTTAATTTGTCTTAATCCGTTGCAAGTTTTTTCGGGATATATGGGAACATTTACGGGAATTTATTATACCTTTGCCGCATAACCGAAAAAGCATTGCCGATGAAAGTTACCGTCTATCTGAAAAAGAGTTCCCCCGACACCTCGAACATCTGTTTCCGGGTACGGGAGAAGAACGTGGACATAAAGGTCGTTTCCCCGCTTGAAGTGCAGGACAAGTATTGGGATGCCGACACCCTCAGTTACCGACGCATGACGGCTGTGCCTGCCGCCGAGCAGAAACGGCTGCCCGGGCAGATTGCCGCCATCATCGAGCGAGCGGAGAAGACCTTCTCGGACAAGGCGGACAGCAAGTGGATGAAGCAGGTCATTGAGGATGTCCTGTTCCCTGCCCGTGCTTTCGAGCGGGACCACCCGAACCTGCTCGCCCGCGTCCATGAATATCTGGAGAAGTTTGACGGTGCGGAAAGGACGAAGGAGCATATCGTCCGTTTCGAGCGCAAGATGACCCGCTACCACGACTACCGCCGGGAGATACTGGGCGAGGCGGACTTCACCCTCTTTGTGGAGACCGTCACGCTGGAGCAGATGAACGCTTTCCGGGATTATGTGGTGAATGAATACCTGCTGCGGCAGGAACATCCAGACTTCTATGCTCCACGCACGTTCATCAACCACAGGCCGAGACCGCTTTCCGGCACGACCGTCATCAACACCATGAACTTGTTCTGCACCTTCCTGCACTGGTGCAAGAAGATGAAGTATTCCGACAACGAGGTCTATGTGCTCTACGGCTGCAAGGAGCCGACCTACGGCGACCCTTTCTTCCTCACTTCCGAAGAGAGGAACATTCTCTACGATGCGGACTTGAGCGACAACCCCAAGCTGGCCGTCATCCGGGACATCTTCGTGTTCCACTGCTATGTCGGCTGCCGTGTGGGTGACCTTTACCGTCTCACGAGGGACAACATCAAGGACGGCTTTCTGGAATACATGCCACAGAAGACGAAGAAGAGCCAGGCGAAGACCGTCAGGGTGCCGCTGCATGAGAAGGCGTTGAAGATACTGGAACGGTATGATGCCAACTCCGACAGGCTGTTCCCGTTCAGACAGATACACACCTACAACCTCGGCATACGGGAACTGCTGAAGCGTTGCGGCATAGGCCGTATAGTGACCATACTCGACACGCACGGCTACAACACCGTGCAGAAGCCCTTGTACGAAGTAGCCACCAGCCATACGGCACGCAAGACCTTCGTGGGCAACCTCTACAGGCAGGTACCCGACCCAAATCTCATCGCCTCCATGTCGGGGCACGTGGAGGGCAGCCGGGCGTTCAGCCGCTACCGCACGATAGACGATGACATGAAGCGCAGGCTTGTGGAAATGATAGACTGAATCTGAAAGGAGGATATACATATGAAAGTGACCGCATTCATCCGGAAGACTGCCGCCAAGAACAACATCACCGACCAAGCACGGGTCTATTTCCGTGTCCGTGATGTCGGCGGCGTGGACATCAAGGCAGCGAGCGAACTGTCCATCAACCCCAACCACTGGAGTCCGGAGAGGCAGGGCTACAAGCCCCGCGTAGCTCTGGTATCGGAGGAGAAGAAGATGGGTTTCGACAAGGACGTGCAGCAGACCACCCACCTCATCACGAAAGAGTACCACCGTGGCGTGGACGGCAACTGGCTCAAGGGGCTGATAGAGGAATACCACCATCCCAATATCAACGCGAGGGGCGGCAACAAGGCCGACGAGTACCTGCTCTCGTACCAGATACGGAAATACATCAACGAGACCCCGCTCGCGGACGAAAGCCGCAAGCACCACCTCGACAATCTCAACAAGGTGCTGCGCTACGAGCGTTTCCGGCACGACGTACTGCACCAGAGAGGCTTCCACTTGTGCATCGACACCGTAACGGCGGACGACATCAGGGACTTCAAGCTGTGGATGCAGGAGGAGCATAAATATGTGGACATGTACCCCGTATTCTACCGGAACGAGAAACTCCGTGATGTCGGGCAGAAGCGTTCCGAAAACAGCATGTCGGGTTCGCTCTACCGCATCCGCACCGTCGTCAAGTGGTGCATCAAGCGCGGGCTGACAAGGAATAACCCTTTTGACCAGTACCAGATTGCCCGTCCGATGTACGGCGACCCGTTCTACCTGACGCTCGAAGAGCGGGACAAGGTGTACTATGCCGACCTGAGCGGCATGGGACCGACCTACCCGGTCTACCGTGACATCTTCATGTTCCAGTGCCTGATAGGATGCCGCGTGAGCGACCTGAACAGGCTGACCAAGGCCAACATCGTGGACGGTTTCGTGGAATATATTCCGCAAAAGACGAAGATGGAACATGCCAATACAGTGCGTGTGCCATTCAACCAGAAGGCACGGGACATACTGGAACGTTACAAGGATCTGGAGAACGCCCTGCTTCCCCGGTTCTCGCATTTCGGCTACAACAAGAAGATAAAGGAGATACTCAAGTACGTGGGCATCGACCGCAAGGTCATAGTCCTCGACCCCAAGACAAGGGAGGATATGGCAAGACCTTTATACGAGGTCGCATCTACCCATACGGCACGCAAGACCTTCATCGGCAACCTCTACAGGCAGGTCAAGGACCCGAATCTGATAGCCTCCATGTCGGGACATTCGGAGGGCAGCCGCGCCTTTGCCCGGTACCGCAAGATTGACGACGAGATGAAGAAAGAGCTGGTAAACCTTCTGGACTGATTATCATACTCCCATTTCATTATACTTTTATATACAGATAAAATTTCATGAATACGGACGGGCAGAAACAGACATACGAACAGTTCAAGGCGGACATCCTCCAGTGGAAGGGCACGCATAGGGAGGAATACCGCCGCTTCGCGAAAATGATGGCGGACGGTAATGAGATGCAGTACCTCGCCGTATGCCGTGCCATATTCAGGCAACTGCCCGGCATCAAAAAGGAATGGCAGATGTCATGGTGTGACGACAGCACGGACGCTTTCAGGAACATCGGCCTGCATTTCAAGGAGAACGCGGTGCCGGGGCAGATCGTAGAACTTTACAGGAAACAGAGGGAAGAGGACGCCACTCCTCCGCCGTCCTCCTTCTGGGGTAGGATGAAATACATTTTCAGACAGAGCCTGAGAAAACGCTGCGTGACTCTGTCCGCCCCTCTTGTATTGAGCTGGCTGTATTACGGCAAGAGTTTCGAGGCGATGGTGGACATGGTCAGCAGGCAGGGCATCCCAAGGCGGGGAACGCCGAGCGGATGAGCTGTTCCATTGTCGTCCGCCAGATTATCGAGGTGTCCATAAAGAACGGCTTCCGCACGCAGGAGGACTGGGATGGGTACTTCGCCATGAAAGGCACGATAAAGAAAGGCAGCATCGGAGAATGGGTATTGCAATCCATAACGGTCGGGATGGGCAACGGTGATACCGATACCGAAAATAACTCGACAGAAGCGGCAGAAGCCAGCAACGGCACGGTACCGCAGACACAGCGGACGGCAGGAAAGAAGAAGATACAGGAACGGCCTCTCGCGGATTATCTCAAATGTGTAAAGAAGGAGGCCGTCATACAATGTATCCGCCGTTTCGTTTCCATAAACACGAGCGCGGTCCATCAAGCACTCCCGTTCTATGTGCTGAAAGATTTGCAGCTGGTAGTCGGAATGCATGCCGCTAAGGAGTACAGCGTGGGTATGGCATTGCAGTTTTACGACCTTCCCTCCCTGAAAAGCGAGAGTGCCATACGGCAGGCGGTCGGCTTCCTGAAAACGGCAAGACATGTCATCAAGGACGGGAAAGACCAGATGGTTCCTCTTATCGAGAGTGACGAGAACCGGGAACTCTACCGGACGCTGGCACAGGAAATCAAGGAAATCATCTCCGAAGATGTAACGGAAACTGTCGCCGGATAAGGCAAAATAAGCCGTTTTATATGGTCACACAGACTTGAATTGTCATGACAATTTAAGACAAGGCATTATATATCAATCCGTTTCAATTCGCATATACTTTTGCACCGTCAATCCTCTTCCCAGGGATAGGCGGTGCTTCTCTTTTATAAGCCATCGGAAGCGGGGCATCAGGGAACTTTTGAAGATGGTCATCACAAAATTCAAAACTGATATTTATGATTACCATAGAAAATCTGGTCGAGCAGGGCGCGAACGTGAAACTGGAGGTTTCGCCCGAAGACCTCAAGATGTTTGCCGAGTCCATCGTGCAGCGTACCATCATGGCGCAGCAGGAGGAACGGACGGCGGAGATGCAGCGTGCGGCGGAAGAGACCTGGCTCAACACGAAACAAGTCCGTGAACTGCTTAATGTATGCGACGGCACGCTCAACCTGTGGGCGAAGCGCGGCTACCTCGTCCCCGTCAAGGTGGGCAACAAGAACATGTATGCCAGGTCGGATGTCCGCCGTGTGCAGACGGGAGGGAAATCCGAGAGTGTGACATCCTATTGCAAGAAGAAAAATGGCTGACATGACACACACCCGGCTTGAACTGTGCAACCGGATCCGCATGGAGGCGGAACATACCGAAGACACCGGTTTTCCTCTGGAAGTGTTCCCGCAGACGGTTCAATCCATCATCCTTGACATGGCCCGGTACGAGAACTACAAGACAGAGTTCATAGCGACTGCCATGATTTCGGCGGTATCTGCGGCATTGGGCGGTACCTACCGTATCCGCATCAAAGGCGAGTGGCAGAGCAACGCCGCCCTCTACATCATCCTCGTGGGCAGGCCGGGACTGGGCAAGACACCGCCGCTGGAAGCGGCATACCGCCCCATACGGAAACACGACTATGCGCTGTTCAAGGCGTATGAGTCGGAACTGGAGGCATGGAAAGCCGCCGGGGAAAACGGGAAAAAGCCTGTGCTGCGGCGTACCGTCGTGTCTGACTTCACCCCGGAATCCCTCCTGCTGACACACAACAACAATCCCCGCAGCGTGGTCATCCTGGTGGACGAGATAATGGGCATGTTCAACTCCGTCAACCGCTATACCAACGGGCAGCTCATAGAGCAACTGCTCACGGCATGGAGCGGAGGGGCTCTGGACGTGACAAGGGTCAGCAATACTGTACCGGTGCATATAGAACAGCCGTGCATCAACATCATCGGGACCACTCAGACCAAGCGTGTACATGAACTGCTGACGAAAGGTTTCGAGGATAACGGCCTGCTCGACCGCTTCCTGTTCGTGCTGCCCAAGTCCTGGAAAATGTCAAAATGGACTGATTGGGATGATGGCGGAATGGACAGGGCAGCTCTGGCGGCAACACGATGGGAGCAGATACTTGGCAAGGTACTCGCCCTAGACTATGACACGGGAGAGGAAGAAAGGATGCCCCATGTGCTGTCTATGGACAAGGAGGCAAAAGAGTATTTCTTCTCATGGTGGAACAGGAAAGTAGAACGCATCAACCTAATAGAAGACGATGCCGAGGTGGACAGCCGGGAGATGAAGCATCCGGCGCAGGTGGCACGGCTGGCCTTGCTCATGCAGGTGCTACGGCACGCATCCGGCGAGAGCCACCTGCAGTTTGTGGACACGGCATCAGTAAAGGCCGCCATCCGGCTGAACGGCTATTTCGAGGACTCATACCGCCGCATCCGCTCGTTCGTGGCGGAGGACATGTGCGAGGAGCCGCCCAAGGTGCTGCTTTCATTGCTGCCGGACACGTTCGACACGAAAACGGCCATCGCCATTGGAAAGAAGCTGCAGAATGTCAGCGAACGCACGGTGATGAACTACCTCAAGGAACTGTGCCGGAGCAGGCTGCTGCGGAAAGCCAAGGCCGGGCATTACGAGAAAGTCATATATGATAAATCAGGAAAATCTGATGAATGCGATGATGAACCGTCAGCCCCGGACTGCAACGGATGAACCCTTGTTGCAGCCTGCAGTCTTTGCAGTTTTGCAGTCTCAGAGTGCCGGAAAGGTAAAATTCCTGCAAGACTGCAAGAACTGCAAACTGCAAATGACGGTTTTCATTTGCAGGAATCCACAAAAGAGAACATCATGAACGGATACAGATTCCATCTACAGAAATACCGTCCGGGCAGCAAGACCGCCTGTCCGGAGTGTGGCAGGAAGTCCTGCTTTACCCGTTATATCGACGAGGCAGGAGAGATTTCCTTCCCTGACAATGTGGGCATCTGCGACCACATCAACAGTTGCGGCTACCACTATACCCCGAAAGAATACTTCCGGGACAATCCTATCGTCAAAGAAAAATTGAATGAGCCGGAAAGGAAAAGCGATACACCGATGACCGCAAGACTGTCAGCAAGAGCATTGTCCGAACAGAAACCACAGATTTCCTTTCTTCCTTCTGATTGGGTGGAGCAGTCCATGCGCAGGTACGACATCAACCCCTTGTACCTATACTTTACCAAAGTGATGGGCAAGAAAGACACGGACAGGCTGTTCCGTCTTTATAGAGTCGGCACATCGAGAATGTGGAATGGAACGACCGTATTCTGGCAGATAGACCGTAACGGCAATGTGCGTGCGGGCAAGATAATGGGCTACGATGCCGTAACCGGACACCGTATCAAAGAGCCTTTTAACCAAGTCAGCTGGGTGCATTCCGTGAGGAAGGTGCAAGACTTCCGCATGAAGCAGTGCCTGTTCGGAGAGCATCTGCTGTCGGATAGTTCCGCCGCCATGTCTGCCAAACCTGTAGCCATTGTCGAGAGCGAGAAGACGGCACTGGTCGCCGCCCTGTTCATTCCTGATTTTGTATGGCTTGCCACCGGAGGGATACACGGATGCTTCAACAGCAAGGCCATTCAGGTATTGAGTGGCCGGGAAGTGATTCTTTTCCCCGACCTTAAGGCTACGGAAGAATGGAGGCGACAGCTGCCGATACTGGAATCCATATGCAGGCGTGCCACATGCTCCGACCTGCTGGAAAGGATAGCGACCAATGAACAGCGCAGTCAGGGACTGGACATTGCCGACTTCCTGCTGATGGAGGACACGCCGCAGATGATCCTTGCGAGGATGATAGAACGCAACCCCATGTTGCAGACCTTCATCGACACCTTCGGGCTCGAACTGGTGGATGCTGGGAGGGTGGAATGACGGATGGCATCAGATACATTTTCGTCATCTGATCCCTGCCAATCCGGTTTATCTCCGGGCTTGCCCGTATGCCACTAAATTTATCTCAGGGGAGCCTAATACCCCACTCGCCTTTCGGCGGCGGGATGCGTGCCACTTGAAACAGCAAGCTGGGTACAAAAAATCGCCAAAAATGTTGGATTACGAGCAGCAATTTAATGCGCATGAGAAATATTTGTAGTATTTCTTTATGGTTTTTAAATTGCAAAAATATTGTGTTTTTTCATTCGAATTATCCTTATATATTATGAGTTATTGAATAGCATAAACGCTTTATCAACTCAATAAAATCTTTTCCATGCCTGATCTCGCATTCCCAAACGATGATTACCTTCCATCCTGATTCTTCAAGTTTGCATTTTGTCGCTGCATCCCGTTTCTGATTGCCTGATATTTTGTTAATCCAGAATTCCGTGTTGCTTTTGGGAGTATATGCATATTTGCAGCCGGGATGTCCATGCCAGAAACATCCATGAACGAAAATGACTGTCTTGTATCGAGGTAGAACGATGTCCGGTTTTCCGGGAAGAGTCCCGACATTGACACGATAGCGAAAGCCGCGGGCAAAAAGAGCTTTACGAAGCGTAATTTCCGGCTTCGTCCCCTTGTTCCTGATCTTTGACATGACTTCGGATCTTTTTTCTCGGCTCCAAATATCCATAGCACTTATCAATTGGGAAATCCGGCCTTCTTGAGCTTCTTCAAGTTGAAGAAGAAAGCATACTTCATCCTCTCGGTTAATGGTTTCGTTCCATCGGCGACATCTTTCATGGCCTTCCATTTCCAGTCTTCGAGGATTCGTCGTCGTTTATCCCAGCTTACCATAGCTTGTACAAGCTCTAATGTAATCTCGTCTTGATCGTCTGCCAAAGACATGGAACTGGATGCCTCGTTCGCTCTTTCCCGATCCTGTTCAGCCAGACTGTCGGCTTCTTCAAGAAGTTCCTGGTTATATTGCCAGACATTCTCGTAAATTCGATATCCTCTGGAGATGTCACTATCGTTCAGTTTTCTCTTGTTCTTGATTTTGTATGCGATGTCGCTGGCCAAGGAGGTCAAGTTTGGCGGTAACATTCCCGTGTCGCGTCCCCACGTCTCTATCTTTTTCCAAAGAGAGAACGGAATTGCCCGTATGATACCCTCCTTGTGTCGTCTGTCCGACTCTTCATCGCCAACATCGCTTTTGTGGTTGCGTTTAGGAGGATTCTTTTCATCAATAAAATCCTGACGAATCTCATCGAGATTATAAGCCCATTCATTTGAGCGGACTTTTAACCAGCATTCTTCCTTTTTAGCCCATTCAATATAGTGTGAGACGGGAGACTCTTCGAGAATAAATTTGTTGACCTGCTTCATCAGATCGTATATAAAATCCGATAAAGCTGATGATATTGCCTGGTTTTTCCAGATTCGATACAAATCCAGTCGCCTTTCTGTAATGATATTCAGAAGAGACAATGTATACGGAACGACAACCTGTTTTAATTCACCGATATGATCTCCCGTGAGTTTGGTCCCGTATCGTTTGTCGGCAGCCTTGAAAAGAATGGCTTTGGCAATCGTGTCCTCAAACCAAGCAACGTCGATATGTTTGATGTCAGGGAGATTGTAGTTTATGAAACGGGCATAATTTTTTTCATTTCCTCGCACTACGATATGAGGCCCGATGGCCAGATTCCTGCCATTGTATGTTTCCTGCCAGGCATTAACATATTTGGCAAGTTCCACTTTCGTAACGACCTGCTTCTTCGGGTATTTCAGGTCAAAGGCCTTTAGCCGTGATTTCGTGAATCCTTCCTTGGCCCGCAGGGTCTTGTATTGTCCGCGAGCACGTTCAAAGAACCATGCCGTCTGCAGATTGTTGGTCGGAGTCGCGGGTGCAAATATGTATCTTGAGATTCGTTCGATTTCTACAAGAGCTGGATTGTTGGCCGAGAAGTCGGCATCATTGACCTTGTTTTGAGTATTGGCATAGCGTGATATGCGTGAAACTATTTCCGCGTATTGTTCCTTGTCCTTGATGACGGACAGCTTTACCTGAACAAGAATATCTGAAATGTCGGCCTTATCCTTCTTGGCCGTATTGTAGATGGATGCCGTAGTCTGACCACCATTTACAATCTGCAGGTTGCTGATATGTCTGATGAAATGCCTCGTCTCATCCAGCTCGATGTGATCGGCTGTTGCCGCGATACCGTTGTTGTAAGCCAAGAACATGTGAGGCTCACTCTTGATGGTTTCCCTTATGCCCTTGTTAATCTTTCCCGTGAACTGAAGGAACGAACGCACATTCTGTTCCAACAGACGGGATCCGTAGCATTCATAAAGTTTTGCCAGACATTCTCCTGATATAATGGCAACATATGCTTCGTAATCGGGATTGCTCAAATTGGCGGCAAGGCATGGAATTTCATATTTGTGTCCGTCAAGATTCTCAAAATCCAGTTCTATGGGAACTCCGGCTTGTTCGGAAATCTTATAAAGATACTCCACGTCTATAACCTTGTAGTAGATGTTGTATCCGCAGATGACTTGACTGGCTGGCAGTTCGCCCTTGTATGTGCCGTTTGTCAGGATGAAGGCATTTACGCGAATCAGGTTGTCGCGCAGTTCCGCATAATTGGCCAGTGTATTGGCGAATTCAAAAATTTCAGAAGATTCTGCAATCTCATTGACATAATCGTTGTATACTGCCCGTCGGAAAAAGTTCGTAATCATCTTTGAAGCCGTATCAACCTCGCTCTTGGGAATCGTACGAATCTCCGTGGTGTTGAAATAAAAGGTGATGAACAGATCCACGGTTTCGTAGTTGTCCGAAATCGCATATCCGTTTATCTTGTGCTGGCCCTTTTTCTTCAAATCGCGTTCGTCGTAGGCAACCGATACATTCTCCGTTTCGGCTGCATCGGACAGCATGTCCAGACAGATTCGGGTAAATATCTGTTCCTGGGTATTGCCATCTTCGTCACCCGACTGCATGGCAACAACGTCCTGCATAAGGGACTGGTAGAATTTTTCAATCTCTTTCATGATCAACTGTCGATTTGAAGAGTTCCGTGTCAGTCACTGCGTATTTTTCGCAGGCAGACGTGCTGATGGTGTATGTGACGTTGCTGACTCCATTGCGCAGATCCCGTTCCTTGATACGAGGGAAATCCCCCGCTATGCGATAGACCTGCTCCCTGCGAATCTTGTAGCAGCGATCCTGGTACATGGGAGCGTGTTCATCGAAATATCCCGCATGAATCAGGCCGATATTGAACCGATGCAACGCAATCGTGTCAGTCGCCAATGCTTTTCGCAGGTCTTCGATTGCCCGGTTCAGGGTCTGGCCGTTTTTCCGGGATACTTCTACGGAAAGATGATATAGGAAAAGCCGGTCAAGCAACGCATCATCCAGTTGGCGTTCTCCGTTTATCGTAAGTCGATCCGAGCCGTTGGTCGCGGTTGTTTTTACCTCGATGGCCCAGTCCTTTCCCTGAAAGTCTCTCATGGCCTTGTCGCAACCGACCCAATATCCGACCGTTTCCGTCATGTCGAAGGAATTTCGACGTATCATGCGAGACAACAGATGAAGCTCGCCATACAAACCTTGTTGTTCTGCCGGAGAAAGCCCGGCCGCAAGTCCTCGATCGAAAAGAGTTCTCCACTTTTCAAGCTGATTCAGGATAATGCGAAGTGCTGACTTTTCGGCATATTCACGGGTTACGGCACTTGTCAAATCCGAGCATAAGGTAGCGAACACGCCGAGACAGTCCGTGTGATGCAGTTGTATCAGCAACATGTTTCTGTGCTCGAAACTCGCATCCGGCATTTGCAGGATTCCAAGTTCCTTCAGGCTTTTGAACTGGTCAACAAGAATGGTCAGGCTACTGTCATATGAGAAAGCGATACCGTACAAGTTGTCCGGATATCGGTATGTCCCGTATACGTACAAGGGAGACTCAACCGGAATTCTGCGTTTAGTGAGTCCGATTTCCTCTGCCGAGGCCAGATTGTTCCATATGTCCGTTATCGAGTTACTGTTCATCATAATTGTTGTCGTTGGTGCTGTCGAAGTTCTCCTCGGTAATTGCAAAGTCGGCTACCTGATTGGCTACATAGGAAACGGCCTTGTTGGTATCGCTATGCGGAAATGCGATGGCAAATCCAATGAATGGCTCGTCGTCTTTCGTATAGGAGACAGCTTCCTTTACTCCAGACATGTTGGAATATTCCGGATTCAGCGGATAAATCATGAGCAGGGGAGTCTGTTTGGAGCGGAACTCCTGTCTGACGAGCTGCGGTGAAGGATATTCGTGTCTCCACTCTTCTTTAGCCCTGGTCTTCCGGCCTCTGGTCTCATCAAGAGCTTTCAACAGCATGTCGTCAGGAAGGTCAATGAATTCATCGGTCGGATTACCCACGATATGGTTCTTGCGGATATAGTATGTTCCGGCATTTTGTGCATCTTGTGCCTGCCGGCGTATGAAGCATCCTGCCTGTACGCCGTTCGAAAAGGTATGGATGCATGTGTTGCCATCTGCATTCTTGCTCATCAGTGCGATGTTCCAAGAAACAAGTTCTCCCACGTCGTTCAATTCCCTGACATAATCGCATATAAGGTCGAGATTAACCTTGGTCAGGGATTCAGGCAGTTGGAATCTAGACAAGTAGTCGCATACAATGTCGGAAGATATGCCAGTCCACAGATAATCGCTTTTGATTCTGTATGGAGTCCCGAGTTCCGAAAGCAGGCTGTCCGTTGCCGCCAGATTGTTTCGTTTGGAGGCCTGATCTCGGAGCAATTGGTAGGTCTCTACCAGACGACCGGCCCACGAGACCTGAATATTTTTCGTGTGACGCATCTTGGATATGGATGTTATCTGCAACTGCCCGGGATGGGTGCGAACCTTCAGGGCATAGTTCTCCGGCGTTCCTCCTGATTCCGCCAAATATCGGAACTCTTCGCGTAGTTCGTCACTGGCAAGAGTTATGTGACGATACCATTCGTTCAGTTCGTTGCTGGTAAAGAGCCGACAAAGATCCACGTATCCGGGGCGATATCCGAACCATCGTCCCATTTGCATAAGCGTGTCGTACATTTTCGATGCGCGCAGAAAATAGCTCACGGACAACCCTTCGAGTGTAAGTCCGCGAGACAGCTTGTCACCGCCGATAGCAATGACCGAAATGCCGTTCTTTTCGTTCTCGTAATAGGTCAAACTGTCCCCAGAGGTCCCGTTGATGGACTTGACGTCTATCTTTTGTACGGCCCGGTAGAGCAGAGGCCTGATTTCCTCCCATGTGTGGTGTCGTATTCTGTTGTCGATGCGGGAAAGAACCGGTGAATTCATGATTTCTCCGGTAATGGTACGGTATGAACGGTAGTCGGGAGTATCTTCCTCGAAAATCTGCCGGAGTTCTTCCAGCATTGTCGGATCATTCGCCTCGATTTCGCTCTTGTAGTATTTGAACAGACGGTCAATAATCTCCTTGAGATGATTCTGCCATGCCTGAAAACGGGAGACGTGAATCAGCATGGAGTTGTGTTTGTTCTCCTGACCACGGGCAATGCGAATGGCACAAGTAACAATAAAACACTTAATGGCTGTTCTCAACGATTCCGGGATATTGTCTATCGTTGGCTTCGGATCATCTCTCTTGTGACCTGCGGGCACAAAGGTGTCGCTGTCCGTAACCGGGAAAACAATGGGCAGAAGATCATCGTTCCCATCGGGATTAGCCGAAGTGCCGAAGACCTTTTCGGGACCGACGTAGTTGTCCGGAGCCGGAAGGTTGATGATAAAATCCTTGGGGAAAAGATCGTCCTTGTTGAGAGGAATAAAGATGTTGGCAAACGGGGTCGCCGTATAGCCGACATAAGCAGACCGATTGAACAGCTTGATGATCTTGCAGATATTCCCGTTTATCGCTGTCGGGTCATCTCCGGAACGACTGGTATTTATGGAAGCATTGTCCGCTTCGTCGTCAACAAGCAGTAAAGACTTGTTGGCTATAACATCGTGCATGGACTGAGATTTCAACCAACTGTACAGCCGCTTGAGTACAGAAACGTTTTTTTTAATCACGAGAATGATTGGCTGTGGATTGTTGAAGTTGAAACCGGCCGTATTTGCCGCTTGTTTAGTAAAATCGCCGTATTCAGCACTGGTCGTGTAGGAGTTAGCAATGGCTTTGTCAAAACCGGGAATTAACCCGACTCCGATTCGAATGGTTCTGTTCATGTCGTACGCTCTCGTATTTTGCGTGTCGAATCCCAGAAAACCTTCATCGATGCGGGTCTGTGTCTGACTCCTTAAATTATTGTGTATGCCAGCCAGAATGATAATCAGGTTGAACCCGGCATCAGCCGCTTTGCAAACCAAACCCGTATAGTTGGCCGTTTTGCCGGACTGTACCTGTCCTACGACAAGCCCTTTCTTGTTGATGATGATGTCGTTGCGCTGAGGATTGAAGAGTTTGTCCAATATACGGTCAGTCAAGTCGTCCAATTGAAAGATGACTTCTGGGGCAAAATGTTTCTGTTCGGCCAGATATTTTTTGTACCGAGTCCAGAACAGCCATTCCGAACGACGTTCCGCTTTGAATTCCTTTAACCATGGAATGCGAGCATCACGTCCTTCCAAAATCTGGTAGGTATTTACTTTTACATTATAAATGGACAGCAAACTTTTCTTTAGCTCAATTTTGTCCAATCCAGCAAACATGGGTAAACTCGTGACAGTGGAAATGGCTGTGTCTATATCGCTGTCACTTACTCCAGGCTTGAATCCGATCATGGCCTGACACATGTTGAGTGCCTTTTCGTTCAGTTCATTCATTGTAATTCTTCTATCAAGTTTTCGTATTCATTGAATGGTTCCATTTGTTTCAGTGCCAGCCTTGATTGTTCAGGTGTCAGACCTTGGGCTAGTTGTCCTTTGTAAATTCTCTGCACCATCGTGCGGAGCAGTCCGGGATCCATATCCGAATAGGGCTGTTTCTGGCTGTCATCATCGTTTGCCTCCCGTACATAAATGGTTTTAGAGGGTATGGATTCCTCCACGAATCTCAGCAACATGTCAATGGCCTTGTCCGGGTTCTCTCTGGCAAACTCTCGAATATTACGGACAAGCGCATGTTCCCGATTGACAACGAAAGACCATTTGCAGTCTTTTTTCTTTTCCATCCATAGGCTTTGAAATTCCTGCCCGGCCCGTTGTCTGAGGATACGTCCGCGGTGTCTGTAAACTTCAGCTCCTTTGTTGCAGGCCTGTCTTGCGTAGGATTCAAGTTGCTGTCTGCATCCGACGGGAGGAGATGCCTTGGCCTTTCGGATGTCTATTTGCCAGTCTGAATCCATGCTATTGGGCAGATTGATCTGTATTCGAACCAGTTTGTAGGCCTCTTCTTTGCGGAACAGACCCAGCCAGTCTCCGGCCAGTAGCAGACGGTCTCCGCGATAGACATAGAATCCTTGGTGTGCGGAGAATCCGAAGATTCCCTCGGCCTGTCTGTATGCGGTCTCCGAAGAGAAGTTGTTTTTGTGTGGCAGGATGTACCCCTTTACGGTTACCTGTTCCCCGATTTGCTCAGACGGCATAATCTGTACCTTGCTCTCCTTTGGACAGAAGGGATTCCACGGGTCAATTTCATGCCCGCACCAATGTATTGCGACTGATTTTGCTTCAAGGAATCGATGAAAGGTCATTGAAAGATGTTTCTTGACCCGATCAAATGCTTCCGAGAACTTTCGTTTGGCATTCTCGTTCTCGGCTTTTGTCGCGGCCGGGATAATCCGGTCCGGATCCGTCCAGATAATGATAGTACCGGAAGCAAGATTATCCAATTCATGTTCGAAGCCTCCCGGAAGCCAATGAACCAGTTCCCAACGGTCGCATCGAGCAACATGATCCAGACTCCATGTCCAGAATTCGGGAGATTGTCCCTGAATTTTACTCATAACGGTCAGTGTCCGACATTGAGAGAAGGATGCAGTTTTCAGACCGAGACCAAAACGTCCCAGATCCGTTGCCGATCGTTCTTCCAGAGGATTCTGCGCCCCGGGACGCATGGCTTGGATTATCTCTTCACCGGACATGCCGTGTCCATCGTCCTTGATTGTTATGACGGATTCTCCTCCATTCCAGATTCGATTGATCCATACATTTTTGGCCAATGCAGATATCGAGTTATCAACGATATCAGCAACAGCCGTTTCCAAACTGTAGCCGATGGCTCGAAACGTTTCAATCATTGCTGCTGCTCTTGGAATGGCAGAAGCTGTTTTTATATATGTGAAATTATCATACATATCTGGTTATTTATAACATCTTTTTAATAGCTTCAGCAATCTTTTGAGCTAATACGACAGGTACGGCATTGCCAATCTGTTTAAAGGCAGATGTTCGGCTACCTTCAAAGTAATAATCATCAGGAAATGACTGAAGACGCGCCGCCTCTCGAACCGTAATGGAGCGTACCGTTTCCAATGTCGGATTTAATGTCGGATAAATATAGTAATGACCGTCCATGGCAATGTGCGCAACTACCGTGTGACTGCATCCGTAAGGATCGACGACATTGAAACGGTTGAGAAAGGTCTCCTTGTTTCGATGAGTCTGCAATTCGACCGGCAGTTGTGCATAGTTCAACCGATGGTGTTCATTCAACCACTTTTCAACGGCTATCTTGTATATTTTACGATCGTTTTCGTTGGTCGGCCTGGCTACATGTTGGGTTGTAAAATCCAGTTCGCCGCGTATCCCGGACAGATCAAGATATGGCATCTCGGACAGATGTTTGACATACGATACGGCTTCGCAGAATTTTCCTTCTCCCGCTTTTCGCGCTGGCAAATCCGAGAACAGATCCCTTAGGACTTGATATGGACACTCCTCCACTGGTAGTTCCGGGTAATGGTATGGGCTTTTCAAGCCTTTTACAGCGCGCTTCCAGCCTACGATAATAACTCTCTGCCTGTTTTGCAATACCCCGTGTTGAGATGCAACCTGAACCTTGCAGTCCATATCATAGCCGAGCTTGTCAACCAGTCGTTTGAGATCAGCAAAGGGTTCTCCCCGTTTGGCAGTCAATAAACCCAATACGTTTTCAAATACGAACATCTCGGGGTCGTAGTGCTCGATAAATTGTACATAGTATTTATACAGTTCGTTTCGAGGATCCTTCTCGACCTCTTTGCCCATACGCGCTCTGCCGGCGACGGAATAGGCCTGACAGGGAGGACCTCCGATGATGATATCCACCTTGCGTTTGCCTTTGAGTTCATCCACGTTCTTGAAAATATCATCAATCGTATTTTCTCCTATTGTTGCGCAAATCGTGGTATTGATTACGCTTTTCGGAACTTGGCTCCAAAGTTTCCGCCCGTCTGTCCCTTCTTCCTTATGCTTGAGGTAATCTTCATAGATTGAAAGCATCCCATTTTTCTGAAGATAATGAAATGCCGATCGTGTTTTCAGCGTGTTACAAGCGTCCTTGTTCATCTCGATATGCGCAATTAGCGTATACCCAGCTCTGATGAAGCCTTCAGAAAGTCCTCCTGCTCCGGCAAACAAATCTATGAATGTATATGTTTTTTTCATCAACTGTTGTATTTACAATATTCAAGTTAATACTTTATTGCTGATTTTCATCCCTATATTGTTCTAGAAAAAATCGCTTTTGTTGTTCTATCTCATTTCGTAATTCTTCCTCGGTTGGCATATAGGTCATATACTTTGTAGCGTAGAGCTGCTCATTGTCATGAAGTACCGAATATCGTGCAATAGTGTTGTCCGTATCCGTACAAAGTAGAACACCTATGGTCGGCGCATCATCCGTGTCTTTTACTAAATCGTCATACATACGAACATACATATCCAATTGTCCTATATCCTGATGCGTCAGTTTGTGTGTTTTCAATTCAAAAAGCACAAATCTCTTCATCTTAAAATTATAAAAGACCAAGTCTATATAGAAATCGGCAGTATCTGTAACAACATGTTGCTGCCTTTCTACAAATGCAAAACCTCGTCCTAATTCAAGAATGAATTTTTCAAGGTTATCAACAAGAGCTTGCTCTAATTGAGATTCTGAGTAATTGTTATCTCGATGGAATCCCATAAATTCAGCAACCATTGGATTTTTAATATATTCCATCGGATCTGAACTCTTTTGTAGTATAGGAACAGATATTCCTTCGCGTTGCGCAGCAAGTCTTCTCTCATAATATTGTGTGGCAATATTACGATCAAGAGTTTTGACGCTCCACATATCATCTGCCGCAGTTTTAAGATACCATTCTCGGGCTTCAGGATTGCTAACGGAAAGAATGCGACGAATATGCGACCAATTGAGATTTTGCACACGTGTGTGCAAAATCTCCCAATCGCTGAACATTAAATAGAATTTACGATAATACGCCAAGTTGCGCCGACCATACCCTGGGCCATATTCAATAGCAAGTTTGTCCGCAAGAGCGGGAATAAGCCCTTTGCCATAGCCCGCACGAGAGCTACCTTGTTGTTCTTCCTCAACAATACGACGTCCCACATTCCAATAAGTCATAATGGCTGTTTGCCCGGCTACGGCAAAAGCATGTCGACGTCCTTTTTCGATAATACTACGAACATCAGCAATCAACGAATCAGAGATAATGATGCGACTCTTTTCTTTCATGCTCCAAATATTTTTTGCTATTCCATTCTCAATAGGTCATCCACAGATACATTCAGAACCTTTGCAATTTGAATCAACATTTCCACATTAGGTTGTGTCGTATTTGTAACCCATTTGGAAATTATAGCTGGATCTTTATCCAATTGTTCGGAGAGCCATTTATTGCTCTTGTTTTTCTCTGCAAGAACTACTTTGATACGATTCAGTAATTTGCGTTCCATATTATATCTATATTACATGGGTACAAAGATAGGCATCTTTATAGAATATAATTGACGGGAAAGGTTAAATATTGCAATTTACAACAAAAAAGAGAGTAAAACGTCAATTATGACTACACACGCGTTCTTTATTGCAATTAGTAACAAGTCTATTTTGTTAATTAATTACTTTTGTGGGAGCTTTGCGGTATCAAATTACAAAGAATATTGAATATATAATTTGATAATCAATAATATATTGAAAGTTTATCGGTTCAAGTGTGGAGTTGTTCGTTTATCTGATACGAGGTTCTGGAATACCTATGCGCAAATAAACAATACCCCACACCGAATAGAATATATCGAGAATGATATATGCCTATACACGGTGATGAGCGTTGCGTTATCCTTGCGCATTTGAAATTTTCCAGATTTCGTATCAAGGATTAGCGAAACACTTTCACTAAACTAATATGTCTTCGTCCGTTTGGGGACGATGCCACAAAGTTAGGAAATGTTTTTCAATACGCAACACTCTTGGGGTATTGTAGTTACAAAGTTCCCGAAAACAAAGTTATTCTGCAAGGTTTTTATGACTGGATTCTGAATTTTCTTTGTTGCAGTTTGGGAAAATCGTCTCCAAGACGATCCGCACTTCCCGATGTCTCTGCATCGACATACAATATTGCATTGTGTCGAATCTTTGTTTTACGCTGTCTCGGTGGCGTAAAATCCATTGTTTGCAATCTGTTATTGTGTAATATTCCAGCATTACGCCCACATAAAAACAGAAATCAGGGGTTGCAAAATCTTCTCGGAATTGCAAAGCCCCTGATCTCTGTAATTTATGAATTTACTATGTCGATATGCAAGCCGAGTTTTACTCTCCTGCAATCTTCTGTATCACGCCGTCCATGTAGACAGCCTGTCCGCTGGTGGTGCGTCCCCACCAATGGCAACCGAGTGCGTCGATTATGACCTCGCCCTGCTCTTTGAGTTCCCGTGCCAAGTAAGGCGATACCAGCCACCATTCGAAAACCTCCTCCTCGGTATCGACGAAAGGATAGGTATACTCCTCATCGATCTTGCCTGCACGGATGAGTTCCCCGACCACCTCGTTCTGCCCATAAAACACATGCAAATCCGCAATGCGTTTTGCCCTTGATTGTCTATCCATATTTTTAAGTTTTACATTCGACAAGGGGCGGGGGCTTTGATCTGTTACTCTGTTCGCGGGCAGGATATAAGTAAAAAACTCCAATGAATAACTTTAATTGGAGTGAGCATCTTATTTATTCCATATTTGTTTTACAATATGCCCTTTAACAAGAAATATTTTAGTAAATGGAGATTCTCGAATAAAATCCACGGGGGCATCTTCAATATCAATTTCTGAATCAAATTCGATTTTAACAATAAGCCAGATATTCACCGAATTGATATTTTTCTGATATGTCGCTACTTTGTCATTCTTCTTGGCATGTATGTAAGAAACCAAATGATCCATATTAATGGAATGAAGCCAATACGCTCCTTGATTAATATAGGCAAAGGTCTGTGTTTCTCGATGATATTGAATATTGTCGATATACTTTGTATTTATGCCATTTCTTTCCAATAGCCATAACTGGAAATCCTTTTTGAAATCATCGTATTTACAACCTTTTACTGTCAAATCTTTGATTCTTATTTCATAACATTGAGGAGAATCAACGATATCTTGTAAATATTCTGTTGCTAATCTATCACATAATCGATTCCAATGGCGCATATTCTTCATCTCACTTTCATTTGGACGATAGTCAAGAATTTCTACCCCAACGATCTCGCCTGCAATACGCAATAAAAAGTCTGGTTCTTCAAAATCGATCTTTTCTATTATCCAATCCTTTGTTGATAAGGAATTTAAAGTACGAAGCAATGAAATTAATTCGTTACATTTTTGGCATCTATAATTATGAGGCCAATGTTTTGGAAAGGTCGCAGCGATTTCTTGCACATGTTGTTTAAGCTTTCCAAACTCAATCCATTGTTGCTTCATTTGCTTTATAATTTGTTTCTCATCAATCATAATAATTTTTCTACAAAAATAATCAATAGATTATTGCTTCCATCTAAAATTTTGCAATCATTCTATCTCTAATAATGGTCATGCAGGCCGTTGTCTTGCCGTTGATTTTAGGCGTGGTTGTCTTTACCTCGTATCATTTATTGAGGTCTGCGGCCTTTGCTGTCTGCTTGATTCCCAAATCATCGTAAATGCGTTGCAATTCTGCTTTAACCTTGCTTTTGGCGATGGGTGTCAACTTTGCAAAGGTCACATTTATCATCTTCACGATTTTATACTCGGTAGGTGCTGGTTGGCGTTTCATCAACTCTCGTTTAATATTGCTCACATGGTATTTCAACGCCTGCACTTTGTCTGTTCCCAACTCGTCGTAAGCTTGCTTCACCAACGGATATGTAACCGCTATTTGAGCGCATAGTTCCTCGTGATTGTCCAGCGAGAAAAACGGACGGTTCGTTTTCAGACGGTGGTATTCATCGAACAGCTCCTTGAACGTAACCCGTGCGTTGGCTTTACCCTCTATCTTCTCTATAATCTCGCTGAACGTGTGGCGGGTTATCGTGTAGCCGCTCCTCTTTAATTCACTCGTGAGGTTTACATAGGTTCTGTAAATATGCCTGCATATCTTGAAATTCACAATATCCATATTGGCAAGGTTCTTATCCACCACCAGCCGATTATCCTCTATGCGTA
>OBAI01000852.1_pt1 | contig 27760 bp, 17 predicted proteins | sample 1517461 | NCBI WGS metagenome assembly OBAI01 (sample SAMN04571696, study PRJEB22368) | human gut metagenome | biome: human gut; material: stool | host: Homo sapiens | place: Luxembourg | collected 2012-06-29
CCGCCGCCGGTTCGTCGCCGTCGAGCGAGAGGATCGCCGCACGCAGTTCGGCCGTGGGGTTCTGCGACGTGCTTTCCAAGAGGCGGAACGCGGGGGTGATCTCGTCGCGCACGACGGGCGTCTGTACGCCGCTTCGGCGGCGGTAGACCGTGGGCGAGTAGCGTTCGGGATGTTTCACCTCGAATGTCCCGGGACGTTCGCGGAAATGGTCGGCGAGCAGCCGGGCCACGGGTATTTCGTTTTCGGGCGCTTCGGTCAGCGAGACGCGGATCGTGTCGCCGATGCCGTCGGCGAGCAGCGCGCCGATCCCCACGGCGCTCTTGATGCGCCCTTCCAGTCCGTTGCCCGCCTCGGTGACGCCCAGGTGGATCGGGTAGGTCATCCCTTCGCGCTCCATCGCCTCGACGAGCAGCCGGTAGGCGGCTACCATCACGCGCGTGTTGCTCGACTTCATCGAGACGACCACCTGGTCGAACGCCTCGCGGCGGCAGACGTGCAGAAACTCCATGGCTGCGGCCACCATCCCTTCGGGCGTGTCGCCCCACTCGTCGAAGATGCGCTTCGAGAGCGAGCCGTGGTTGACGCCGATGCGCAGCGCGACGCCCCGCTCGCGGCAGCGGGCGACGAGCGCTTCCAGTTCGCCGCGATCGAGGCGGTAGTTGCCCGGGTTGATGCGTACCTTGTCGACGTACTGCGCCGCCACGGCCGCCGCTTCGGGCAGGAAATGGATGTCGGCCACGAGGGCCGTCGTATTCCCGTCGGCACGCAGCCGCTCGGTGATGTCGCGCAGGTTCTCGGCTTCGCGCACCCCCTGCGCCGTGAGGCGCACGATGGGCGCGCCGGCGCGGGCGATGCGCTCGATCTGGGCGACGCAGGCCGCAGTGTCGCGCGTGTCGGTGTTGGTCATCGACTGCACCGCCACGGGATGCGTGCCGCCGATCGTGCAGGCGCCGATGCGGACTTCGTGCGTCGCGCGGCGCCGGTATTGCGTAAGGTCGATCATCTTTTTCCGGTTTTATGACACAAAGTTAGGGAATTATTCCTAACTTTGGCATACGACCCTTTAAATGCGCTGACAATGAACAAGCTATGGATGCTGCTGCTCTCCCTGCTCGGATTCGCGGGGTGCGATGAACCGCAGGAGGACATGTACGGTACCCCCTATGCCGAGTATACGGTCAAGGGGCGTGTGACCGACGCCGCGGGGACGCCGATCGCGGGCATCGAAGTGCGGAGACCGTTCTGGGGCTCCGATCCGTCGGCCGTTCGCACCGATACGCGGGGAGCCTACACGTTCGAAGCCGACGGGAATGTGCTTTACATGCCGCCCGTGCTGACCTTCACCGATACGGACGGCCCGGCCGGCGGCGGCGATTTCGCCGGGAAGGAGGTCGAGGTCGCCTTTGCGGAGAGCGACCGGACGGGCCCGGGCGAGGGAAGTTGGATGTACGGGCGTTTCGAGTGCTCGGGCGTCGACGTCGTACTCGCGGAGAAAACCGGAGAGGAGTAGCATGGACGGACGACATCTTTCGCTGCGTAAACGGCTGGGGCTGGAACTCTACCGCCGGCTTCACCGCGAGGCGGTGGAGCGGCACGAACTGCGCACGCTCTTCTGGGAGTGTACGCTGCGCTGCAACCTCCGGTGCGGCCACTGCGGTTCGGACTGCACGGCCTCGCCCGACTGCCAAGACATGCCGGCCGAGGATTTTTTCCGCGTGCTCGACCGCCAGATCACGCCCCGCGTCGATCCGCACCGCGTGATGGTCGTCCTCTCGGGCGGCGAGGTGCTCGTGCGCTCCGACCTGGAACGGATCGGCCGTGCGCTCTACGACCGCGAATACCCGTGGGGGATGGTCACCAACGGCATGGCGCTCACGCCGCAGCGGTTCGACGGACTGCTCGGGGCGGGTCTGCACTCGATGACCGTCTCGATTGACGGATTCGAGGCCGAGCACAACCGTTTGCGCCGCCATCCGCTCAGCTTCGCCCGCGCTGCGGAGGCGGTGCGCATGGCCGCCGCCGAGCCTTCGATCGCCTTCGACGCCGTGACCTGCGTCACGCCGGCGCTCGTGCCCCGGCTCGACGAGTTCAAGGAGTACCTGCTCTCGCTGGGGCTGCGGAGCTGGCGGCTGTTCGCGATCTTTCCGGCGGGACGCGCCGCCGAAGACCCTGCGCTGCAACTCTCCGACGGGCAGTTCCGTGCGCTGATGGAGTTCGTCCGCCGCACGCGGCGCGAAGGGCGTATCGCGTGCAGCTATGCCTGCGAAGGGTTTCTGGGCGGCTACGAGATGGAGGCGCGCGACCATTTCTACCACTGCGACGCCGGTGTGTCGGTGGCCTCGATCCGTGTCGACGGCGCCATCTCGGGCTGTACGTCGGTGCGGGCCGACTATGCGCAGGGCAATATCTACCGCGACGATTTCTGGCAGGTGTGGACCGAGCGGTTCGAACCCTTCCGCCGCCGCGAATGGATGCGTCGGGGTGCGTGCGCCGACTGCGCCGCGTGGCGCTACTGCGAGGGCGGCCCGATGCACCTGCGCGACGCCGACGGAGGGATGATGCACTGCTCCTACCGGCGGCTGTGCCGCTGAGCGGCAGGATGGTTCCGTACGGGTATCGCAGGAGGCTGCGAAACGTCTGTACGGGCCATGAAATCGGCGGCGGCGGGAAAAAAGTGGGGGGGGGTAGCAGGCTCCGCTTTTTTCGTTATATTTGCCGACGTAATGAGGAAACTTTTTTCGAGATACGCCCTGTCGGCGATCGTCGCGTCTCTGCTGGCCGCCGGTTGCAACGACGGGGTTTTCATCGACGACTTCCTGCCCGAAGCGCCCTCGGTGACGGTCGGGCCGGATGATACGTCCGCCACGATCCGCTTCGAGGCGGGCAACTGGGACATTCTGTCGGTCGAGGGGCCGACGACCTCGCTCCGCGGCGACATCTACGATGCGGAGGGAAATCTCCTATACGGCAACCATCTGCTCTACGGCGACGGTCTGCTCCGCATGACCTACGACGACGGCCTGCTCGATTTCGGCATCGAGCGCAACGACTACCGTACGTTGCGGATCACCCTCGGCGAGAGTCTGCGCGACGAACCCTGGAAGACGCGGATCCTCGTGGGGAACGACTACGAAAGCGAAACGGTGTCGGTGACGTTCGCCCCTACCGAGAAATACCGTGTCGACAGTGTGGTCTACCGCTGGGACGAGTTCGAAAGCTGGGACAATTCGATCGAGTTGCAGGATGCCTTCACGATCGACAACACCGCCTCGTCGGAACCCGCTTCCGTGGTCGTGTCGCCCTTCCGGAACGCGAAACGGACGGTTCGTTTCTGGCCGGACGACTTCAACGATCGTCGGGAGGAGATCTTCGGTGTGCCGCTGCCCGAAATCGTGATTCCCGACATGGCGGACGGCGCGCCGGTCGTCGCGGAGTCGTCGGCCCGCTTCGCGAGGAACGACCAGCAGCTTCCGCTCTCCTTCCCCGACGACGAGCAGGTGACCGTCACGGCGAAGCCCCACGAACGTTTGAACGTCGAGGTGTATCTGTCGCTCGAACAGTTCCGCGTGCCCTATACCGTCTACGCCTCCGGTCCTGCCGGACGGCAGCGCACCTTCACCGGCACGCTGCACAGTTCGCTGCCGTACGACTATCTGATCCTCAAACCCAAGACCGATGAATAAGGCCATGCGCGTGATCTCCGCTTCGTTTGCTGCTGTTCTGCTGTGCCTGACCGTCGTGTCGCTGCCCGCTCCGGTGCGGGGCGAATCCCTGCGGCGTCCGACGCCGGACAGCCTCGCCCGCCCGCAGGCGCTCGTCCACAAACTCGGCCTTGACGTCAGTCCGGGGGCGCTGTTCCGCACGGACGACTTTTTCAAGGGGGCCAACGCCGCGGGGAAAGAGTTCGGAACGACGCTCTCCGTGCATCTGAAATATGCCTTCCAGTTCGGCCCCGAAACCCGTTTCGGCCGCAACTACCCCTTCACCTATCAAGGCGTCGGACTGGGTTACAACACCTTTTTCAACAGCGCCGAGGTCGGTACGCCCGTAGCGCTCTACGTGTTCCAGCATGCGCGCATCGCCGCGCTGACGGAGCGGCTGTCGCTGGATTACGAGTGGAATTTCGGCCTCTCGTTCGGTTGGAAGCCCTTCGACGAACGGACCAATCCGTTCAACACGGTGGTCGGTTCGAAAATCAATGCCTACATCAATCTGGGGTTGATGCTCAACTGGCGTTTCGCACCGCGGTGGAGCCTGACGGCAGGCGTCGGACTCACGCACTTCTCCAACGGAAACACGCGCTATCCGAACGGCGGGGTCAACCTCATCGGCGGCCGGGTGGGCGTGATGCGGACTTTCGGCCGCGACGCGGCCGACGACCGGAGGGCCGCCGTGCGGCGCAGCGATCCGTTCCGCCCCTATGTGAGCTACGACGTGATTCTCTACGGCGCGCTGCGCAAGAAGGGATTCTTGCAGGAGAGCCGGGCCTACCTGATCCCCGGGTCGTTCGCTGTGGCGGGTTTGAATTTCACCCCGATGTACAATTTCAGCCGGTTCTTCCGCGCCGGTCTGTCGCTCGACGCCCAGTACGACGAAAGCGCCAACCTCAAAGACCATATCGCCAACGACTATCCGCTGGCCGACGAACTCAAATTCCACCGTCCGCCCTTCAAGGAGCAGTTCGCCGTGGGGGTGTCGATCCGCTGCGAGGTCGTGATGCCGATCTTTTCGATCAATCTGGGTATCGGCAAGAACCTGATCGGCAGGGGAGACGACACGAATTCGTTCTACCAGGTCTTCGCCCTCAAAGCCGATGTGGCGCGCAACGTCTTCCTGCACGTCGGATATCAGCTCTACAAGTTCCGCAATCCGAACAACCTGATGCTGGGCGTCGGTTACCGGTTCAACGGGCGTTGACGGTTCGCTGCACGATTGAAATCAAATAGGGCTTCGCGGCAAAATCTTTATTTGGCTGCGGTCTCGATGTACCTCTGCCGTTCGATTTTCGGATTTTTGGCTTCGCCGAAGGTACTCCGTCTCGGCATAATCAAGCTGTCGCTTGCTTCTGCGCTCGACTTTTCGTATCTTTGTAAAAACAAACGATAGATCCGATGAAACGTACCCTCTCCTTTCTGCTTCCGGCCGCAGCGATGCTGCTGGCCGCCTGCGGCGGTGCGAACGACCGTCCCTCCTTCCCCGATTTTCAGGAAATGGCCGATCCTGCGGCCGCATTCGCCGACTGGTCGGCGGCCGGCGATACTCCCTGCGCGTCGTTCGTGACGACGGATCGCCGCTTCGGCAAGTCGCAGCTGCCCGACGTGGAGCCGCGGACGGCGTGCCGCCTGACGGCATGGCGCGGCGAACGGGTGTCGGCGCAGCTGCTCGTATGGAGTGCGCAGCCCGTGGAGCGGCTCGTCTGCACGGCAGGGGTGCTGACCTCCGATGAAGGGCGGCTGCCCGAAAGTGCGGTGCGCACCCGTTTCGTGCGCTACGTGATGAGCGACGAATTCGCCTGCGGCTGCTGCAAGCGCAAGCCGCAGGATTTCGCGGCGGTGCTGACGGCCGACATGCTCGACGAACGGCCTTCGATGGCGCTCGAAGCCTGCACGGTGCGTCCGGTATGGATCACCGTCGATGTGCCGCAGGATGCCGCGCCCGGACTCTACCGCACGCCGGTGACGGTCGCCTGCGACGGCGACGAGCAGCGGCTCGAACTGGCCGTGGAGGTCACCGGCCGCACGCTTCCCGCACCCTCCGAGTGGCGGTACCACCTCGATCTGTGGCAGCATCCCGCCGCCGTGGCGCGCGTCGAGGGGACGGAGATGTGGAGCGACGCCCATTTCGAGGCGCTCCGCCCCGTGATGAAGCCGCTGGCCGACGCCGGACAGAAGGTCGTCACGGCGACGCTCAACAAGGATCCGTGGAACAATCAGTGCTACGACGCTTACGCCGACATGATCGTCTGGACGAAGGGCGCCGACGGCGCGTGGACATACGACTATGCGGCCTTCGACCGCTGGGTGGAGTTCATGGAGGGGCTGGGCGTCGACAAACAGATCAACTGCTACTCGATGCTGCCGTGGAACAACATGCTGCACTACCGCGACGCCGCGACGGGCGAGTGGGTGGACGTGAAGGCCGAACCGGGCCAGCCCGCCTTCGACGAGATGTGGCGGCCGTTCCTCGCCGATTTCGTGCGGCATCTGGAAGAAAAGGGGTGGCTGGCGAAGACCTGCATCGCCATGGACGAGCGGTCGCCCGAACAGATGGAGATCGCCGTGGCCTTCCTCGCGGAACACGCTCCGCAGCTGGGCATCGCGCTGGCCGACAACCACGACAGCTACAAGCGTTACCCGCAGCTGCACGACATCTGCGTCTCGGCTCGGCAGGAGGTCGCTCCCGAGGATATCGCCGCGCGCCGCGCCGCAGGGCAGGTGACGACCTACTACGTCTGCTGCTCGCACCGCTATCCCAACATGTTCACCTTCTCCGATCCGGCCGAGGCGACCGTGGCGGCGTGGTACGCCGTGGCCAACGGCTACGACGGCTTCCTGCGCTGGGCCTACAACTCGTGGACGGAAGACCCGCTGCGCGATTCGCGTTTCCGCACGTGGCCTGCGGGCGATACCTACGTCATCTATCCGGGCGGTCGGTCGTCGATCCGTTTCGAGCGCCTGCGCGAAGGGATTCAGGATGCCGAGAAGATCCGTATCCTGCGCGCCGAACCGGGCCGCGGGAACTCGGCCGGGTCCGACGAAAAACGGGCGCGGCTCGAAGCGGTCATCGCCCCCTTCGCATCGCGCGAGCCGGCCGCCGACCTGCACGAGCGGCTGGCCGAGGCCAAGCGGGTGCTCAACGAATTGTAACGCCGCGATGGAAAACTGGTATACGGACGACGTGAAATACATCGCCGGCGTCGGCGAGGCACGGGCCAAACTGCTCGACAAGGAGTTGGGCATAGCGACCGTGGGCGATCTGCTTTACCATTTCCCGTTCCGCTATATCGACCGCACGAAGATCTACCGGATCGCCGAAATCGGCGCTTCGGGGCAGACGCTCGTCCAGTTCCGGGGTCGCGTCACCGGCGTGGCCTATGCCGGCGCAGGACGCAAACGACGCTTCACGGCCTATGTCGCGGATGCCACGGGACAGGCCGAGCTGGTGTGGTTCCAGGGGATCAAGTGGATCGAGAAGCGCATCGAAGTGGGGCGCGAATACCTCGTCTTCGGCCGCCCGTCGTTCTTCCGCAACGAACTCTCGCTGGTGCATCCCGAGGTGGAGACCGTCGAAAAGGCGTTGTCGCGGCGTGCCGAGAGCGGTTTGCAGGGGATCTACTCCTCGACCGAGCGGCTGTCGTCGGTGTTGGGAACCAAAGGGTTCCATACGATCGTGAGCAATGCGTGGCGGATCGCGGGCGAGCGCATCGGCGAGACGCTGCCTCCCGAGATGCGCAGGCAGTACGGACTGGCGACCCTGCGCGAAGCGCTCTACAACATCCATTTCCCCCAGTCGCCGGAGGCGCTCCGGCAGGCGCAGTACCGCCTCAAATTCGAGGAGCTGCTCGGCGTGCAGCTCAACGTGATGGCGCGCCGTTCGGAGCGTCTGGCCCGAAACGACGGTTTCTATTTCGCCCGCGTGGGGGAGTCGTTCAATACGTTTTACAGGGAGAAGCTGCCCTTTCCGCTTACGGGGGCGCAGAAGCGCGTCGTGCGCGAAATCCGGCAGGATACGGTGACGGGCTGCCAGATGAACCGGCTGTTGCAGGGCGACGTGGGGTCGGGCAAGACGCTCGTGGCGCTGCTGTCGATGCTGCTGGCCGTCGACAACGGTTTTCAGGCCTGCATGATGGCTCCCACCGAGATTCTGGCGCGGCAGCACTACGCCACGCTCACGCGCCTGCTCGACGGACTGTCCGTGCGGGTGGCGATCCTCACGGGTGCGTCGAAGGCCCGCGAACGCCGCGCCGCACTCGAAGGGGTCGCCTCGGGCGAGGTGCAGCTGCTGGTGGGAACCCATGCGCTCATCGAGGACAGGGTGCGCTTCGCCAACCTGGGGCTGGTCGTCATCGACGAGCAGCACCGTTTCGGCGTCGAACAGCGGGCGCGGATGTGGACGAAGAACGAGCAGCCGCCCCACGTGCTGGTGATGACCGCCACGCCCATTCCGCGGACGCTCGCCATGACGCTCTACGGCGATCTCGACGTCTCGGTGATCGACGAGCTGCCGCCCGGACGCCGGCCCGTGCGCACGGTGCACTACACCGATGCGGCGCGGCTCAGGGTGTGGGGGTTCCTGCGGCAGGAGATCGCCCGGGGCCGTCAGGCCTATGTGGTCTACCCGCTGATCGAAGAGTCGGAATCGATGGATTACAAGGATTTGCAGGACGGTTACGAGGCCATTTCGCGCGACTTTCCGCTGCCGGAGTACGTCGTCGAGGTGGTGCACGGCCGCATGAAGCCCGAGGACAAGGAGGCGGCGATGCGCCGCTTCAAGTCGGGCGAGGCGCAGATACTGGTCTCGACGACGGTTATCGAGGTGGGGGTCGACGTCCCCAATGCCACGGTGATGGTCATCGAGTCGGCCGAACGTTTCGGCCTGTCGCAGCTGCATCAGCTGCGCGGACGCGTGGGGCGCGGCGCCGAGCAGTCGTACTGCATCCTCATGTCGGGCGAGAAACTCTCGAAGGAGGCGCGGGCGCGGCTCGACGCGATGTGCCAGACCAACGACGGGTTCCGCCTTGCGGAGCTCGACCTCAAACTGCGCGGCGCGGGCGATATCGCCGGTACGCAGCAGAGCGGTATGGCCTTTGATTTGAAGATAGCCAATCCGACGCTCGACGTGCAGATTCTGCAACTTACGCGCGATGCGGCCGGCGGGGTGCTCGCCGCCGATGCGGCGCTCGCGGCGCCCGAGCACGCCGGATTGCGCGAACTGAAACGACGCTATTCGGGAGAGAAGTCGATCGATTTCTCGATGATCTCCTGACGCCGCGAAAATAAAAGCGGCGCGGAACCCGTTTGTTTATTAACAGACGCTTTCCCGCCTCGGCGAAGTCCGAACGAGTTCGGCTCTATGCTCGGCTTAACGAAAACGGTGAATGACAGATGAAACAACTTACGATGAAACGAATCCTCATACTTTTTCTGCTGACGGGAGGCATATTCTCCGCCGCGGGACAGATCTACGTGCCCGGCGAAGAGTTGTTCTACCGTGTCAGCTACCGCGCCAAGCTGGTGCCCAATACGGAGGTGGCTACCGTCGTGGTGCGTACCTCCGAGGTCGAACTCGACGGACAGACCGTCTATAACGTCTTCGGACAGGGCAAGACGCTGGCCTCGTTCCGGTGGTTCTTCTCGCTCGACGACCGGTACAACATCTGGGTCGATACCGCGACGCTGCGCACCGTGCGATTCACGAGCGATATCCACGAAGGGGGCTATACCTTCCGCAGCCGGTTCGACTACGACTGGCCGGCGCGGCGCGTGGCGACCCGCTGGCAGCGGCGCACGCTGCCCGAAAACCGGAAGGAGATGGCGCTCACCGACGTGAGCATGGACGCCGTGTCGCTCTTTTTCAACATGCGCAGCGCCGACGCCGCGTCGTTCCGCGTCGGCGAGCAGCGTGTCTTGCAGATGGTGCTCGAAGATACGATCCGCCATTTGCGCTACCGCTTCGAGGGGCGCGAGGTGAAGAAAATCCGCAACATGGGGAAATTCAACACGTTGAAGTTCGCCTGCCAGATCGGCACCTCCGAGAGTTTCTCGTTCACCGACGGATCGGAGTTCTTCATCTGGCTGTCGGACGACGAGAACAAGATTCCCCTTCACCTCGAATCGCCCATCCGCGTGGGAAGCGTCAATGCCTATATCACGGGGTATAAGGGGCTGAAATATCCGTTGACCAGCAAAATCAGGTGAAGATGAAACTGACGCAGATCGATTTGGCGGAGGGCCGCGGCGGATCGCAGCGGGAGGTGTCGGCATCGGAAGCGGTCGCACGCGCGGAAGAGGCGTGCGGCGGTACGCTGCTGCTTTTCGAACCGGACGGCGCGCCGCGCGCGGCCGTCGCGATCTGTCCGGGCGGCGGATTCGGTAAGGTCAACACGGAACACGAGGGGGTTGCCTTCGCCGAATGGTTCGTTGCACACGGCATCGCCGCCGGTGTGGTGAAGTACCGTCTGCCCGAAGGCGATCCGGCGCTTCCGCAGCAGGATGTCGAACGGGCCGCGGAGTTGCTGCGCAATCGTTTCGGCGGCGTGAAGACCGGTGTGCTGGGCGCCTCGATCGGCGGTTATCTGGCGGCTTGCACGGCACTCGCTCAGCCTGCGGCGCGGCGTCCCGATTTTCAGCTGCTGTTTTATCCCGTGGTGAGCATGGAGGAGGAGTTCGCGCATCGTCCTTCGATGCTGCGCATGTTCGGCCGCGAGCTGCACGGCCTGGAAGCCAAACGCCGTTCCCCGCTCTACCGGATCGATCGGGCGGCGCCTCCGGCCTTTCTCGCCGCGGCGGCCGACGACGGCGCCGTGACGCCGCTCGGCGCGTGCCGTTATGCCGAATGCCTGCTGGCGGCGGGTGCGGGCGCCGCGTTGCATCTCTATCCCTCCGGCGGCCACGGATTCGGCCTGCGACGGGAGTTCGCGTGGCGCGAAGCGCTTGTCGGGGAGTTGAGGATGTGGCTCGATGCGACGATCGGGACGGTGTGATTTCTCCGTTTCCGAAAAAAATTCTATCTTTGAGACCAAAACCGTATCGTTATGGAAGAGAATAAAGACTATAATCCGTCGCAGTACGAGGACGACGATCGAATGGAGGCTCCGAAGAGCGCCAAATCGATCCGCGGTTACCAGACGATCATCGTTATCCTGGCCGTCATCCTGGCCGCGCTGTCGATCCTCTACTTCAATATCCACCGTCAGCAGCAGGAGGAGTACGATCTGCTGTTGGTCGACCGCGATTCGATCAAGAGCAACCTCTCGCACCTGATGGAGGATTTCGACAACCTTCAAATTTCGAACGACAGCATTTCGCAGAGCCTCGGTCTCGAACGCAGCCGCGCCGATTCGCTCATGGAGCGGCTCACCAAGGAGCGTTCGTGGAGCTACGCCAAGATCAAGAAGTACGAGAAGGAGATCGGAACCATGCGGACGATCATGCGCGGCTATCTGCGTCAGATCGATTCGCTCAATACGCTCAACAAGAACCTGATCAAGGAGAACGTCTCCTACCGCAAGGAGATTTCGTCGGCCAACCTGCGTGCCGAAGTGGCCGAGGAGAAGGCTTCGGAGCTGAGCACCAAGGTACGTCAGGGTGCGGTGATCCGCGCACGGGGCATCCGGCTCGTGCCGCTCAACGCGCGCGACAAGGAGGTGTCGCGCGTGAAGAACGCCTCGCGCCTGCGCGTCGAATTCACGCTGGCGGGCAACGACCTGGCCGAGCCGGGCGAACGGACGGTTTACGTGCGCATCACCTCGCCCGACGGGTACGTGCAGTCCAATGCATCGGCGGCGACCTTCGAGTTCGAGGGCGAGCGGCTGACCTACACCGCTTCGCGCGACGTCGACTACCAGAATGAAGACCTGGCCGTGGGCGTCTACTACAACGACGGCGCCGGCTTCACGGCCGGAACCTACCGCGTCGAGGTCTATGCCGACGGCCGCCTGGCCGGTCAGAGCGACATCGTGCTGCGGTAAGGGCCGGTTTCGTTAAGGCGGGTGCAGAGCTGCGCTTGCGCGGGCTCTGCCGAGGCGAGAAGACGGAGAAAAGATTCGACGAAAAGGTCGGGAACGATCTGTTTGCAGCATGAAAAAAGGAGTCGCAAGACTCCTTTTTCCTTTATCTGCCCGCCTGCCGGATGGTGATGTCGGCGGCACCGACCTGGGGATTTTCCGTCCAAAGGCGGAACCGCATGATTCGCGGGATGATAAATCGGTTTTCCGTAGCGGTTATCCGGATGGTTTGCATGTAGCGCGGCCAGTCTTTGTGTTCTACGCCCCAGGAATCGACGGTGTAGTCGTATATCTCGGCCTCGTCACGAGGCGTCAGGAGCGTGAGGGAGAATGCATCGGGGAGGTTCTGGCCGAAGTGGTCGGCATCTATCGATGACTGTCCGGATATCCCGTCGGAGACGATTTGCAGATCGATCGAGCACTGTTGCGCGGGGAGTTCGACCGTATGGTTGTGTGCATAGATCAACTCCTGGCCGACGAGAATCATTGCATCTTTGTAGCACCAATCGCCGCCGACCATTTCCTCTTCGCAACCCCAGCCGAACAGGGCGGTCAGGGCGATAAGGAGTGTTATGTATTTTTTCATCGATTTCATTTTTGTAGGGTTAAAAATCCGTTATCAGCAGATCTTTCCGATCGGAAGAGTAGTTGCATATCTCGTTTTTGTTATTTTTAAACGAGATTCTGTTATCTAAAAACCACCCGTTATACAATCCGTACTGCCCCCAGTTCATGTGGAAGAAGACATTTTGCGTATGGTAGATTCTTTCGGAAGCGGCTTCGATATATTGAAATTTCGGAGCGGCCGCGTTGTTCAGGACATATAGCTTGAATTCCGTGTATGCGGTTATGGTATTGGTGCCATCAATCACCCATGCGTGACCCACGTCGCGGGGTTTGTCCTGACCTTGGGTGTAGACAGGAAGATTGCTGTTCAGCATCGTATAGACGGTCGAGGCGTCATGGCCTCTTTTCGAACAGCTGTATCCGTAACTTTCGAGCACCCGTTTCGCATGGTCGATATTGCTCGAGCCGCTGTCGGTTACGCGCAGTTCTCCGTGCAATAGCGCCAAAAAAGAGGATAAGGTCGGGTTGCTCGTTTCGTCGGGCATGTCCGACCAGTTGAAATAGGCGGGGTGTTGGTAGTAGCGCATCAGTTGGCCGACGGCGATGGTTACGCAGCCCAGCGGTTGATCCTTATTCTCAAATAGGGCATTGTACCCATTCCTTTGTCCCCATTTCGTCGTGAGGAACGGGCCTTTCATCTGACCTGAATCGTGGTATTTTTCCGTGATGATGGCTGTATTCATACAGTTGTATTCGGTGTCGGCCCAGGCATCGTCATCGGTTGCTACATGGACAAAATGTTTGTAGACGTCGATGGGCAGACTGTCGAAGTCATCGGGCTCTCGGGACAGAACTCGTGTTTTGCATCCTTCGTCCGACCACTTCTGAAACCATTCGTCCTGCATGGCATAAAACTCATCGCTCAGTGCGCGCGTTTGCACCCGTTCGGGGCGTGTGCGCTCTTCGTAGGGAAGCCATGCGGAGCGGCAGTCGAAGACGGCGGCGGAGTCGCGTGCGGCCTCGATCGTCTCGGTCATCTCCTGCAAGACGACGTCCAGCCCGCTCGGTTCGCGGTCGAGTGTGAAGGTGCCGCGGTCGATCTGCGCCAGGATAGGATAGCAGCGTTTGGTGGCGGAGATCAGCAGGTAGCCCTCTTGCAGGTTGACCGCATAGATTGCCGGACGCCCTGCTGCGTCGCGGATCGTCACGACGTTGCGGACGACTGCACCGCTGCCGGCACGGGTCGGACGGTTGCCGTTGCGGAAAATGCGGGCGACCGCCGCCGCGTCGCCTGCCGACAGATCGGAATCGTCTGCGACGAATTCCGCCGCCGGTGCGGGGAGAGAGGGCGTCGGGGCGGAGTCGGACAGTTCGGTTTGCTGACAGGCGCCGATTATGAGTGTAACGGAGATGACAAACGCTCCGAAAAGAGTTTTGTTTGGTTTCATAGGCGCATGTTTTTTTTAATTAGATTGGCTCTTAGTGCAAATATAATAAAAATCAAATGTAAAAGAAGGTATATTTGTAAAAAAAATAGCATCCCTTTTCAGGAATGCTACCTTCGTGCGAAACGGCAGGCGGAAAATTCTATTTTCCGTGCGCCTCTTTGAGAAGTTCTCCGAACTCTTTGAGCGACAGCGCCGTGACGTCGGGCTGCGGGTCGGCTGCCGAGGCGACCTCCTCGGTCGTCTCGCCCGAGAGTACCAGTACGCCCAGTGCGCCGGCGTTGCGGGCCATCGCTACGTCGGTATAGATGCGGTCGCCCACCATGGCGATCTCATCGGCGCGCAGGCCGAAGCGCTCCTTGATGCCGGTGAGCATGTTGGGATCGGGTTTGCCCAGCACGATGTCGGGCGTACGTCCCGTGGCGTGTTCGAGGCACTTGCAGATCGAGCCGCAGTCGACCAGCACGACGGGCTGATCGGTAGGACATACGCGGTCGGGGTTCGTGGCGATGTAGGGGATGCCCTGCGATGCCCACCATGCGGCGCGGCACAGGCGCGGGTAGGTGAGCGTCATGTCGAAGGCGGCGACCACCACGTCGGGGACGTCCTCGGCGCTGTCGGCCGTCGATTCGAAGCCGGCGGCCTCGAACTCCGAGATCATGCTCGGCGTACCCAGCAGGAAGAGCCGTTTGGCCGTCGGGTAGTGCGAGCGGATGTAGTCGATCGTGGCCAGCGCCGTGGTATACATCTCCTCGCGCGTGGCTTCGATGCCCAGCGTTTCGAGCTTGTGGAGGTAGTCGGCGATGCTCTTCGAAGGATTGTTCGTCAGGAACGAGTAGCCGATGCCCATCTCCGTCAGGTCGGAGAGGAACCGCTTGGTCCAGGGGAAGAGGGACATGCCCATGTAGATGGTGCCGTCCATATCGAGCGCCACGTGCCGGATGCGGCGGGCGCGTTCGAGAAGCTCCTCGTGCGGAAAGGGCGAGCGGTAGGAGTCGATTGTAGCCATGAATGTAAATTTAGTGCGGTTGCGTAAATTCGTGAAGTCCGGCCGCATGGAGCGGGCCGGACTTCGCAAAGATACGAAAAGTCGGGGGCAGAAGCAAACATTCATGTTTGATTATGCCGAGACGGAGTATCTAAGGCGAAGCCAAAGATACGAATAAGCCGGGCGCAATGTAAATTTATTTGCTTTTTGCCGGGCGGGAGCATCTAAGGCGCAAGCTGAAATAAAAATAAGCAAATGCAATGTCAGAATAAATTCGACATTGCATTTGCGGGATAAGGCGTCAGCCCAAGATGAAAATTCGCAGAATGACCTGACCGGCTATTCGGCGACCGCAGGATAGTTGTCCACCATCGGATAGTCCGTTTCTGCGGCCGTGGTGAAGACGTTCTGCGTGTAGACCTTGCCGAAACAGTCGGTTGCGCGGATCTCGACGGCCGCTTTGGCATCTTTGAGTTTGTAGTGGTAGAAGTGGTCGTAGGTGGTCTTGCCGTGCGAATCGGGATTCGCGCTCAGGACTCCCACGTGATAGCCCGCACCCCATGCGTCGAGCGATTTCTCGCGGGTCATCTCGCCGGTTTTGTTGCCGTTTTCATACACTTCGACCTTCCAGTTCCTGTCGTCCGAGTTCCAGATGTTGGCCACGATCTCGTCGGAGGCCGTGTAGGTGAACTTGTAGCCGCCCGCGAAGGTCGTCTCGCCCCGGTACATGCGGATCTGGAAATCCTTCGACAGCCGCGTGGGTTTGTAGTACCAGTTCTCGATCTTGCTGCCGGAGATGTCGTAGACGCCGTAACCGTTGGGGGTACCGTCGACGTTGATGGTCGATTTCCACCAGGCGCCGCAGACGGCACCGTGGATATGTTCGTAGACGTCGCCGTCGATATAGTTCTGGGCGTAGTGCGTGTGGCCGGCCATGATGTGGACGTTGTCGAACTCTTTGAGCAGGTTGCGCACGGTCTCGCGGTTGAACGACGTGGCGTTGCGCAGCGGAATATGTACGCAGAAGATGACGAGCTTGTCCTTCGGGACGAGGCTCAGATCCTGCCGCAGCCACTCGACCTGCGCATCGGTGAAGCCCCCTTCGTAGTCCGAGGGGTTGTGTTTCTCGTCCGTCAGCAGAACGTCGTCCATGGCGACGATGTGGGCATTGCCCCGGTCGAAAGAGTAATCGCACGGGCCGAACTTGTATTCGAAGTTGCGGCGTCCGGCCAGATCGAAGTTGCTGCTCTCGTCGGTGACGGTGGGTGTCATGCAGTTGTCGTGGTTGCCCATCACCTGAAAGAGTTTCAATCCGATCTCGCTTTCGCGCATGGCCAGCGCGATGGGAGGCATCATCTGGTTGGTGACGTCCTTGGCCTTCTCGTTGAAGATGATATCGCCCAGCGTAATGCCGTAGACGGGACCTTCGAGCGTCGAGACATGCGCGCGGATGTCGGGCACGGACTCCTCCTTGAAACGGGCCAGATCCGTGTCTTTCTGTACCTGCGGATCGGCGATGCAGACCAGTTTGAAGTCGGTTTCGACCGCCTGCTGCGGCATCAGAACGAAGTCGTAGCGTTCCTGCGTCTTCGAAAGACGCTGCCAGAAGCAGGGACGGCCCTCCGACATCGGGATTTCACGGTCGGCGGGGATGCGGTAGAAGACATGGAAGGCGTCGGCATGGCGCGGCATCTGGTAGACGCCGTTGGCATCGGTCGCCACGCACGAGAAGCCGTCGCTCACGACGATTCCTCCGACCGGAGCGCCGTTGGGGTCCGTCACTACGCCGTAGAGATTGTTCCCCTCCTGGATCGGGGTGTTCAGCGGGGTCTGCGTATCGTCGTCGGAGCAGCCCGCGAAGAGCGCACCGGCGGCAAATAACAAAGAATATATGATTCGCTTCATTGTTTGAATGTGTTATGTTTTACGGATCGGATGTCTGCGGCGGCCGGCCCGAACTGACCGGCCGCCGCAGCGTCCGGGAGTGCTATTTCCAAGCTACGTTCTGTCCCAGATCGGGGTTCTTGTCGAGTGCCGTCTTCGGAATCGGGTGGACGTAGCGCTGCTCGTTGAAATAACGTTGCAGGTTGTAGACTAGACGGCCGCTGGCGCCGTCTTCGAGGGCGCGTTCCGAGTTGCGGACGATGTACTTCACGCCGGGTTCGCTGCCCGCCTTGTCGGTCACGCATACGTCGTTGACGCCGTCGTTGTTGAGGTCGTAGGCCTTGTCCACCTCACCGATGTAGATGCCGTACCACTGTTTGTTGAGCAGTCCGCCCAGATGCCAGCGCATCAGGTCGTCGTAGCGGCGTCCTTCGAGCAGCAGCTCGATGGCGCGTTCGCGGCGGATTTCCAGAATATCGCAGTCGGTGATCTTGGGGTTGCCGTCGTCGGTGCTGTAATAGGCGTTTTGCAGGTATTCGTCGATCTTCGTGGGACGGGTTCCGTCGACGCCGGCACGTTCGCGCAGCGGTTTGATCGTCTTGTCCCAGACCGCGTCGTCGAACTCGCCCAGCTCGGCTTTCGCCTCGGCGTAGTTGAGCAATACCTCGGCGTAGCGCAGGATCGGCAGGCAGTTCCAGCAGATGCCCGACGCTTCGTAGGAGTCGTCGTCGATGTTGAACTTGATGACCTGATAGCCCGTGTAGCTTACCGAGAGGTCGGGGGCGAAGAGCTTCGAGGTGCCTCCGACCAGTTTGCGGTATTCGGGCGAGATGACCGTCTGCTGCAAGCGGTAGTCGCGGTTTTCGAACTGCTCGGCGTAGGTCGTCGACTTGTAGTCGGCCCGGTCGGTGAAACGGCTGCCGTCGCGGTTCAGATAGGTGTAGACGAAGTCGGCGTCGAGCGACCAGCCTTGGCCCATCGACCCCGAGGTGAAGTACCACGTCACGTCGTGCCGGACGTTCTTCTCGTCGTTGTATTCGCGCGCCCACATCACCTCCTGTTTGAGCACGGAGGGCGACGTGAAGAGCGAACGGTATTGCGTGGCCACGTCGGCCGGCGAGTTGACGAGCGAGTAGACGCCCGCCTCCATCAGCTCTTCGCAGGCATCGGCCGCCTCGCGCAGCCATTTGTTGTCCTTGTTGTATTCGGGATCCCACGCCTTGCCCGTCGACGGATCGACGCGGTGGTATTTGCGGTAGGTTCCCTCGAAGAGGCAGATGCGCGACTTGATGGCCAGTGCGATGTAGCGGTTGATCTTCTGGTTGTTGACCCATGCCTCCGAGGTGTAGCAGTGTTCGCAGGCGTAGTTGAGGTCTTCGAGCACGCGCTCCATGACGTATTCGCGGCTGTCGCGGGGCTTGTAGAGGTCTTCCTCGCTGTCGGAGCGGACGACGTGGTCGTACCAGGGCACTCCGCCGAAGGTCTTCACCAGTTCGAAATAGTTCCATGCCCGCCAGAAGCGCGCCGTACCTTCGTAGTGGGCGAAGGCCGCTTCGCTCACGCCCTGCGCTTCGTGCATCCGTTCGAGGAAGGTGTTGATGTAGTAGACGAAGTTCCATGTGCTGTTGCTCCAACCGCCTTGCAGCGAGGAGTTCCAGACAGGTTGGTAGAGGTAGCTCGACGTCTGTTTCACCTCGATGATGTCGCAGTTGCCGTCGCCGCGCGTGACGTCGCCCGAACTCGGCGTGTAGGAGTTCAGGAAGCCGTTGGTGTATTTCTCCAGCGAAGCTTCGTCCTTGAAATATTCGTCGGTGCCGATCTGCTCGATCGGCTGCTTGTCGAGGAAATCCTCGCAGGAGGCGAACGTCAGACAAGCCAGAGCCGCATAAATTATTCTTTTCATAGTTTCGTTCAAATTAGAAGGTGATACTCAAACCGATGCTGTACGAACGCATGACGGGATAACCGTCGCCGTCGCCCGAACCGTCGCCGCCGCGCGTGCTCGAAAAGTCGGAGTCGCCGGCGTAGATGTTCTCGGGGTCGTAGTTCTTGGCGTACTTTTTCAGCGGGGTGATCGTGAACAGGTTCTCGCCCGAAAGGTAGATGCGCAGGTTCTGGATGCCGATCTTGGTGAGCATCTGCTTGGGGAAGGTGTAGTCGATCGTCAGGTTTTTCAGACGCACGTAACGGGCCTTCTGCAAGTAACGGGTATTGGGCTGCGAAAGGATCGCATTCGCGCCCTGTGCCGTGTAACCGATCAGACGCGGCCAGTAGGCGTCGGTGTTCTGGTTGGCATCGGTGTAGCGGTCGTTGTGCCACGGCAGCGCGATGCTGTACGGCCGGCCGTACTGTCCCCAGAAGTAGCCCGACTCTTTGGCGGGGTACCAGTCGCGGCGGCCGACGCCCTGCCAGACCATCGAGAGGCCGATGCCGTTCCAGCGTGCACCCGCGGCGAGGCTGTAACAGTAGCGGGGCGAGGTGTTGCCGATGATCGACAGGTCGCCGTGGTCTTCCAGCCGGTTGGAGCCGTTGTCGATGCGGCCGTCGCCGTTGAGGTCTTCGTATTTCGGGTCGCCCTTCTGCCATACGATCTTGTTCTGCGCGAACTTCGAGTAGTCGGCGTAGGTTTGCGCCTCTTCGTTGCTCTGGAACAGTCCGTTGCAGGTGTAGCCCCACAGTTCGCCCAGCGTCATGCCTTCGTAGTAGTTGGTGGCGTAGTTGGTCGGCAGCGTGTTGGTCGTGGCCATGTATTTGGTCACCTTGGTCACGTTGTCCCAGATGGCGAATTTCAGGTTGTAGCTGAAATCCTTGCCGCCCAGTTTGAAGTTGTCGCGCCACGAGATGCTGGCCTCCCAGCCGTCGGTGCGCATGTCGGCGTAGTTGCCCTTGGGAGCGGAGTTACCGAATACGGCGGGAAGTTCGGGGCCGACGACGTACATGTCGGTCGTGTTCTTGCGGTAGATGTCCGCCACGATCGACAGCCGGCCGTTGAGCATCTCCCAGTCCAGACCCAGGTCGTAGGTGCTGACCGTCTCCCACGTCAGGCCGTCGGGGATGAGCGACGGTTTGTCGGCGTAGATCAGCGGGCTGTCGCCCGTTAGGAATCCGAGATTCTTCTTGATCGCGATCTTGCTCAGGAAAAGGTAGTTGTCGACCTGGCCGTTGCCGGTAGAACCGAACGAGGCGCGGATTTTCAGGTTGTCGAGCCAGCTTTTGGCTCCGGCCATGAAGGGCTCCTCCGAAATACGCCAGCCGACCGACGCCGAGGGGAAGAAGCCCCAGCGCTGGTTGCTCGGGAATTTCGAGTTGCCGTCGTAGCGGCCGCTCACCTCGACGAGGTATTTTCCCTTGTAGCCGTAGTTCACGCGGAAGAAGGTGCCCACGAGGCTGGCCGAGTAGCTGCCGTTGCCCTGCGCCTTGGGCAGTTCGCCGTCGGTAAGGCTCAGACTGGGGTGCTCGGGATCGATGACACCCGTATTCTGCCCCAGCGTGGAGGTGTAGTCCATGTTCTCGATGTTCCAGCCGCCCATGAGTTTGAGCCAGTGGTTTTCGCCCAGTTTCGGCGTCCACGTCAGCACGGCGTTGCTGGCCACGCGTTCGCGGTTGTAGTAGCGCTCCTCGTACCACGAGGTCGCGGGACGTTCGCCCGAACTTTCGGGTCCCGTGTAATAGGTGTAGGGCACGGCGAGCATGTGGCGCTCGGTGTGGTTGCGATAGTAGCTGACGTCGATCTCGCCGACCAGCACGTCCTTGATGAAATCGAAGGTGAATTTCGTTTTGTTGTTCAGGTCGAACTTGTCGTCTTCGCGCCACGTGTTCCCTTCGACGAATCCGGCCCAGCCCATGTAGACGGCCGCGTCGGTCCAGGTTCCGTCGGGGTTCTTTTCGAGCGTCATCGGGAAGCCCTGGTGGTTCATCATGCGCGTCGGGGTCACCGTGAACGACTGTCCGCCCGTGGTCAGCGTCGGCTGGTGCGAAAAACGGCTCATGAACGAGGTGGTGTTCTCGACGCGGAGCCATTTGGTCGCCTGCACGGTGCCTTTGGCCAATACGTTGTACTGGTTGTAGCGTTCGTCGCCGGCGTTGTAGATACCGTCCTGATGGAAGAAACGGCCCGACACGTAGTACGACGCCTTGTCCGTTCCGCCCGTGATCGAGAGGTTGTGCTGGTGTCCGGTGGTGTAGTCCTTGTAGAAGATCTTGTACCAGTTGGTGTTGCCGAAGTACTCGTAGCGGTTGTCGGCAGGATTGATCCGCCACTTCTCGTAGGAGGGGTCGCTGTTGCGGCGTTCCAGTTCGCTGTACCATGCGCGGCTGAAACGGAAGACATTGTTGATGTTGGTCGGATCGGTGGCGTAGCTGTTGGTGTACGCTTCGAGGTAGGAGGTCGTCCAGTCGTAGCCGTTGTCGACCAGTTCGGGCGTCACGGTGCGCTTGTAGAAGTTGTACGAACCGTTGTAGGTGATCTTCATCTGGCCTTTTTCGGGGCGTTTGGTGGTGATGAGGATGACGCCGAACGTACCGCGCGAACCGTAGACGGCCGTCGACGAGGCGTCCTTCAATACCGAGATGCTCTCGATGTCTTCGGAGTTGACCGTCGTGATGTCGGTCTCCACGCCGTCGACGAGGATGAGGGCCGAACCGCCCGCACCGATCGAGTTGGCGCCGCGCACCTGGAACGAGGCGCCGCGCGTGGGTTTACCGTCGGAGAAGGTGACCGTCAGGCCGGGGATGGCTCCCTGCAACGAACGCGACACGTTCTGGTAGGAGCCGATGCGGTCGGCGATATCCTTGCTGGATATCTGTTCGACAGCGCCTACGATGTCGCGCTTCTTCTGCACGCCGTAACCTACGACCACGACCTCTTCGAGCGAGGTGTTGTCTTCGGTCAGTACGACGTCGATCGTCGTTCGGTTGTTGATTTGGATGAGTTGGGATTGGTAGCCGATATAGCTGAAATTCAGCGACTCCTTGGCTGAGGCTTTGATGGTGTAGCGACCGTCGATGTCGGTAGAGGTGCCGCGCGCCGTGTTGGGGATCGTGACGGCTGCACCTATGATGGGATTACCGCTCTTGTCCTTGACTGTGCCGGTGATATTCCCCCCCCCTGTGCGAAGGCACTGGTTGTCAGGGCAGTCAAAACAAGTGCGACCACGAAGAATCCCATACGCCGGCAGCGGTTCGCGAGCGTGCGGACTCCTCTCTGAGTAGGACATTGTTTCATTGTTAAAACAGTTTAAGTTAACATTCGGTTGGGTTCGGACATCCGTGTCGGATTTTTAAATTATTTAAAATATGAAAGTCCGGTACGGGAATCCTCACGTTGCAGACTGATCCGATCTAAACTGTTCCGGGAGGGATGAAAAAGGTTCGGTTAGTTTCTGTTCATTTGTTTTGATGTGTGTTTTAAGGTTTGGTTTCGTGCTCTTTTGGAGAGCGGGTTATGGCTTTATAGATGCAAATGTAAATTTATTATTTGTTTTATGCAATAATTTATACGATAATTTTTTGAAGAGATCCGATAACACGCGACGAAGGAAAAATCGGCGAAGAGCGTCGAAATCGGAGCCGTCTCTCTTTTCCGGAAAGGTTTCTGCCGTGTGCCGGAGCGTGTTTTTCAGGGCGCGTTTTGGATTATTTTAGGATTGTCGGCGATATCTACTGAAAAATATTATTTTCGAAAAATTTGGATACAATGAAAAATTGTGTACATTTGTTTTCGCAAGCTGATCTGAAATTCTTTCTTGGAGGCGGGACGCATCGCAGGGATGCTTCCCGAAAACTATTTTTACCAATAGTATTACTCTAATACCGACGAATTTTATGAAACTAACGAAATGGATGGCTGCAACCGCGCTGTTCCTGTCTTTTGGCGTTGCCGGTTGTACCGACGACATTACCGACGAGGTGAGCCAATTGACACGCAATACCGACGAGGTGAGTGTGGCTTATAATAAGGATGCGACCGCCCGGATCTCGGTCCGTGTGCCGGGGGCATGGTCCGCATCGGTGGCATGTAAGGACGCCACAGGGCAGGAGACGGCGGCCTGGTTGCGACTCGATCCCGCCGAAGGGGTCGGCAACGGCAAGGATTATCAGTGGATCACGGCGATCGCCGACCGCAACCTCGGCGGCGAGCGCGAAGCCGTGATTACGATCGTGGGCGCTACGCGCGGCGATGCCGTCGAGGTGAAGGTCACGCAGGACGACGGTACCTTCACGGTGAAAAAACCCGTGCTTTCGGGCGACCTGAAAGCCAATGTCGCATCGAATGCGCTGCTGGCCGTGGAGTACGACAAGGCGAAGGGCGGCGAACCCGTCGAGATGACCTTTACGTTCGACGGCGACAACCGCGGGCTGGCGATCAAGGACTACACGGGAACGATCGAAGGCGAGGGCAGCGGCAAGATCGAATTGCCGATCACGGGAACCCCCTCCGATATCGGCGTGGTGAAACTCAACATGAAAATGACCATCGAGGGTAAGACGATCTTCGACGACGTGATTTCGCTCAATATCCAGTCCGAGAATTTCATTTTCTCGATGGACTTCGGCAAATTCGTCTGGGGCGGCGACCTGATGGCCAATAAGAAGGGCAAGTGTCCCGGCGGGAAACAGGTTTCCGGTCAGGATATTACGGGCCTCGAAGAGGCCGACGGCGAGGTCTCGGTGGGAACCGACGGCGCGGGCGACGCCTTCAAGTCGCTGGGTGAGACCTACCGCATCAACCGCGATCTGGTCGGTTGGCAGGGAGAGCGTGTCTACGAACACCCGGGTTACATCAAGCTCGGAACGGGCAGCAACAACGGTTGGATTCAGACGCCGAAAATGGACAAACTCTCTTCGGCGCCGCAGACCGTCGTCGTGTCGTTCGACATCTCGCTGTACGATAAATCCGACGATCTGATCCTCTTCACGGCCGAAGGCGCAGGTTCGGTCGAGGGCGGCGGCAACATCTCGCTGCCGACCTTCTCGGGCTGGGCGAACGCCAAGTGGACGACCTGCACGTTCGTGGTCAACGGCGCCACTTCGGCCACGTCGTTCAAGTGGGCGTCGACCAAGACGGACGGCAAGGGCCGTTTCGTGCTGGACAACATCTCGGTGATGTCGTCCGCCGTCAAGGAGCGCACCGAACCGTTGGAGAAGGTCGATGCGGAACGGATTCTCTATACGAGCGGAGCGAATTCGATCGAGGTGGAGTGGCCGGGCGTCGCCGACGCGACGGGTTATGAAGTAGCCCTCGTGCCGCAGGAGAACCCCTCGTTCGTGAACAAGGCGGTGGTTCCCGCCGCAGAGGGAGTCGACGATGTTTTCTCGCACGAATTTACCGACTTGCAGCCGGGATTCTACATCTTCGAGATCGTCGCGCTCTACGAGCCGAATCCCGAGTTCGATTCGGAGAAGGTCTCCGTCCTGCTCGGTACCGAAGGCTTCCTGGCCGGCCCGTTGAAGACGCCCGAGGCGACCGCTTCGGCGACGTCGTATGCGGTGACGATCAGTTGGGAGACGGTGAGCGGCGCGAGCGGCTACAAGGCCGTGCTCAAAGAGGCCGGTGCCGTGGTGAAGGAGCAGAGCGTGGATGCCGACGCGCTGTCGTGCACCTTCGGCGAACTGACGCCCGACCGTGACTATGCCGTTGCGGTGCAGGCGCTCTACGAGAGCAAGCCCGAATACAATTCGGAGTTCACGGCCGACATCGCCGTGCATACGCCGGCGTTGCTGACCCGCCCTGTCGTGCATCTCTACGACGGATTCGAGGTGACGCACAACATGGCCATCGTCGAGTGGGATATCGACGCGGCGCAGCAGTCCGACACCAAGACGTCGCTCCAGCTGCTCGAAGGGTCGAAACTGATCTACAACTTCTCGAAGTGGGGGCTGCCCAGCGCCAAATACAAATTCCCGCGCTTCGTATTCGGCGGTCTCAAAGCGAATACGACCTACACGGCACGCATTCAGCGCATCTCGGCCGACGCCTCCAAGTTCGGCGATTCGGAGTGGGGTGAATATACCTTCACTACGACGGCGAAGGAGGATCATTCCGACTGTCTCTTCTATGCTGATTTCAACGAACATTGGTGGGGCGGCAACGGTGCGGCCATCGCATTCGGCATGTATCCCAAGACGGAGAAGGACGATCTGACGGGCGACCTGACCCAGTTGGCCTATACGTCCGGCACGCCGGTCAAGAACATGCCCAACCCCAACAGCGGTTGCGGTGCGGTGCCGGCCGATTACCACCGGCTCTTCCTTTCGCAGTGGGACGCTTCGAAGCTGCCTACGGCGACGGAGGATTACATGCTGCGTTCGTATCTGACCGCAGGTATCCTGAAATTCGGTTCTACGGAGAACAACGGCTACATGCCGATTCCGTATATGACCTCGTTGACCGGTCCGACGACCGTGGTGCTGACTTTCAAGTCGTCGCCCTATTGCGAACCGAACACTTCGACAGGCGATCTGGAAGTCGGTAATGCTGTCCTGGACGGCCGTGAAGGCGTCTGGGTGCGTCTGAAAGAGGCCGACGGTGCGAAGATCGTCAAGGCGGACGGTGTCGCCGTCGCAGCGGAAAATGCGACGGACGTTCTGGTGAAGCACAAACTCCCGGCCGAATACGGTGCCAACAGCAAGAAGTGCTTCGAGTTTACCGACCACGAGGTCGTGATCGAAGGCGTGACGGCCAAAACGCTGATTCAGATCTATACCAAACTGTATAAGGCGACGGCCGAGTACGACAAATACAATACGCCGGGCGACCGTGCCTGGATCGACGACGTGATCGTCAGGAAACAGTAAACGCCCTCTCTTTTTAGCGGTTTTCGCGGCGGACGGCCCTTTGGGTCGTCCGCTTTTTTGCGGGTGCGGGTGCCCGTGCGGAAAATATCGGCCGGAGATTCCGGCCGTGAGAGGCAGAGCGACGTTTTCGATAAGCCAAATGGGCAGAGCCGCGCTTGCGCGGACTATGCCATGGCAAGAAAACGATTGTTGGAAACGAACCGTTTCGTTAAGCCGAGCGCAGAGCCGAACTTGTTCGGACTATGCCGAGGCGAGAAAACGAAGAGAGAAAATCAACGCTTTTTTGCAGAACTCGTCGATATTTACTATATTTACACAATTAAAATCGAAACAAACCGAATATGTTGAGCGTAGCCGAAAGACACAAATACATTCTCGATCATCTGAACAAATACGGCTTCGTGCGCATCACCGACGTGGCCAACGAATTGGGCGTGACGAAGGTGACGATCCGCAAGGACGTCAAGATACTGGAAGCGAAGGGGCTGTTGTACAAGGTACACGGCAGCGCCCGTTCGGCCAATCCCCACGTGGCGGATACCGACGTCCACGTGAAGGGCAATGTCAACCGCGAGGAGAAGGAGCGCATCGCCCGGAAGGCGGTCGAACTGCTCAACGACAACGATTCGATCATCATGGCTTCGGGATCGACGATCTATGCGTTCGCCGAGGCGATCAAGCGCGAGTTCCGCTCGCATCTCAACGTGGTGACCACGTTCCTCAAAACCTCGGTGCTGCTCAACGACGTCGAGGAGATCAACGTCGTGCAGCTGGGCGGGTGCGTCCACAAGAAGTCGTTGTCGGCGATCGGCGGTTACGCCGAGGCGGCGCTGAGCGATTTCAGCTGCTCGAAGCTCTTCTTCGGGGTCGACGGCATCGATCTTGAACACGGGATCACCACCTCGACGATCGAGGAGGCGAAGCTCACGCAGGTGATGATGCGCTCGGCGTCGAAGATCATCATTCTGGCCGACTCGTCGAAGTTCGGGCAGCGCGGTTTCGGCCGTATCTGCTCGCTCGAAGAGATCGACGTGATCGTGACCGACAGCCGCATTTCGGAGCAGGCGGTCGCCATGGCCGAGGAGGCGGGCGTCGATCTGGTGATCGCATAGGGCGGAGCCGCACTGCGCGGCGGTATGCTTTCGGGTAAATTGGAAACGCCCCTTTGCAGTTCTCGGCAAAGGGGCGTTTCCCTTCTCACAGCAGCGGAACCGCTGCGAGACGGTTTATTTCGGGATTCCGTAGACGGCCTTGTCGCCCAGCTCCTCGGCGATGCGGAGCAGCTGGTTGTATTTGGCCATGCGGTCGGTGCGCGACATCGAACCGGTCTTGATCTGGCCGGCGTTGGTCGCTACGGCCAGATCGGCGATCGTCGTGTCCTCGGTCTCGCCCGAGCGGTGCGAGATGACGGCCGTGTAGCCGGCGCGCTGTGCCATGGCGATGGCGTCGAGCGTCTCGGTGAGCGTGCCGATCTGGTTGACCTTCACCAGAATCGAGTTGGCGCAGCGGCGCTCGATGCCCTTGCGCAGGAATTCGACGTTGGTGACGAACAGGTCGTCGCCCACCAGCTGGCAGCGGGCGCCCAGACGTGCGGTGAGCATCTCCCAGCCCTCCCAGTCGTTTTCGGCCATCCCGTCCTCGATCGAATCGATCGGGTACTTCTCCACCAGTGCGGCGAGATACTCGACCTGCTCGGCGGCGTTGCGGCGGGCGCCCTTTTCGCCTTCGAACGTCGTGTAGTCGTAGAGACCGTCGCGGTAGAACTCCGACGAGGCGCAATCCATGGCGATCGAGACGTCGCCCTGCTCGTCGCAGCGGCCGGCGCGGTAGCCGGCGGCGCGGATCGCCTCGATGATCGTTTCGATGGCGTCTTCCGTACCGTTGAGCGCAGGCGCGAATCCGCCCTCGTCGCCCACGGCCGTCGAGAGGCCGCGTTTGTGAAGCACCTTTTTCAGGGCGTGGAACACCTCGGCACCCATGCGCACCGCTTCGGGGAAGGTGCGGGCGCCGATCGGCCGGATCATGAACTCCTGGAAAGCGATCGGTGCGTCGGAGTGCGAACCGCCGTTGATGATGTTCATCATCGGCACGGGCAGCACGTGTGCGTTCACGCCGCCGATGTAGCGGTAGAGCGGCACGCCGAGGTAGTTGGCCGCGGCATGTGCCGCAGCGAGCGATACGCCCAGCAGGGCGTTGGCGCCGAGATTCGATTTGGTCGGGGTGTGGTCGGCGGCCAGCAGGGCACGGTCGATGCCGGTCTGGTCGAGCACGCTCATTCCCGTGAGCAGGGGAGCCAGCGTCCGGTTGACGTTCTCCACGGCCTTCTGAACCCCTTTGCCGCCGTAACGGCGGGGG
>OBAI01000862.1_pt1 | contig 27597 bp, 24 predicted proteins | sample 1517461 | NCBI WGS metagenome assembly OBAI01 (sample SAMN04571696, study PRJEB22368) | human gut metagenome | biome: human gut; material: stool | host: Homo sapiens | place: Luxembourg | collected 2012-06-29
TGCTTTTTGTAAGCCAGCAGGATGCCGCGGCTGGAGTTGACCACACCGCCGTTGCCCTTGCTCAGGTACTGGGCAATGTCCTCGGCCTTGCCGCCCTGTGCGCCGTAGCCGGGGATCAGGAAGAAGCTGTCCTGATACTTGGCGCGGATCTCGGTGGCTTCCTCGATGTGGGTGCCGCCGATGACCAGACCGATGGAGGAGTAGCCGTGCTCGCCCATGTAGTCCTTGCCCAGAGCGTTCAGCTTGTCGCCCACCAGATCATAGACGTGGCGGCCGTCGGCCAGCTTCTCGTACTCAAAGTCCTTGGCACCGCCGTTGGAGGTGCGGCACAGCACGAACATGCCCTTGCCCTGCTTTTCGGCGTAGGGCAGGTAGGGGCTGATGGAGTCCAGACCCATGTAGGGTGCCAGAGTGACGAAGTCGGCCTCGAAGTCGCCGGTAAAGTGGCCCATGGCGTACATCTCGGCGGTCTTGGCAATGTCGCCGCGCTTGATATCTGCGATCACCGGCACACCAGCCTCGCGCACAGCCTTCAGGGTGTCGGCGTAGGCCTTCATGCCCTCCATGCCCAGAGACTCATAATAAGCGATCTGCACCTTGTAGCAGCCAGCCACGGCCTTGGTGGCGTCGATGAGCTTCCTGTTGAAGCGCACGATGTTCTCGCCGCGGGACAGGGTGCTGTCCACAAAATCGGCGGGCAGGTAGCTGAAGTCGGTGTCCAGACCCACGCACACCGGGCCGCGGGCTTCCACAGCTTCGTACAGTTTGTCCATGTTCGTCATTTGGGTGTACCTCCTGTTTGTTCTCTTTATATTAGATATCCTATGTCGTATTTTCCCTGCGTCTCCGCCCTCTCCGTCACGACATACGTCGTGCCACCTCTCCCGCCACGCTCTTGGCTCCCCCCTTGGGGGAGCTGCCGAACGAAGCGAGGCTGAGAGGGCGAATTCTCTTTTTTTCTTTATTCTTCCGCCTGATAGGTCAGCTCGCCGCCCTTGATGGTGGCGCAGACCTTGCCGTACAGCTGGGCTCCGTCGAACGGGGTGTTGTGGCTCTTGGAATGCAGCTTATCTTTGTCCACGCTATAAGGCGTATCCAGATCCACCAGCACGAGGTCGGCGTCGTAGCCCGGCTCCAGCTGTCCCTTGGCAAGGCCCAGAATTTCTGCCGGGCGGGTGCTCATCAGGTGCACCAGCACTTCCAGCGGCAGGCCCTCCTGCTTGCAGAGTTTGGTGTAGCACACGCCGAAAGCCGTCTCGCTGCCCACCATGCCGGCCATGCCCTTGAGCTTATCTTCCTCGGAGTGAGGGGCGTGGTCGGTGGCAATGGCATCCACGATGCCGCTGCGGATGCCGTCCACCAGTGCCTGCACATCGTCGGCGGTGCGGATGGGCGGGTTCACGCGGTAATCGCAGGTGTCATTGGTGAACCACAGGTGGTGCGGGGTCACCTCGCAGGTGACCGGGGCCCCGTGCAGCTTTGCCATCTGGATGGCATCCAGCGCACCCCGGGTGGACACATGGCACATGTGCAGCTTTGTCTGGTAATATTCGCTCAGCCAGCAGTTGCGCACGGTCTCGATGTCCTCAGCCAGACGGTAGTCCCAGGGGCTGATCTCCATGTCCTCGGCGTGGCTCATCACGGTGATATCCTTCTGGGTGCAGATGGCAAAGGCCCGGGCCATCGTGGCGTTGTCCTGCACGCCGTGGCCGTCCTCGGTGATGAACTTGACGCTGGCGGGCAGGGTCTTGAGGTGGTCGATGCTCTTGCCGTCAAAGTTCTCGGTGATGGAGACAGTCTGGTTCACGTCGCACAGGCCCACCTCGGCGGCCTTCTGCTCCACCATGGCTGCCTGTGCGGCAGAGGAGCAGACAGGCTTCGTATTGGGCATCAGGTTCACGAAGGTGTAGCCGCCGGCGGCTGCGGCGCGGCTGCCGGTCTCGATGTCCTCCTTGTACTCAAAGCCCGGGGTGCGCCAGTGGCAGTGCAGATCCACAAAGGCGGGCAGCACGGTCAGGCCTCCCGCGTCGATGACAGTCTCATTTTCTCCTGCCAGCGCTTCCAGTTCCTGGCCCACGGCGGCGATCTTGCCGTCCTTTACAAAAATCTCCAGCGGTCGTCCTTCGGTGTTCACAGCGTTTACCAGCAGCATCGCGGTCCCCTCCTGTAGTCAGCATGTTTTGAGCGGCATCTGCCCGCAAACGGGCAAAAAAAAAACTTTTCCCATAAAGGGAAAAGCTCACTTCACAAAAAAAGGAAACAACGAACCCACGGCAAAACCGGACGCGAACTGCTTGTTCAGTTTGGTGCACATCGCGCTTTTCTGCATGGTGCTGTCTCCTTTTTGTATTTGCAATTTCTTCTTAATATTTTAGCATAGAAACGCGAAATGTGTCAATGCTTCCGGGGGTGTTTTGTTGCAAAAAGGTTTGCCGCTTCCCCCTCTGTTTTTTAGCTACTCTACCCAAAACCGCTCTTTTCCTGCACTTTGACGGGTTAGTCGTGCCAATTCCTAGCATATCACTGTACATTCCAAACCTGCTGTGCTATTATAATAAGGTCAGGAGAGTTTGCCTGTGTCTCCGGCACAGGCATCAGGAAAGAGAGGACATCCCCATGGGTTTGTTGGACGACGCACGGAACATCCAGCGCAAGGACCCCGCCGCGCGCAGCGTGCTGGAGGTCATTCTGCTGTACCCGGGCTTTCACATTCTGGTGTACCACCGCATTGCACACTGGCTGTACCAGCACAAGCGGTTCTTCCTCGCCCGGTGGGTCAGCCAGCACGGACGCCGCCGCACCGGCATCGAGATCCACCCCGGCGCTACCATCGGCAAGTGCCTGTTCATTGACCATGGCATGGGCATCGTGTTCGGCGAGACCACCGAGATCGGCGACAACTGCACCATCTATCACGGCGTCACCTTAGGCGGCACCGGCAAGGACACCGGTAAGCGTCACCCCACCCTGGGCAACAACGTGCTGATCGGCGCGGGCACCAAAGTGTTGGGCCCGGTGTACATCGGCGACAACTCCCGCATCGGTGCCGGCAGCGTGGTGCTGCGCAACCTGCCCGCCAACTGCACCGCCGTGGGCGTGCCCGCCGAGGTGGTGCGCATCAACAACAAGGCCGTGAACCCGGCGGACGATCTGGACCAGCAGGACCTGCCGGATCTCGTGGCCCAGCGTCTGACCGATCTGGACCGCCGCCTGGGCGTGCTGGAAAACGCCGCCCAGGGCGACACCCCGCCCACAGCCGAGCAGATCGCAGCCCGGCAGAAGCCGTAATTTTCGACAGACAGCAAAACGCCCTTCCGACACAACGCATCGTATCGGAAGGGCGTTCTTTTTCGGTATTCAGCAGCCTTCCCCGTTGCAGAGGGCCTTCACCTTCTGCACCGCAGCGGCCACAAGGGCGCTGATGGGCTGGTCGGGCACGCCGACGATATAGTTTTCGCAGTGGTTCACCGGAATGAGCACCCGGGTGGCACTGCTCTGGCACACGGCCGTGGCCATGGCGGGGGTGATCTCTCCCAGCAGCGCATCTGCGATGACGATGCCGATGGGCCCCACGATAATATCCGCACGGCGGCAGTTCACCACCACGGCATTCTCGCCGGTGGCGGCGCGCTGGGCACCGGCTTTCAGCATGGCGTTGGCCGCCAGACTGTTGGTGCCCACAGCGGTGAGCTGGGCTTCCGGGCACTGGGCGCTGAGGGCAGCCACCAGTTGTCTGCCCAGGCCGCCGCCCTGTCCGTCAATGACAAGCACATTCACCGGCTGCATCAGAAGTCGATCTCCTCAAGGCGCAGCAGGGCGATGATATAGATCTTCACGGCTTCCAGCAGCTTGTCGATGGGTGCTGCCTCGTTGGCACCGTGCATCGGGCCGCCGAACTCCGGCAGCGGCAGGTCCACATGCTCGGGGCCAAAGCTGACCGCATAGGGGAAGTGGCGGGCGTAGGTGCCGCCGCCCATGGTGAAGGGCTTGGCGTTCTCGCCGGTGACCTCATTGTAAGTGTTGATGCAGGCCTGGATGGCCGGGCTGTCGGCTTCAATATAGAACGGCTCGGCAGCGGTCACATCCTGCAGCTCGGCACCGTCGCCCAGTGCGGCACGGATCTGCTCGGTCATCTTTTTGCCGTTGGTGCAGGTGGGGAAGCGGCTGTCCATGGTCTGGAAAATGCGGCCATCTTCCATGTAGATACGTCCGCCGATCACGGTCAGCGGGCCAAAGGGGCCGTCGGCGCAGTTGATGCCCAGACCTTCACCTGCGGTGGAAGCGTGCAGCTTGCGGATGGCTTCCAGATAAGCGCGCTCGGCGTCGTTGCACAGGCCGTTGTCCAGCAGGTAGTTTGCCACCAGACCAATGGCGTTCACGGTGCCTTCCGGCATGGCGGCATGACCGGACTTGCCCCAGCCGCGGATGCGCACGCCGTCACCTTCCGGTTCCAGCGTGATGTTGGGGGCATTCTTCAGCTTGGAGATGTCGGTCTTGACCAGTGCACTGGCGCGGTCCGGCACGGCGTTGTTTGCCACGCCGCCCTCGATCTCCACGATGACGCCGTTGCACACCGGGCTGACGATCTTGGCACCGAACAGGCCCTTCTCGCCGTTGCACACCGGGAACTCGGCATCCGGGGTAAAGCAGAAAGCGGGAGCCGGGTAGTTCTTGAGGTAGTAGTCCACATCCTGCATGTGGGTCTCCTCGTTAGTGCCTGCCAGTGCGCGGATGGGGTAGCGCAGCTCATAGCCCTGCTCCTTGAGGAACTTCAGGGCATACAGGGTAGCCACCATGGGGCCTTTGTCGTCGGCAACGCCGCGGCCCAGCAGCCAGCCGTCCTGAATGCGCATGGTGAAGGGGTCGGCCGTCCAGCCGTTGCCCACGGGCACCACGTCCACATGGCAGATGGTCGCCAGATACTTTTCAGGGTCTTTGCCGGCCAGCTCTGCATAGCCGATGTAGTTTTCGCAGTTGCGGGTGGCAAAGCCCATGCCCGCAGCCAGCTCCAACGTCTTGTCCAGCGCTGCACGGGGGCCTGCGCCGAAGGGTGCACCCTCTTCCGGGGTGCCCTCTACGCTGTTGACTGCCACCAGAGCGGCGATATCCTTCAGCAGCTGTTCCTTGTTTTGCGCAATATATGCGTCGATTTTCTGATTCAGTGCCTGATCCATGATCTTATCGTTCCTTTCCGTCCGGCAGCTTTTCGCCGCCGGTTTCAAAACACTTTTTTATTTTAGCATACTCAGCGGCAAAATGCCATTGTCAATTGTTGTTCTTTGCCGGAACGCAGTCTTTTTTTCTCAGCCCACCGAGAACAGGGTGCTCAGCGCACCCAGCAGGCCCGCGCTGGCCAGACCCATGATGATGCCCGCCAGCAGCACGCCGCCCATGCAGGCCTTGACCACGTCCTTGAACTTCATATCCAGGATGGAGCCCGCCAGCGTCCCGGTCCACGCGCCGGTGCCCGGCAGCGGGATACCCACGAACAGCAGCAGCGCCACCACAAGGCCGCGGCCCGCCTTGGCTTCCAGTGCGCGGCCGCCTTTCTCGCCTTTGACGATGCAGAACTTGCAGATTGGCCCGATAAGGGGCTTGTGGTAGCCCCAGATCAGGAATTTGCGTGCAAACAGATAGATGAACGGCACCGGGATCATGTTGCCCACCACGCACACCAGATAGGTGGGCAGGATGGGCAGGCCCATGCCAAGCCCGATGGGGATGGCTCCGCGCAGTTCAATGAGCGGCACCATGGAAACAAAAAATACCAGCAGATAGCTTTTGAGCATAGAGTCTCCTTTTTCCTGCTCTTTCCGGGAGAGCAGGCATTTTTTTACAGGTTACAGGTCAATGTCCAGCTCCACCGGGCAGTGGTCCGAGCCGAAGATCTCGTTGTGGATCTCGGCCGCACGCACTTTTTCGGCGATGCGGCGGGAAACGATAAAGTAATCAATGCGCCAGCCCGCGTTCTTCTCCCGGGCGTGGAAGCGGTAGCTCCACCAGCTGTACTTCACCTCATCCGGGTGCAGCAGGCGGAAACTGTCGGCAAAACCTGCGTCCAGCAGTTCGGTCATCTTGCCGCGCTCCTGATCGGTGAAGCCTGCACTCATGTGGTTGGTCTTGTCGTTCTTGATGTCGATCTCCCTGTGGGCCACGTTCAGATCGCCGCACAGGATCACCGGCTTTTTCGCATCCAGCGCCAGCAGGTAGGCCCGGAAGGCGTCCTCCCACTCCATGCGGTAGTCCAGCCGCTTCAGGCCGTCCTGGCTGTTGGGGGTGTAGCAGTTCACCAGATAGAACCCCGGGTATTCCAGTGTCAGCACCCGGCCCTCGTGGTCGTGCTGCTCGATGCCGATGCCCATAGTCACGGCCAACGGTGCTTCCCGGCACCAGCATGCCGTGCCGGAGTAGCCCTTTTTCTCGGCCGAATAGGTGTACTCGGTGTAGCCGTCCGGGGCAAAGTCGGCCTGACCGGGCTGCATCTTGGTCTCCTGCACCGAGAAGATGTCGGCGTCCAACTGCGCAAAGCTCTCGGCAAAGCCGTGGGTCAGGCAGGCGCGCAGGCCGTTGACGTTCCAGCTGATGAGTTTCATGCACTTCTCCTTTTATAGTTATGCGTGATATTTGTTCTTCCATACACCGCTGCGGAAGCGGGCCACAAAGCAGATGACGCGGCACACCCAGTCGATGACCATGGCGATCCACACGCCCACAGCACCCCAGCCCAGCTGCACGCACAGCAGATAGCTGAAGCCCAGACGCCACACCGCCATGCTCAGGATGGACACCAGCATGGTGAATTTCACGTCGTTGGCGGCACGCAGGGCGTTGGGCAGCACGAAGGACACCGGCCACAGGAAGATGGCGCAGCCCGCGTGGATGCGCACCAGCGTTTCGGCCAGCACCATGGTCTCGCCGGACAGCGCATAGATATTGACCAGCTGCGGCAGGAAGATGAGGATGGCACCGTTGAAGACGCCCATGGTAATGTAGGCCCACCCTGTGAGCTTGCGGGTATAATAGATGGCCTGTTCGCTGTCGCCTGCGCCCACACAGCGGCCCACCACCGTGATCATGGCAAGGCCAATGGCCTGGCCGGGGATGCAGCCCATACCGTCGAGGTTGTTGGCCACGGCGTTGGCCGCGATCTGCACGGTGCCAAAGGCGGAGATCATGCTCACCACCAGGATGCGTCCGGCCTGGAACAGGCTGTTCTCAAAGGCCGACGGGATGCCGATGCCGAGGATGCGTTTGGCCATGCGGGCGTCCAGTCGGGTGGTTTTGGGCACATTCAGCGCCTGACCCTTCTGGTAGCACTTGCCCAAAATCAGCACGGCCGCCACCACACGGGAGATGACGCTGGGCCATGCGACGCCGTCCACGCCCATCTTCAACCCGAAGATGCACACCGCGTTGCCCACGATGTTGATGATGTTCATCAGGATGCTGATCTGCATGGAAATTTTCGAGTTGCCCATGCTGCGGTAGAGCGCCGCGCCGCCGTTATAAAGCGCCAGGAACGGGTAGCTCAGAGCGATGATCTTTAAGTACAGCACGCTGGCCTCCAGCACGTCCGGCGCAATGGAGCCGTAGCACAGCCGGATCATGGGCCGCGCAAAGAAGAAGCACACCGCGCCCACCAGCACGCCGAACACACCGCTGAGCAGGATCAGCTGGCCGGAACTCCGGTCGGCGTCCTTCTGCTCCCGTGCGCCCAGAAACTGGCTCACCACCACCGCGCCGCCGGTGGCCAGCGCCGCAAACAGCACGATGATGAGCTGGTTGATCATATCCACCAGGCTGACGCCCGAGATGGCCGCCTCGCCGCAGCGGGACACCATCATGGTATCGGCCATACCCACGGTCACTTCCAGCAGCTGCTCCACCAGCAGCGGGCCGGTCAGCCGCAGCAGTTCCTTTTGGGTAAACAGCGGTTTTCTGCCGCCGAACAGCGGCGCTTTTGCCCCGCTGGCAACCTGTTCTGCCATTTAAAAAATACTCCTTTCCCGGTCCGGAGCCCTCTGCTCCGTCCCCTCCCGTCTGCCGCAAGCCGCAGACCTATCCATTATGCATCCATCTTAACACACCATTCTGCTCTTGTAAAGAACTGCGCATCCCCTGTGGATCTTTTGCACGCCGCCGGTGTTCCCGGTACATTTGGGCTTGTTCGTCAGTTTGCTGGGAACTTTTTGTTAAATTTGTGCGTTTCACCGAAAATGCGATTTTTCGCATGTTTTTGGTGAAAATTTGAAAAAAGGGCTTGTAATTCTTTTTGAAACGTGGTATGTTGTATCCAACAAAGGCGTCGCGTTGGATACATTGGCTTCTCAGAGCGGTCTGCGCTCACCCCGGGCACCTTTGTTCTGAAACTGCTATTTTCTTCATTTACCTTCTTATCATTTACCCTGCCTGCCCTGCAAAGGGCAAGAAAAGCGATGACTCAACCTGCACGAGTCACCGCTTTTTCTTTTTGTCCAGAAAAGGGAAAGCTTCAGGCTTTCTGGGAAATGCTTCACCGGGCGGGGATGTTCTCTTTTGACGCCCAAAAGAGAACCAGAAAAGCGCCAGCGATTTCGACGCGCTGGACCCACGAACTAGGGGCTGCTCGCCCCTAGTGACCCCAAAGCAGAAGTCGAAGCGGAAAAATGCTAGCCGCTTCGCTAAAAGCATTTTTCGCGCTTCTCCGATTTGCAAGCCCCTCAGCCGCTGCGGCGGCAGCTCCCCACAGGGGAGCAAGTTCCCCCGCTGGCGCGAATGCTCCCGCAGGGAGCCAGCGTCAGCAAATACCGTTTGCCGTTACGACCTTTCCCGTGAAAAAGCAAATCAGGAAGATCCGCAGATCTTCCTGATTTGCAATATTAAAAATAATTTTTCCGCTGATGATGGCGCAGCGCACGCGGAGCCATTTTAAATCTTCAGCCCTTCACAAGTTCCGCAAACGCCTTCCGCACATCGCCGGAAAAATACAGCGTCCCCAGCGCGCACACCGGGCCTTTGCCGCCCAGTTCCACCGCACGGGCCACACCCGCTTCGATGGACGCCGCGGCTTCTGCCGTGCAGCCGTAATGGCGGATATGCTGTGCCAGCGTTTCGGCAGGCATGGCGCGGGGCGTGTGCGCCGCCACCGTCACGAACCGCACCGCCAGCGGGGCCAGCAGGCTGAGCATCTCGTCCACATCCTTGTCCGCCATGATGCTTATCAAAAAGGCGAACTTCTGCCCGGGGAAGCGGTCTTTCAGGCTCTGCACGGTGGCGCGCATCCCGTGGGCGTTGTGACTGCCGTCCAGCAAAAAGGCGGGCTGGTGCCGCAGCAGCTCGAAGCGGCCCGGCCAGCTTACGGTCTCAAGGCCGGTGCGGATGGCGCTCTCCGGGATGTTCCAGCCATGGGCACGCATCACCCGCAGCGCCGTGATGGCCAGCGCGGCGTTGCGCGGCTGATAGCTGCCGATGAGCGGCAGGCGCACACCGTTCAGCCCGTCGAAGTCGAACTCCACCGCATCGAGGTTTCCACCATCGTACTGCAGTTTGTTGAAATCCACCTCCGTCAGGGCGGCATGCTTCTCAGCACAGACGCGGCGGATCACGGCGTCCGCTTCCGGCACGCCGCCGTAGCTCACCACCGGGCAGCCCTCTTTGATGATGCCCGCCTTCGCGGCGGCAATGTCCGCGATGGTGGGGCCCAGCTCCTTCACATGGTCCATGCCCAGCGCCGTGATGACCGCGCACGCCGGCGGGGCAATGACATTGGTGGAGTCCAGCGTGCCGCCGAGGCCCACTTCCAGCACCACGATATCGCACTTCTGCTGGGCAAAATAGAGCATGCCCAGCGCCGTGATGATCTCGAACTCGGTGGGCACATCCTGCATGGCGTCGGCGGCAGGCTGCACCTGCTCCACCAGCCGCACCAGCGCGTCATCCGAAATTTGCTCTCCGTTCACCTGAATGCGCTCGTTGAAGCGGTTGATGAAGGGCGAGGTGTACAGGCCCACCCGATAGCCCGCTGCCTGCAGGCAGGAGGCCACCATGGCAGCGGTGCTGCCCTTGCCGTTGGTGCCCGCGATGTGCACGAATTTCAGCTGCTTGTGCGGGTCGCCCAGGGCGGCCAGCAGGGTGCGGGTGCGGGTCAGGCCGGGCTTATGGCCGGCCCATTGAACGGCATGGATGTATTGCAGGGCTTGTTCGTAGTTCATAGGTACTGCCTCTTTTTAAGGTCACGATTTAGAATGCCCTCCGTTTCACTCTGGGCATATTCAGCGGAAATAATATTTTTATAATTTGTAAATCCGAAACGACTGCGGTCGTTTCGGATTTACTTTTTTCACGGGTAGGGGTTATAACGGTCAACTGCATATGCTGCTGTCAGCCTGCGGCTGTCGCGCAGCAGATAGAGCTCAAGCTTATCCTCACGGCTCGTCGCGTAGCGACTCTAAATCGGCGGAACACAAAAAATCCTCTAGCGAAGCGATTTGGATTTTTTGTATGGAGCCTTTCTTCTTTGGGATTATCAAGGGCGAGCAGCCCGTGATTCGTGGGTCCAGCGCGTCGAAATCGCTGGTGGTTTTCTGGTTCTCTTTTGCCATCAAAAGAGAACATATCCGGCGGCAATGTTTTTTATAAAAGCCATTAAATCTGCCCTACGCGGAATCGCTCTGCACGGGAAACCCGGCCCAGCGAATCGTTACTTCTTCGCCAGCTTCATCAGGCTGCGGTTTTCCAGCAAAATGCGCAGCAGCACGGTGTTCACCGCCGCCAGCACGATCGCGTTCGGGATGCGGGTCAGCAGCACGCTCCATGCGTAACCGTAGAAGATGCGCAGGGCCAGCGAGTTGATGACCATGGAGCCCACAAAATGACCCAGCAGCACACTGATCTGCAGCCGCAGACCGGTGCGCAGGTTAGGCAGCTTCTGCCATGCATACCCCGCCACAAGGCCGATGGCACCTGCGCCCAGCGTGATGAGCGGGTTGATGGCGTAACCGGCCAGCACGCCGCCGATCATGTCGGCCACCACCCCCACGGCAAAGCCTGCCCACGGGCCGAACAGCAGGGCCGCCAGCAGCACCGGCAGGCTGCCCAGATTGAACCGCACAAAGCCGGTGGAGATGCTCAGCACCCGGCTGAACACGATGCTCATGGCCACCAGCAGGGCCAGCATGGTGAGGGTACGGACGGAAGTTTTCGAGTCGTTCATATCAACTGTCCTCCTTATAAAAGGAATACCGGGCGGGCAGTCTAACCAAATAGAAACGCCCTCCCTGTGACAAACCGCACAAAGGAGGGCGTGAATCCAACAACTTTCACTTCCGGGCAAGGCGGCAGACCGTCTCGCCTGCACCCAAGTCCATGCAGCAGCGGGATGCAGACCATGCACCGCGGGTACACCTTCGTCCACAGCACAACTCCCCGTTGATGCGGCACTTAACGCACATGGTCTTACTCTGTTGATACTTTTATTATAGTCCTTTTGCGGCAGTCTTGCAATCACTCGCGTGGACAACTTTGCCAAAATGCATCGTCAAATTTTGGTGCATGTGCATAGCATCTGCCGGGTTTTGCCCTGCGTCCCCTTTTCATTTGCCGCAGAACGTGGTAAGATGAACCTGACATTTATAATGTGGAGTTTTCTCCCGGAAAGGAATGTTCCCCCATGAAATTCAATGAAATGCCCTATACCCGCCCGGACATCGACGCCCTGCTGGCCCGCTGCAAAGAGCTGGCCGCCAGGGCTGCTGCCGCACCGGACGGCGACGCCCTTGTAGCGCTTTACTATGAGCAGAGCGAAGCTTTTGCCGAGTACAACACGGCTTCTCAGCTGGCTAGCATCCACTACACCTGCGACACCCGCGACGCATACTGGAAGGCCGAGCAGGACTTCTTTGACGCCAACGGCCCCGCCGTGACCAACGCCAGCGTGGAGATCAGCCGCGCCTTCCTCGCAAACCCGCATGTGGACGCCCTGACGGCAAAATTCGGCACCACCTGTGTGGCCGGCATGAAGAACGCGGTTCTCAGCATGGACGACCGCACTGTGGAGCTGCAGCAGCAGTTCAATGCACTGGTGAGCAAATACCAGCAGATCTACGGCGGCGCACTGGTGGAACTGGACGGCAAGCAGCTCACCATCCCGCAGCTGGGCCCCTACAAAGAGGACCTCGACCCCGCCGTGCGCCGCGCCGCCTACGAGGCCGAAGCCGGTTACTTCGACGCGCATCGCGCCGAGCTGGACGAGCTGTACGGCGAGATTGTGAAGAACCTGAACGCCCAGGCCAAGGTTCTGGGCTATAAGGACTACAGCGAACTGTCCTACGTGCGTATGAACCGCATCGGCTATGGTCCCGAGGAGATCAAGAAGTTCCGCGACCAGGTGGCAAACGATGTGGTGCCTCTGCTGCAGAAGGTGATGGCCATGCGCGCCAAACGCACCGGCATCGCCCACCCCACCTTCACCGATCTGCCCATCATGTTCAAGGACGGCAACCCCAAGCCCATTCCCGGCTACGAAGCCCGTATGGACGCCGCCCGCACCATGTACCATGAGCTGAGCCCCGAGACCGCGGAGTTCATCGACTTTATGCAGGACAACGAGCTGTTCGATGTGGAGAGCCGCCCCGGCAAGATGTCCGGCGGCTATATGACCAGCCTGCCCAGCTACAAGGCCCCCTTTATCTTCGCCAACTGGAACAACACCTCCGGCGATGTGGATGTGCTGACCCACGAGTGCGGCCACGCTTTTGAAGGCTATGTGGCCGAGCGCAACCCGGAGGTCCCCGCCGACCTCGAGTGCCCCGGCATGGAGAGTGCTGAGATCCATTCCATGGCCATGGAATTCCTCACCGCACCCTGGCACCACCTGCTGTTCGGCAAGGACACCGATAAATATGCCCTGCTCCACGCCGAGGACAGCTTCGTGTTCCTGGCCTACGGGTGTGAGGTGGACGAGTTCCAGCACATCATGTACCAGAACCCGGACTTGACGCCGGATGAGCGCAACGCCGAGTGGCTCAAACTGGAAAAGAAGTACCGCCCGTGGATCGACTTTGCCGATCTGCCCTTCTATGGCCGCGGTGCAGGCTGGCAGCGTCAGCTGCACATTTATGAATGCCCGTTCTATTATATCGACTACTGCCTTTCCACCATGGCGGCCCTGCAGTTCTTCCTGCTGAGCCTTACCGACCACAAGGACGCATGGCAGCGCTATCTGAAGCTGGTGCGCCGCGCCGGTCTTGCCAGCTACACCGAGCTACTCCAGACTGCCGGGCTGAAGGTGCCCTTCGAGGACGGCAGCATCAAGGGCATTGCCCAGCAGATGACCGACTGGCTGGAAGCCCATCAGGTGTAAAAAAGTCGTTTCGTGTCGTTCTGCGGGCCTTTCGTGCAGTTCCCGGCCGCAGTGGGCGTCCGCCTGCTATACTCAGGGCAAAGAACCCCGCTGCCGCATGGCAATGGAACTGGAAAGGAGCCCTGTTTTTATGAAACTGTCTGCATGGTCCAAGCGTCTTCTCGCCGGTGTGTGCACGGCCGCCCTGCTGGCGGGCGGTGCCTCTGCACTGGCCCTCAGCCCCGCCGCGCTGCCCGCGCCGGAAGCGCTCTCGGTCACGAACGCCTCCGATGCACAGCTGCGCGCTGCCCTGTCCAAACTGAGCGTCGTCTACAACAGCGACGCCCGGGGCTGGCAGGTCTCCAGCCCCTACGAGGACGCAAGCCTGAGCAGCGCTTCCTGCGGGCTGTACCCTTACCTGTTCCTTTCGCAGGACGACGCCACGGTCTCCCTCACGCTGGGCATGAGCTGCTTTTCCACCCAGAAGATGGAGCTGCAGTCCATCCGCGTGGAGACCAAGGACAGCACCTACAATTTCACCTGCGACGACCAGTATGACGGCGGCTATGACGCCGACCTCAAATCCTGGTTCGATTTTGAATTCTTCGCCATGGACGACCATGCCGAGTATCTGACCGAGTGGGCCGCCGCCAAGAGCGTCACCGCCACCTTCACCGGCAAGGACGGCTCCACCAAGGCCTACACCCTGACCAAGGACAACCTGCAGGCCATCCGCGACATCATGGCCGCCTATACCACCCTGCTGGATTCCGACGCCTCCACTGCCCAGAGCGTGCTGAGCAGCCTGGCAAAGTAATTTTTCCCGCTGCCGCAAAGCAGCCCCGGCGTTTGAACCGGGGCCGCTTTTTTGCGTTTATTCCGTGGCAACTGCCGCCATAATGGCTTTGATGAGCTCCCGCTGCACGGCGGTCACGCGGCGTCCGCGCTTGCCGTAGATGTAGAACTCCCATTTGAGCTGCAGGTCCTTCACCTTCCGCTTCAGAATATCTTCGGGCAGGGCGCTCTCCTTGCCCGCATAAAAGGAGACGAAGCCCTGCCGCAGAAGATCAACTGTCAGCTCCCAGTCCGCATCGCCCAGCACACTGTCCACGGTCAGGCCGTATTTCTGCAGGCATTCCAGCAGCCGCGCCTGGGACTGGTTCTCGGTGTTCAGGGTGATGAGTGGAATGTTTTTCAGGTCGGCAAGGGCCAGTGCATCCCGCTGCGCCAGCGGATCCTCCCGCGACAGGATCACCCCGATGGCGCTTTCCGACCGGGCCAGCCGGACAAAATCGCTGCTGGTCAGCGGCGAGGTCGTAATGACCAGATCGCAGTCATAGTTGCGGTAGCTGCGGCTGCGCTCGTTGTCCGTGTAGCTGTGGTAGTGCAGCTTCAGTTCCGGGTGCAGGCGCTGGAACTGCGGGAAAAAGTGCGGCGGCAGCTCCTGCAGAAGGCCCATGAAATACCCGATGCGCAGCTGGGGCTGGGCGTGGAAGCGGTGGAGTTGTAATAAGATCTCATCCCGCTCGTTCAGGTGCGGCCGCACCTGCTGCTCGAACAGCCGCCCGGCCTCGGTAAGGGCCACGCCGCCGGAATTGCGCACGAACAGCTGTACGCCCAGCTCCTGCTCCAGATTGGCCAGCGATTTGCTGATGGCCTGCTGGCTGACATAGCACACCTCGGCTGCACGGCTGAAGCTTTTCTGCTCGCAGACAGCCAGAAAGAACTCAAGCTGCTTATACTCCATGGGCTGCGCCCCTCCTACAACTGAAATTTGTACCAAGCTAACTTTTATTTGATTGCCAAAATCTTAACAAAAAGCTAAACTGTACATAGTATAATGCTTTTGCCCACACGATGCAAGAGCAGGACACACACAGGAAAAGAAGAAAGGAAGTACCACACTATGGAAAAGATCTCCCGCTCCGGCTTTCTGAAGCTGGCTGCCGCCGCTGCCATGAGCGGCGTGACCGCAGGTGCCCTGACCGCCTGCAATAACTCCGCAAGCTCCTCCACCGCCGCCGCTTCCGGTGCCGCCGTCTACACCCCCGGCACCTACACCGCCAAGGCCACCGGTATGGGCGAAGTGACCGTCAGCATGACCTTCACCGAAAACGCCATCACCGATGTGACCGTGGACACCGCCAATGAGACCATCGACCTGGCCCGCAACTCTGCCGAGGACTTCCAGAAGGCGCTGCTGGACGCCCAGAGCGCCGAGATCGACGGCGTTTCCGGTGCCACCTACACCTCCACCGCCGTGAAGGAAGCCGCCGCCAACTGCATCCAGCAGGCCATGGGCGTGGCTGCCGAGGCCCCTGCTGAGGCTCCTGCTGCCGAGGTGCAGAGCAGCTTCCCCGCCTGCGAGGAGAACCTGGGCGGTGCTGCCGCTGCCGGTCAGGGCGAAGTTGCCTTCGTGGCAGACCCCATCGCCGACAGTGAGATCACCGACACCGTCAACGTGGACGTTCTGGTCTGCGGCCAGGGCCCTGCCGGTATGGCTGCTGCTCTGGCCTGCGCAGAGCAGGGCCTGAAGACCGTCGCCGTGGAGAAGGGCGCTTCTCCCACCTGGCGCAGTGCCACCATGGGTGCCTTCCACGACCGCGTGCACAAGAAGTTCGGCGTGGAGTTCGACACCAAGCAGTGGCTGAACGATGCCATGGTCAACTGCTCCTACCGCGGCGAGCAGACCATCTACCAGAAGTGGATCAACACCTGCGACGAAGCGGTGGACTGGTTCCTGGACGAACTGGAAGTGCCCGTGGAGAACTACTTTCTCACCTTCAATGCCGGCGATTTCCCGGAGTTCACCGCTGCTTACGATGAGCTGAGCCTCTCCCGCAGCTGGAACACCTCCATGAACATCCCGCTCTCCACCGACGAGATCAGCGCAAAGCTGCAGGAGAAGATCACCGCAGCCGGTGCCGAAGTGCTGTTCAACACCCCTGTTGTGCAGCTGATCACCGAGGGTGAGAAGGTCGTGGGTGCCATCGTCAAGGGTGAGAACGGCTATGTGAAGTACCTGACCGCCAAGGGCGTCGTGCTGGCCACCGGCGGCTACGAGTTCAACCCCGAAAAGCTGGCCGCCTGCTGCCGCCCCCGCGACCTGGCTCTGGGCCACTGGATGAACGGCACCAAGACCAACACCGGCGACGGCCACGAGATGGCCAAGGCCATCGGCGCACTGGAGGACGAGTACCCCCACCCGCTGATGCTGGACCCCGAGCAGCTGATGCCCTACCTGCGCGTGAACAAGCGCGGCGTGCGCTTCACCGCCGAGTATGAGGCTTACAACCATCTGGCAAACGCCATTCAGGCGCAGCCGGGTGCCTACGATTACTACATCGTGGACGCCAACGTGATGGACATTCTGGAAAGCATCTGGACCCCGTCCTCCAGCTGCTACGGCCCCAAGGAAGTCTGGGCCGGTGCCGCCACCAGCGATAACGCCCTGAAGGCTGACACGCTGGAAGAACTGGCCGAGAAGATGGGCGTGCCCGCTGACGCTTTCGTCGAGACCATCAACCACTGGAACGAGATGTGCGACGCCGGTGAGGACACCGACTTCCACTTCCCCGGCAAGATGATGCACAAAATTGACACCGCTCCGTTCTATGCCACCAAGGAGATGGCTTCCGCTCTGTGCACCGCCGGCGGCCTGCAGATCACCGACAAGAGCGAAGTGCTGAACACCGAGGCCCAGCCCATTGAGGGCCTGTACGCCATCGGCAATGTGTCCGGCAGCATGTTCTCCGGCACCTATCCCCACAACGAGAACTGCCTGAGCCACAGCCGCTGCGTCACCTTCGGCTACAACGTCGCAAAGACGCTGGCTGCCCTGTAAAACCTGGATCCAATCCCCGATACCGCAAAACGCCCCCGGAACGAAAACCGTTCCGGGGGCGTTTTCATGTCCTATAAAAGAGACGGGGAAGACTTACAGGGCGAAGTAACGCTTTGCATTGTCGAAGCAGATGCCCTTGACGATCTTCTCCAGTGCCTTCTCGTCATCGGGATACTCGCCGTCCTCGACCCACTGGCCGATGACGTTGCACAGGATGCGGCGGAAGTAATCGTGACGGGTGTAGCTCAGGAAGCTGCGGCTGTCGGTCAGCATGCCGACGAAGTTGCCCAGCAGGCCCAAATTTGCCAGGCTCTTGATCTGGTTCTCCATGCCGATCTTCTGATCGTTGAACCACCATGCAGAGCCGTGCTGGATCTTGCCCGGCACCTCGGTGCTCTGGAAGCAGCCCAGAATGGTGCCGATCTGCTCGTTGTCAGCAGGGTTCAGGCTGTAGATGATGGTCTTGGGGCACTCGTTGGTCTCATCCAGAGCGCTCAGCAGAGCAGCGATCTCGCCGCCGCAGGATGCAGTATTGATCATATCAAAGCCGGTATCGGGGCCGAACTTTGCATACTGGCGGCGGTTGACATTGCGCAGGCAGTTGTAGTGGATCTGCATGGCAATGTTCAGACGATGATACTGCTTGCCCAGATGGATCAGGATGTAGGTCTGGTACTTCTCTGCTTCCTCGGTGGTGCAGGTCTCACCGGCCATGACCTTCTGGTAGATGGCGTTGACCTCGTCCTTGGAAGCCTCGCGGTAGGGGATGTAATCCAGACCGTGGTCGGAAGCGCGGCAGCCCATCTCGGCGAAGAACTCGATGCGCTTGGTCAGGGCATCGGTGACGCAGTCGATGCAGGCCAGCTTTTCCTTGCCCACAACGGCAGCCAGCTTAGCCATGTACTCAGCAAAGCCGGGCTTGCTGATGTTGAGGGCCTTATCCGGGCGGAAGGAGGGAGCCACGGTGAACTTGATGGTGGGATCCTCCTTGATCTTCTTGTGCCAGTACAGGTCATCGATGGGGTCATCGGTGGTGCCGATGAAGGCCACGTTGCTCTGCTCGATCAGGCCGCGCACAGTCAGCTTGGGATCGTGCTGCAGCTTGTCGTTGCACAGGTTCCACACTTCCTCAGCGGTGTCGCCGTTCAGCACGCCGTCGTAGCCGAAGAAAACGTGCAGCTCAAGGTTGGTCCAGTGGTACATCGGGTTGCCGATGGCCATGGGCAGAGCCTCTGCAAACTTCTGGAAGCGCTCGCGGTCGGGCTTATCACCGGTGATGTACTCCTCGGGCACACCGTTGGAACGCATCACGCGCCACTTGTAGTGGTCGCCGAAGTAGCTGCCATCCGGGTTGCGGCCGCCCAGCCACACCTGAGCGATGTTGTCAAAGCGGCGGTTCTCGTAGATCTCACGGGGAGGAATGTGGCAGTGGTAGTCGCAGATAGGCATACCAGCGGCGTAGTCGTGGTACAGATGCTGAGCAGTGGGAGACTGGAGCATGAAGTCCTTATCCATAAATGCTTTCATGGGTCGATAACTCCTTTTCTCTGATGGTTTTGTTAAAAATCCGTCAAACCTTGTGTACAACGGGACACCCGCCTGCACCGGCAGGTTTGTCTTACCTTTAGTATAGCGGAAAACGCGCATGTATACAACTGAAAAAGTGACAAATTTTCTAGCACACAATTGTGCTTTTCGCTGGAAATGCCCCAAATCGTCACCTTAGGGCTAAAAATATTGCACAAAGCTCTTGACTTATTTGTATACAACAGCATAAAATAGGGATAAGGAACAGAGGGCAGGCAAAGCGGCCTTCTGGTGAGCAAAGCAAGTTTATAAAGGAGATCAACAAGATGGAAACTTTGAACTACAAGGTTCTGGAAGGCACCGGCTATAACGGCTACATCCTGAAGGATGCACCCGTCAAGGTCATGCAGTTCGGCGAGGGCAACTTCCTGCGTGCCTTCGTGGACTACTTCTACGATATTGCAAACGAGAAGGCCGGCTACAACGGCAAGGTCAAGCTGGTGCAGCCCATTGGCAACTTCCCCCAGATGGCAGACTGGATCAACGAGCAGGAGGGCCTGTACACCCTGTACCTGCGCGGCAGCGAGAAGGGCCAGAAGGTCGATGCCAAGCGCGTGATCTCCTGCGTGTCCGACTGCGTGTGCCCCTACGTTGACAACAAGTGGGACGAAGTGCTGGAGCTGGCACGTTCTGCCGATCTGGAGACCATCGTCTCCAACACCACCGAGGCCGGCATCGCCTACACCCAGGGCGACAGCGAGTTCGACCAGGTGCCCCCCAACAGCTTCCCCGCAAAGCTGACCCGCGTGCTGTTCGAGCGCTACAAGGCATTCAACGGCGCTGCTGACAAGGGTCTGGTCATCCTGTCCTGCGAGCTGATCGACAACAACGGCAAAGAGCTGAAGAAGTGCTGCAACAACTACGCCAAGGACTGGAACCTGGAGCCCGCCTTCATCGACTGGATGAACAACGCCAACACCTTCTGCTCCACTCTGGTGGACCGCATCGTTCCGGGCCGCATCCGCGATCCTCAGGAACTGGCTGCTCTGGAAGAAGCCAACGGCTACCACGACACCGTTCTGGATGTCGGCGAAGTCTTCGGCGTCTGGGTCATCGAGGGCCCTGCTGGTCTGGAGGACAAACTGCCGTTCAAGAAGGCCGGCGTCAACGTCATGGTCGTGCCCGATGTCACTCCTTATAAGAAGCGCAAGGTCCGCATCCTGAACGGTGCCCACACCGGTTTCGTTCTGGGCGCATACCTGGCCGGTTTCGACATCGTGCGTGACTGCATGCACAACGATACCATCCGCGGCTTCATGAACAAGATGCTGCACGAGGAGATCATCCCTACCCTGCCGCTGGACAAGAAGGATCTGGAGGACTTTGCCTCTGCTGTTGAGGACCGCTTCAACAACCCCTTCGTCAACCACGAGCTGATGAGCATCTCCCTGAACTCCACCTCCAAGTGGAAGGCCCGCAACATGCCCTCCTTCCTGGCTTACATCGAGGAGCAGAAGCAGCTGCCCAAGTGCCTGACCATGTCTCTGGCTGCTTATATCGCATTCTACTCCAACGACATTCAGGAGCGCACCGCCGACGGCCTGATCTGCAAGCGCCCCGCCGGCAACACCTACAAGATCCAGGATGACGCATGGGCTCTGGACTTCTACTACGCACACAAGGACGACACCGCTGCACAGCTGGTGCACGCCGTTCTGACCAACACCCAGATGTGGGATCAGGATCTGACCAAGATCGAGGGCCTTGAGGCTGCAGTTCTGGCTGACCTGGAGAAGATCCGCACCGAGGGTGCCGAGGCCGCTTACAAGAGCTGCCTGTAAGCTTGTAATATTACCCGCACAACAAAGGGCTGCTGCTTCGGGCAGCAGCCCTTTTGTGCTTTGAACTGTCAATAAGGAGAACAACTATGCCGCAGGCAATTCATATCAGCCCCATCGACAACGTGGTCGTTGCTCTGCATCCCATTGCCAAGGGCACGCTGGTGGAAGTGGACGGCCTTGCCGTGACTGCTCTGGAGGATATCCCTCAGGGCCACAAGATGGCCGTGAAGCCCATCAAGAACGGTGAGAACGTGATCAAGTACGGCTTCCCCATCGGCCACGCCACCGCAGACGCCGAGCCCGGCACCTGGATGCACACCCACAATGTGCACACGAACCTCTCCGGTGAGGTGGAGTACAGCTACAATCCGTCCCCCGATCTGGCTCCGCTGCCCAAAGTGCAACCCGAGACCTTCATGGGCTTCCGCCGCAAAGACGGCCGCGCCGCCATCCGCAACGAGATCTGGATCATCCCCACCGTGGGCTGCGTCAACGACATCGCCAAGAAGATCGTCAACGACAATCAGGATCTGGTCACCGGCTCCATCGAGGGCCTGTACACCTTCACCCATCCCTTCGGCTGCAGCCAGACCGGCCATGACCACGCGCAGACCCGCAAGCTGCTGGCTGCGCTGGTGCGCCACCCCAATGCCGCCGCTGTTCTGGTGCTGCATCTGGGCTGCGAGAACCTGCAGCACGATCAGTTCGTGGAGGAACTGGGCGAGTACGATCATGACCGCGTGAAGTTCCTGACCTGCCAGGATGTGGACGACGAGTTCACCGCCGCCCGTGACATCCTGAAGGAGCTGGCCGCTTACGCCGGTCAGTTCCACCGTGAGCCCATCCCCGTGTCCGACCTGGTGGTGGGCATGAAGTGCGGCGGTTCCGACGGCCTGTCCGGCATCACCGCCAACCCCACCATCGGCCGCTTCTCCGACATGATGGGTCAGCGCGGCGGTTCCACCGTGCTGACCGAGGTGCCCGAGATGTTCGGTGCCGAGGGCTTCCTGATGGACCGCTGCATCAACAAGGATGTCTTCGTCAAGGCCGAGCACATGATCAACGGCTTCAAGGAATACTTCATCAGCCACAACGAGGTCGTCTACGATAACCCGTCTCCGGGCAACAAGCAGGGCGGCATCACCACGCTGGAGGATAAGAGCTGCGGCTGCGTGCAGAAGGGCGGCACTGCCCCCATCATGGACGTCATCGGCTACGGCGACCCTGTGGTGACCAAGGGCCTGAACATGCTGTACGGCCCCGGCAACGATCTGGTGTCGGCTACCGCCATGACCGCAGCAGGCGCACACCTGATCCTGTTCTCCACCGGCCGCGGCACCCCGTTCTCTGCCCCGGCTCCCACCCTGAAGATCTCCACCAACACCCCGCTGGCCCAGAAGAAGTCCGGCTGGATCGATTTCAACACCGGTGTCATCGCCGACGGTGAAAAGACCATCGACGAGGCCGCAAAGGACCTGCTGGATCTGGTCATCCGCGTTGCAAGCGGCGAGCAGACCAAGGCCGAGAAGCACGGCTTCCGCGAGATCTCCATCTTCAAGGACGGCGTCGTTCTGTAAAAATCAAAGGCTGCTGAGCGGTTCACGCCGCCCGGCGGCCTTTTTGTGCATCTGTGAGCCACAGAAAGGATGTGTTTTTATGGCTATGACCACCCGTATGATGATCTATGCATTTCTGCTTTACGGCGGCATTTTTGCCGCCATCGTGGCGGTTGTTGCAAGGGTCATAAAATATCTCATCCGCTATGGCATTGATTATTATTTTGAAAAACTGGCCGAATACCAGAAGCATAAGGAGGACTGAACTATGAATCAGATCACCACCCGTTACGTCACCGAAAACGGCACCTGCTATGAGCAGTACGTCATCTCCGACCCCGCCGCCAAGACCGAACTGGTCATCACCCCGGAGCGCGGCGGCATGATCACCGGCTTTACCCTCGACGGCGACGAGTACATCTGGACTCGCCGCCCCAACTTCTCTGAGTGCAACCGCCCCCGCTTCGGCGTGCCGGTGCTGTTCCCCAACTGCGGCGGCCCGGACGGCGGCGTGCATATGTTTGACGGCAAGGCTTACCCCATGGAGAACCATGGTCTGGCCGACCTGTGCGCATGGGACGTGGAGAGCGTCGGCCCGGACGGCGTGACCCTGGTGCTGGAATCCACCCCGCTGACCAAGTTCCTGTACCCCTTCGACTTCACCCTGCTGGTGACCTATAACCTCGTGGGCAACAAGGCCACCATCAGCCTGACCGTCATCAACGAGGGCGGCACCGATATGCCCTTCAGCTTCGGCTATCACCCCTATTTCATGGCTTCCAAGCTGGAAAATGTGGACTTCGACATCCACTGCGCCACCTGCTCCGAGAGCGCCAAGGGTGAGCAGCCCGCCGCACCGAAAAAGATCACCCTCACCCGCAAGGAAGGTGCCGACAACACCATCCGCCTGCTGACCGGCGTGCAGTTCCCTATGACCTTCACCGACAGCGGCAACGGCCACAAGGTGACTGTGGATGCCGATGAGACCTTTGACAACGGTGTGCTGTGGCAGCAGGATGCCGAGAACTTCGTCTGCATGGAGCCCTGGAACGGCTGGGCCAACAGCGTCAACGAGGAAGGCAAGCACGAAGTGCTGGAGCCGGACGAGGCCATGACCAGCGAGTGGAGCATCACCATCGAGAAGGTCTGACCTTTTAAATATTTTATCTTATAGCAAAAAGCAAAACAGCCAGGCCCACGGGCCTGGCTGTTTTGCTTTTTCATAATACTTTCGCGTGAAAAAGTGGGTTAAAAATGCCCAGAACAATGCGGCGGCCATTCAAAATCGTTACGCCTTTGCCGGGATGGCAAAGCTCTTATTCTCCGCCGGGTCCCAGTAGAGCAGCTCTACCCGGCCGCCCTGCGCCAGAAGCTTCTCCTTCGGCTCCTGTTTCTGCCAGCAGCGTTCCAGCAGCTTTTCCACGTCTGCATCGGCGGAGACCTTTTCCGGGCAGAGGGCGCTGCCCAGCCAGTGGTCTTCTGCATACAGGCTCAGCACACCGGCCCTGCCCGCCAGCAGGGCGGCGATATCCTGTTTCATGCGGTCGTAGTCCTGTTCTTCGGGTTTGTACTGCCCGTGCCACAGGCCAAAGAACAGCGAGAACTCGCCGCCCAGCTCAATGAGCAGGTCTTCGTCGTTGTGCGGGTTCTTGACCACAAAGGCCACGTCCTCGTTCTCCATATAGTCGAAGTCCGGCTCCTCATTCGTGTGCACCGTGACATGCTGGCCGCTCAGCGCCGTGAGCAGGTCCTCCTGCACGGCACCGGTGTCGGGGATCTCATCATAATTGATATTTGCGTTCATGGGTAGATGCTCCTTTTCTTTGCGTTATTTGTGTTGTTGCTTTTCACCAGACTGCACACGACCTCAATATGTGTCGTCGCTAGAATCGGAACACATGGATTCAGCCTCGTTAGAAGCATGGGAACACAAAACAGCAGGGGAGTGGTTCTCCTTGCTATTCTTGCGAAGCGGCTTGAAATTCTTGCCGTCCACACTGTTTTTGAACCCGGTCTTGTAAACAAAGACAATCATGTAGGGGTCTTTGTTCCCATTACTATCATAACCGCCCACGATTACTTTTTCAACTATACTTTCAAAAATATGTCGGTCAAAGGTGTCCAGAACCTCGTTCTGTTCAAGGGTTTGCCGGAACGTGGCAACACGCTTGCGCATTGTAGATTCGGTTTCGGCTGCATCTTGCAGGCTTTCACACTCTTTCTGCAACTGCTCAATCTGGCTGGACAGGTCTAAATACTTTCGGTCGTAGGTCTCCTTGTCAATGGTATCTTCAAGACGCATATCAACCAGCTTGTTTTTCTTGACTTCCAGAGCGTGAATGTCCTTTTCAGCTTTTGCAAGACGCTTGCCCGCGTTGCTTTCGGAAAGGGCTTCTTCCGTCCGTTTCATAAACTCGTCCAGAACATCCTTGTTGTTCTGGCACAAGAGGCGATAGGATTCTACAAAAGCCCGTTCAATCGTTCTTTCGTCAACACCCTTGCTCTCCGGGCAGAACTTTTTTCCTTTTTTGGTGGAAACGACACATTGCCAGATTGCTTTATTATATTGTGAACTGCTATGCCAACTCCTCCTTGTCAGGGTGCCACCACAGAAACCACATTCTATCATGCAACTAAAAGCGTATTTCCGGCTGAACTTTTCACGTTTGCCGTCTACATTAAGGCTGCGGGGCTTTGCACGCCGCCGCAAAATTTCTTGGGCGGCTTCAAAGACTTCTTCCGAAATAATGGGCTCGTGGTGCTCACGAATATAAAATTGATCTTCCTCGCCGAAGTTGTACAGACGCCGTTTTGAAATAGGGTCAACGGTGAATGTCTTTCCTAACAAAATGTCGCCTTTGTATTTTTCGTTTTTGATAATGCCGATTACGGTACTGTCCGCCCATTTGGGACTGCCGCGTTTGGTTTTATAACCTAAGTTTTCAAGTTCTTTGGCAATAACCGAACCACCGGCACCCTCCGTGTATCGCTGAAAAATGTAACGGACAACAGCCGCTTCTTCTTCGTTGACGGTGAGGGTTTTGTCCTCTGGATTGTAGTCATAGCCTAAACAGCCCTGAAAACCGACCAGCTCACCGCGCTGCATTTTCATCTTCAAGCCCTTTTTGACATTCGCAGAAATATTTTCGACTTCCTGCTGTGCAACAGAACTTAAAATCACAAGGAGCAGTTCGCCGTCCATAGTAAGGGTGTTGATGTTTTCTTCTTCAAAAAACACAGCCACACCTTTATCTTTGAGCATCCGAACATATTTCAGAGTGTCAAGCGTGTTTCGTGCAAACCGCGAAATGGATTTGGTAATCACCATGTCCACGTCACCGTTCATACAGTCGTTGATTAACCGCTGGAAATCCTCGCGCTTTTTCACCTGCGTACCTGTGATAGCTTCATCAGCATAGATGCCTGCCAAAGACCATTCCGGCTTACTTTTTATAAGTTCGGTATAGTATTCGACCTGCGACTTGTAGCTGTTCAGCTGATCTTCGGTATCGGTGCTGACACGACAATAGGCGGCTACGCGCAGCCTTTTTTCAAAGTTTGTGCGCGCTCGTGGAGAGAGCGTGTTTCGCGCTTTAATGACTTCAACATCTTTCATGCTTGACCTCCTTGTTGAATGTGTTCCTTTCATTGCGTTAATCATAACGCCAATGCAACACAAAATCAAGAGGATAGTTCGGAAACCACACGATAATCTTTCATTAAGCGCTGCTTGATAAGGGAATACTCTCTATCGGTTATGAGCTTTCTGTCTAACAGCTGCTTCAAAAAAGCAAGCTGAATGCTATAACGTATCAAATTTTGTTCTTTCAAAAATATCCCCCTTTCACAAAATAAAAAATGAGCCAACGGACGGCTGCTGGCAGCAACCCACGGGAATCTCACCCCTGCATTCCTCATGCAGCCCTACTCATTGCCTGCGACGCTCTGAACGCTCGGACTTTGACGGTAAGGGAGTATCAGCCTGCCTGTATGTCATGGCCCACAAGCAGCCGCGCTTGCATTGCGGCATGGTGATGATCGCTCCACTTTTCAGAGAAAAGCATCATGGCGCACCCGCCGTCCGGCTCGATACAGACAGCAACGTATCCGTTTGCCCTATGATGCACCACCATTATCCTGCGGGCATATTTTTCAAGGTGCTGTCCCGAAACGTGGAAAGGGTCAGACCGTTTCGGCTTTGGTTACAATAGAAGAAATCAGTTTGATTTCCAGATGGCGTTTCATGTACTCGTCTATGCACACATGGGGCTGGCCGTGCTTATCGTAGAGAATGCCTGTACAGAGCTTGTTGATGTAACCTCTGTAATGCTGCAAAACCTGTTCAACTGCATCGGTGTCCCCAGCGCAGGCAGAGCGAATCACCGAGAGCGGCAAAAAATCTCTGCTCGTGTGTTCATAGGAGTTCATTTACGCCTAACCTCCCTCCGGCAAGTGCGCCTTTAGCTTTTTTCGCAGCTCGTTCAGCGTTTTTGTCCGGTGGCGCTGTACAGCACTCCGGGACATTTCCATGAGGTCGCCAATCTCGCCATCGCCCAGTTCCAGAACGCAAAACAGAATCAGAATGCTTTGTTCTTGCTTTGGCAGGGCGGCAAACGCATTGGCAACAAGCTCATTGTCGAGGTGCAGATCACAGCCGTAGGACGAAAATATAAATTCTTCGCTCGGATAATGGTCTACACTCGTGAGCTGCCCCAGTTCTTCCAACGAAAGAACGCTGAATGACTTTTCACGGTCAAGCAGACGTTTCTTATTTCGGTGATAGTTCCGGGCCTCATTTCGCAGCACCGCTTTGCAGAACGCATCGAATCGGTACTGTTCGCCATCGTTGCGAGGGATAGCTTCCATCTTCTCACCCCCTTTCCGTGGGGATGTCGGGTGGATTTTTCCCTTTCCGCTAATATGACACCTGAAACACCCGATTCTGCCCGCTTTTTTGAAAATTTCCAAAAATATTTTTGAAACAGGCAGCTTTTCAGGCGGCAATAGAAAAGCCCAGCAGACCGAAAACGGCCAACCGGGCATAATGAAAGCACGAAACGCGCAGTAGCTACATCGTATAGTACATAGTAAAAGCCCTGCTGACCCTGTGCGGGAGCAAGGCTTTTTTTGACAGTTCAAAACTGGGCGGCTGATAGAATATCAAGTACATGACGGCATCCTCCTAGTGGCCGCCATACGGATGATGAAACGCTTTGATAAGCAAAAAGAACCGGCGGCCTTGAGTTACTCAAAAGCCGCCGGTTCAAAATGGGCGCGCGGATATGTCTGCTATACGACGGCTTTTTTTCTTTTGCCGTCGTGCGGCAGCTTGCTAACAGGCTATTTCTCTTTATGAGGATTATTATAAAATCCAAATGTTACACAAATGTCCGAGGTGCCTTTGATTTCGACAAAAAAACAGGCTGAATTGTTACAAAGCTCGGACATTTCAAAAATTTTTTGAGAAATGGCGAAAAAAGCGGGGCAGCACACGCCGCCCCGCCGATCCCA
>OBAI01000865.1_pt1 | contig 27567 bp, 20 predicted proteins | sample 1517461 | NCBI WGS metagenome assembly OBAI01 (sample SAMN04571696, study PRJEB22368) | human gut metagenome | biome: human gut; material: stool | host: Homo sapiens | place: Luxembourg | collected 2012-06-29
TGCCCGTTGCCCCGCCCGAGCGCCGATCCGCTGTCGAGCAGCGCATAACGGTCGACGACGGCCGGCAGCACGGCATAGCTGATCTTCGAAATATCGGGTCCGTCGGGCGACGAGACGCCTTCGTTCAGCTCCTCGATATCCTGGAATCCGACCTCGAACGCGAGGCCCTGCGTCGGGATACGACCGTTGAGCAATGCCTCGAACATGAACGTATCGTTGGGGCAGGGCGAAATACGGAGGCGCAACCGGTCAGTCATCGTCGTCGGCCGAAAGCCGTTTTTTCGCGACCGCCTTCTCCGACCTGCTCCGACCGCCGAAACGGCCGATCAGGAAGCCCGCCAGGAAGATCACGGCCCAGATGACGAGCGTCGTGATCTTGCCCATGGCCCAGACGTAGATCTCGCTCGAATAGAAAATCAGGAGGAAGAAGAGCACCAGCGCGGCGGCGATGCCGATCATCCATTTGGTAGATGTTTTCATAAGCCTATCGGTTTGAATTTCAAGTTTATCACCCCTTCCCGACACCCCCGGCGGATCGGCGAAGGGGAAGTCGATCCAGCGAAGAGACGGATCCGATTTCGCCGACGAGCAACGCCAACTCCCGTGCCAGCGCCTCGCAGGCATCGGCCACGCGCCACACGCCGAAGGGTTCTCCCACGCGGTTGGAGACGGCACGCACCTCGGCGGCCGGTACGCCCAGCGCCGCAGCGACGGCGAAGAACGCCGCCCCCTCCATGTTCTCCACCTCGGCTCCGGCAGGTGCCGCCCCGCTGCGTGCGACGCTGTTAGAAACCGCCGTGCGCAGCCCCGGAACAGCGAACGTCGGACGATAGGCGTCGGCGTACCGTTCCGGCAATCCCTCCACGCGCTCCTCGGCGACGGCGACGACCTCGCCGACGGCAACCTCCGATGCGGGATAGACGCCGGCGATGCCCGCCAGCAGCAGCAGATCGGGGCGTTCGTCGACGACCGCACGCGCCGTCGCGGCGGCAGCAGCGGCAGGGCCTACGCCCGTGATGCGGTACGCGACGCCGGGACAGCGGCGCCGGAAAGCCTCGGCTTCGCCCGCCGTGGGGAAGAGGACGACCGTGCGCATACGTCTACCGGCCGACGACGGCTTCCAGCTCTTCGACCGTCACGGGGATCGTACGGTCGCCGAGGATGCGGCAGCCGGTGTCGGTCACCAGCAGGTCGTCTTCGATGCGGATGCCGCCGAAATCGAGATAGCGGCTGCGCAGCAGGTCGTAGTCGACGATCCCGCGGAACTTGCCTTCGGCTTCGCACTTGTCGACGAGCGCCGGGATGAAGTAGATGCCCGGTTCGTCGCTCAGGATCGTTCCCGGGCGCAGACGCCACGTGGCGCGGTGGAGGCAGGTAGCCGACTGCGCGGCGCGCTCGGCCACGAGCGAATAGTCGAAACTGCGCTCGCCGATGTTCTCGCAGTCGTGCACGTCCATGCCCAACCCGTGTCCCAGTCCGTGGGGCATGAAGAGGTACATGGCGCCCGCGGCGACAGCGTCGTCGGCCGAACCTTTGAGCAGCCCCACGCCGACGAGTCCCTCGGCCAGCTTGCGGTAGGCTTCGAGGTGTACCTCCTGCATGTACATCATTCCTGGGCGCACGATGCGTGCGATGTGGTCGTGGCACGCCAGCACGATGTCGTAGATCTCGCGCTGCTGCGCCGTGAAACGGCCGCTGACAGGGTAGGTGCGCGTGTGGTCGGAGCAGTAGTTCATCCGATTCTCGCCGCCGGCATCGACCAGCAGCAGCCGTCCGTCGGCGAGCACCCCCTCCGAGTTGAGGTTGTGCAGCGTCTCGCCGTGCTGCGAGACGATCGACGGGAACGACACGCCGAGCCCCATCGACTTGGCGACGCCCTCGATCGCACCGGCGATCTCGCGCTCGACGACGCCCGCGCGGCACATCCGCATGGCGGTGGTGTGCATGGCGTAACCGATGTGGAAGGCATCCTCCATCTGCGCCACCTCCTCGGCGCTCTTGACCTCGCGCATCTCCGCGACGGCGAACATCAGGTCGACCGACTTGTAGTCGTGCAGCAGCGCAGGAGCGATCCCCAGCAGCGCCGAGAGTTGCAGCTTCGTTTCGCCGCGGTAGGGCGGCAGGTAGTGTATGCGGCGGCCGAGCCGGATCGCGGCGGCCAGATAGTCGGCCAGCGCCGCCAGCGGGCGGCAGTCGGCGACGCCCGCGCGGGCGCCTTCTTCGCGCAGCGTGGGCTGCGGCCCCGTCCAGATGATGTCGTCGACGGTGAAATCGTCGCCGAAAAGCACCTCCTCGCCCGTATCGGCGTCGATGACGCCCGCGAGCGACGGCCGGTCGAGGCCGAAATAGTAGAGGAACGTCGAATCCTGACGGAAATAGTAGGCGTTGTTGGGATAGTTGTTGGCTGAGGGCTGGTTGCCCGGCAGCAGGATCAGCCCGCCGCCCGTCTTCGCGCGCAACTCGGCACGGCGCGAAACGTAGGTTTTGACCGGAAACATGTTCGTTGATTTTTTTCTTCCATTTCTCGCCTCGGCAATTCGAGCAAGTTCGATTGCGCTCGGCTTGACGAAATGGTTGTCTTTTTTACGTCGTCTCCCTACCGGCGGTTGCCCAGCAGCCGCAGCATGTAGAGAAACAGGTTGATGAAATCGAGGTAGAGCGACAGCGCACCCAGCAGCGCCATTTTCTGCATCGGCTCGTCGACCTCGGCGCCGGAGTAGATCATCCGCTTGATCGTCTGCGTGTCGTAGGCCGTCAGCCCGACGAAGAGCAGGATGCCGACGTAGGTGACGATCCACATGAGCATCTCGCTTCGGAGGAAGAGATTGACCACCGAGGCGAGGATCACGCCCACGAGGGCCATCGTCAGCAGGTTGCCCCACGACGAGAGGTCGCGCCCCGTGACGAAGCCGTAGAGCGACATCGCGCCGAACATGCCGGCCGTGACGAGGAACGTCAGGCCGATCGATCCCAGGTCGTAGACGAGGAAAATGGTCGACAGCGTGGCGCCGTTGACCACCGAATAGGCGATGAACATCAGCGTGGCCGTCAGGAACGACATGCGCATGATGTTGGCCGCCAGGACGAAGACGAGCACCAACTCGGCGACGATGAGGCCGAGGAAGACGAAGCGGCTGCTGAAAATCGCCTGCAACAGCGTTTCGGAGCCGGCCACCGTATAGGCCGTCAGCGCCGTCAGTGCCAGCGCCATAGTCATCCAGAGATAGACGTTGCGGAAAAGCGTCGCGCGCGCGGCATCGGGCTGCGCGGCGGCAAGGGTCGGTTTGGTTGTTTCCATTTTCGTGTCGAATGATTTTGTTATTTTGACATTTCTTTTCGTTTTCCCTGCAAAAGGCGTGCGGCGAATCAGTCGGGCTGCGAATTCGAGGCGTCGGCCGGCACCATGTGGTAGAGCTGGTCGCCGCGCCGCACGAGCGAAGGGGTTTTCAGCGAACAGAAGACCCCTTGCACGGCCTCCTGGGCAGGAGCATTGCCCACATAGGGGTCGGCCGTCAGTTCGACCACGCCCGTCGTCGGCCCCTGGAAGAAGAGCTCGTCGCCGCGCCGCACGGGCGACGCCTCGACCCATACCTCGGCCACCGACTGCTTCTTGAAAAAGTTGGTCACCCGGCCCACGTAGACCTTGCGGCGCGTGGCCGACGACCCGTAATGCTCGCTATGTTCGGCCATCGGCGCACCGGCATAGTAACCCTGCCAGAAGCCGCGGTTGAAGACCGTCGCCAGCTCCTCTTTGAGCGCCGCAGCCAGTTCGGGCGTATATTCGCCCGTCTCCATCGCCCGCAGGGCGCGGTCGTAACACGCCACCACCCGTTTGACGTACTCCGCACCGCGGGCACGCCCTTCGATTTTGAGCACGCGCACGCCGGCGCCGACGAAGCGGTCGAGGAAGTCGATCGTGCAGAGGTCTTTGGGCGAAAGGAGGTATTGCCCCTCGGCGGCGAGCTGCGCGCCCGTCTCCACGTCGGTGAGCGTATATTTGCGGCGGCAGATCTGGCGGCAGGCGCCCCGGTTGGCCGAACATCCCGTCTCGTGCAGCGACAGGTAGCACTTGCCCGAAACGGCCATGCACAGCGCGCCGTGGGCGAACATCTCGATGCGCACCGGATCGCCCGAAGGGCCGCAGATCTGCTGCTCGTCGATCGCGCGGGCGATGCGGCCGATCTGATCGAGCGACAGTTCGCGCGCCAGCACCACCACGTCGGCCCACTGCGAAAAGAACTTCACCGCCTCGCTGTTCGTGAGGTTGCACTGCGTGGAGATATGCACCTCCATCCCGATGCGGCGCGCGTAGAGGATCGCCGACAGGTCGGAAGCGATCACGGCGTCGACCCCCGCCGCGCGGGCGAGGTCGACGAGCGCGTGCATCTGCCGCAATTCGTCCTCGTAGATCACCGTATTGACCGTCAGGTAGCTCTTCACCCCCGCCGCGCGGGCGATCCCGACGATGCGTTCCAAATCGTCCGGCGTGAAATTCGCGGCCGACTTCGACCGCATGTTGAGCTGCCCCACACCGAAATAGACGGCGTCGGCTCCGGCCTGTACGGCCGCCTGCAACGCCTCGTAGCTCCCGGCCGGAGCCATCAGTTCTATGTCGCTTCGTTTCATCTCGAATGTTTTTCTCGTGCCGCCGCTCTTTTCCGACAGCGTTCTGCATCGCAGGCGGTTCGCCCCTCTCGCACGACGGACTGTAACCCGCTAAGACTCGTCCGATTCCGACCTCCGAGGCCGAATCGCGAGTTTTTTCGGGAAATCGAATCGTCTATTTCCTGCGTCCCATCAGGCTGCGGGCGTACTCGCGCAGCGGCTCCTTGCGCGCATCGGGGACGTTCAGTCCGTCGAGCGTCGCCAGCGCACGGTCGAAACGCAGCGAAATCTGCTGCTCCGTGAGGCGCGGCACATCCAGCGCGTCGAAGACGGCGCGCACGCGGGCGATCTTCTCCGCAGGCGAAAGCGCTGCATCCTTGTAGGTGTGGCGCAGCACCTCGCGCTGCTCCTCGTCGGCACGGCTCATGGCCGTGACCATCAGGTAGCTCTTCTTCCCTTCGAGAATGTCGCCGCCGATGGTCTTGCCCAACTCCTCGCCGCCGTAGCTGTCCAGCAGGTCGTCCTGCAACTGGAAGGCCATGCCCAGTTCGATGGCGAACTGGTAGAGACGGCGGCTCTGCTCCTCGTCGGCACCGCCCAGAATCGCACCCATCATGGCCGAACCTGCCACCAGCACCGACGTCTTCAATTCGATCATCGACATGTACTCCACGACCGAAACCTTCTGCTTGCTCTCGAAATCCATGTCGTACTGCTGCCCTTCGCAAACACCCAGCGCCATCGTGTTGAAGACCTCCAAAATACGCGGCAGCAGTGCCGGCGGTGCCTGCGCCAGCAGCCGGTAGGCGCTGATGAGCATGGCGTCGCCCGACAGAATCGCCACGTTGCCGCCCCAGCGGGCGTAGACCGAAGGTTTGCCGCGGCGCACGGCGGCATTGTCCATGATGTCGTCGTGCAGCAGCGTGAAGTTGTGGAATATCTCGACGGCGGCGGCGGCGGGCAGCGCGACGTCGACGTCGTCGGCAAACAGCCCGCACGACAGCAGCAGCAGCATCGGGCGCAGGCGCTTGCCGCCGCCCGCGAGCGAATAGCGGATCGGATCGTAGAGCCGTTCGGGTTCGGTAGGCAACTCACGCTGAGCGAGATAATTTTCGAGAAGGTCGAGAAGCTGTTCGTTGGTCTGCATTTTTCTTACGTTTGATCGTTCGTTCGCGACAGCCGTTTTCCCGCCTCGGCAAAACCCGAACGAAGTTCGGCATTGCGCTCGGCTTATCGAAAACGTCGGCGAATACACGTCCAAAGATACGAATAAGCGAGAGCAAAAGCAAACTCGTTTGCATTTTGCCGAGCGGGAGTATCTTCGGCGCAAGCCAAAGTACGAATAAGCGAGGGCAATGTCGAATTTATTTGAACATTGCCGAGCGGAAGTATCCAAGGCGAAGCCAAAGATACGAAAAGTCGGGCGCAGAAGCAAGCGTCGGCTTGATTATGCCGAGACGGAGTATCTAAGACGCGATCAAATATACCTAAACTCTTTTGCAAACACATCAAATTTGATGATAACATATCAAGTCGGCGCCTCACAGCAAACAAATTATCGACACAAATACCTAGCTTTGCCATCAAAATAACGATAGATGAAAACAGACTGTTTGAAAGGAATTGACACCTTGCGCTACTCGGATATTTTTTTGGCTATGTATTCTGACAATGGAAGCAGTTGCCTGCATCGCAACCATTCTCACGTATTGGTCTATATGTATTCCGGGGAACTGGAAATAAAGGAACACAAGAAAATTACCCGATTGCACAAAGGGGATTGCGCATTTATTCGTAAGGATTTCAGCGTGCAGCTCACCAAACAAGCATGCAAAATGGAGCAGTTCAAGGCCGTATTCCTAATGTTCACGGATAAATTTCTGCGTAACTTTTACTGCCGCTTGGACAAGGAAAGTCTGCCGGAAAATGCACGACGAAGCAAAGTCAGTCTGTACAGACTGCCGTCCGACCGTCCCGACATCGTAAGCCTGTTCGAGTCGATGACCCCATACTTCAATTCCGGCATCCGACCTACGGACGAACTGTTGGAATTGAAGATGACAGAAGGATTGTACGTACTCCTGAATACGGACAAGAACCTGTATGCCTCGCTTTTCGACTTCGCCGACCCGTGGAAAATCGACATCATGGACTTCATGGAACAGAACTACATGAACGACCTTACGCTGGCGGAAATGGCCAATTATACCGGGCGGAGCCTTGCCACGTTCAAACGTGACTTCAATAAAGTAAGCGACCTGTCTCCTCAAAAATGGGTGATACGCCGCAGACTGGAAGCAGCCCATGCGCTCATACTGTCCGGCACACGGAAAGTGACCGACGTTTGCTACCGTGTAGGCTTTAAAAACCTTTCCCACTTTTCAAAAGCATACAAGGGACTGTACGGATATTCCCCTGCCCACAGCTATTGATCTTTTATTCAAACGAACGGACTTATTTATGGATATTCAAGGACAAGAAAACCAACTTATTCTCGCATTCCCGGACAGGGAAGTACGCTGTTTGGATACGGCAGACAACAGAATCAACCGGATGTTGGAACGGTCGAACATATCTATCATCGGGAACAATAACCGTGTGCTGTTGCATTTCGAATCGGAAGATAGTGCGGAAGAATTGCTAACGGGAGCCGGATTCCTGCTTATCGTCAAAGGGGATGGAAACGAAGTGGACATGGGGACGGTCATTGTACGTTGTTCCTCCATATTGGGCATGACCGGGCTGAAACTCATCATCGGGCAGCTGCCCGGACTGGGTGCAGGCGTATCCCGGACAGCAAACGGATGCAGCGTCACCATAGGCGACCGGGTGGTCATCAACGGAGTCACCCTCTATCTGCAAGAAGATCATTCGCGTGTCAGCATCGGCGATGACAGCCAGTTGAGCTGGGGCGTGGATGTGTGGTGCACAGATGCCCACACGATTACCGACCTCGAAGGAAACCCTGTCAATTATGCCGAAAGCATTGAGATAGGCCGTCACGTATGGGTGGGCAAGGATGTCAAGATAGGCAAGAATGTGCGAATCGCCGACAACAGCATTGTAGGTTGGGGCAGCATCGTTACCAAACGGTTCGACGAGCCGAACGTAATCCTTGCAGGCACCCCGGCCAAGATAGTGAAGCGTGGCATAAACTGGGACCGCAAGTGCATCAACAAGTACGCGAAAGGGTTGTAACTGCATTTCCGTTCTTCTGAACTGTACGGCAAAACACTTTGAGCCGACGGGCAAAGCCTTTTCATAACAAACCCGCTACCTTTGCACCGGAATCTTAAAAACAAATATACAATGGACATTTTTGAAAAAGACCTTTCTGGCGCTATGGTCTCACCCGATGAACCGGGCTATGACAAACTTATCAGTACCATATTCGACACAATGGCTGCAACAGCGGAAATGAATGCAAAAGGCTGGCTCACGCCGGAAGAAGTGCATGAGTATCTGCGCCGTATTACGGGCAGGGAGATTGATAAGAGTACGACACTGCTGCCTCCGTTCTATGTGGATTACGGCAAGAACATCCACATTGGCAAAGGATGTTGGATTCAGCAGGGCTGCACCTTCTTTGACCGTGGAGGTATAACGATCGGCGATGGCGTATTCATCGGCCCGAAAGTGAATCTTATCACCATCAACCACGATCCGAATCCCGACAATCGCAACGCCACGTACGGTCGTCCCATTGTCATAGAGGACAAGGTGTGGATTGGCATCGGCGCTACCGTTCTGCCCGGTGTACATATCGGCTATGGTTCTATCATCGGTGCCAACAGCGTGGTTACACACGATGTACCGCCTATGACAATTGTCGGCGGTAATCCGGCAAAAATAATTAAAGCGATTGAAACAAAAGACAAGGAGTAAACGGAACAGTAAAGAGTACGATTGTTAAGGCCGACGAAAGGAGGCAGCGTTTTCTTTTCTTCTGCTTTATTTTTACAATTTGCATCCGTAAGAGTCGCCAAACGAGCAAAGCAATGCAGGCCGCAGCAATTGGGACGGTTGCCAAACCATTGTCCAAAAAATGAGGCAATTTTCACAACTATCTTAATTTCAAATATCTATATTCCCTATACAGATTTACGGAAAAAGTTTGGAGTTGAGGGAAATTTTCGTAACTTTGGATGCGAATAAACGGCGCTCGCGCCACAAACCAACATTCTGCAACGATGAAAAAACTTGCAATAGGAATCGACATCGGCGGCATCAACACGGCCTTCGGGCTGGTGGACGAGAACGGCGACCTCTATGCCGATTCGGTCGTATCGACCAAGAAATTCCCGCTTTTCACCGACTATCCGGCCTATGTGGCCGAGCTGACCGAATCGCTGCATGCGCTGGCCGACAGCCTCTCGTTCGAATACGAGCTGGTGGGCATCGGCATCGGCGCGCCCAACGCCAATTACCACACGGGCGTGATCGAACACCCGGCCAACCTGTGGAAGTTCCCCGTCGGCGAAACCAATCCCGACGAGAGCCGCCGCATGTTCCCGCTGGTGGACGACATCAAGAAGGCGTTCCCGGGCGTCGAGTGCCGGATGACCAACGACGCCAACGCCGCCACGATCGGCGAGATGATCTACGGCAACGCCAAGGGGATGAAGGATTTCATCATGATCACGCTCGGGACGGGACTCGGTTCGGGATTCGTCGCCAACGGCGAGATGATCTACGGCCACGACGGCTTCGCCGGAGAATTCGGCCACGTGATCGCCGTGCGGGGCGGCCGCCAGTGCGGCTGCGGACGCCGCGGCTGTCTGGAAACCTACGTTTCGGCCACCGGCATCAAGCGCACCGTTTTCGAACTGATGGCCACCATGACCGAACCTTCGGAGCTGCGCGACATCCCCTTCGCCAATTTCGACGCGGCGATGGTCTCGACGGCCGCATCGCACGGAGACCCCATCGCGCTCGAAGCGTTCCGTATCACGGGCGAGTTGCTGGGATATGCGCTCGCCGACGCAGTGACGATCACCTCGCCGGAGGCGATCTTCCTCTTCGGCGGCCTGGCCAAGTCCGGAAAATACATCTTCGAGCCGACGCAATGGTACATGGAGGAGAACATGATGAGCGTCTTCAAGAACAAGGTAAAGCTCCTGCCCAGCGGCATCCAGAGCCAGAACGCCGCCATCCTCGGCGCTTCGGCGCTGATCTGGCAAGAGGTGAAACAGCTCGGAGCCTGATCCGTCCGCAACATCCGTACAGGAGCTATCCGCATGTCGGACGGCTCCTGTTTTTTATGCCGCGGTCACGCGCCGTGCCACCGGAAACGGCCGGTACACGGGACGACTTCCGGCATATTTCCGCGAAACCATAGAACCGACCCAAAACTTTTCCTCATGAAACGAACCTTCACCCTGCTGGCGGCCGCCCTCGCGACGACGGCCGCAGCCCAGAAACCCTACCACCGCGACCTCGCCGTGCTGGAAGTCAACCGCGAAGCGCCCCGCACCGAATTCGTGGAGTTCGCCTCGCGCGACGAGGCGCTCACGCGCTCCTTCGAGCGGAGCGACGCCTACCGCTCGCTCGACGGCGTATGGAAATTCCGCTATGCGGACGACGTCCGCGCCCTGCCCGCCGACGCGACGGCCGCCGACGCCGACACTTCGGCGTGGAGCGACATCCGCGTTCCGGGCAACTGGGAGTTGCAGGGACACGGCACGCCGATCTACGTCAACACGCGCTACGAATACGCCACGATCGATCCCGCGCCGCCGCACCTGCCCGAGGCGATTCCGGCAGGCGTCTACCGCCGCACCTTCACCGTTCCCGAAGCGTGGGCGGGACGCAGGATCTACCTGACGATCGGCGGCGCCAAATCGGGCGTCTACGTCTATGTCAACGGCCGCGAAGCGGGTTACAACGAAGATTCGAAGAATCCGGCGCAATACCGCATCGACCCCCTCCTGCGTCCGGGCGAGAATACGCTGGCGCTCAAAATGACGCGGTGGAGCACCGGTTCCTACCTCGAAGCGCAGGACTTCTGGCGCATCAGCGGCATCGAGCGCACGGTCTACCTCTCGGCCGAAACGCCGGATGCGCTGCGCGATTTCGAGGTCGTATCGACGCTCGACGACAGCTATCGCACGGGGCTTTTCACACTGAAAATGTCGCTCGCAGGCGATCGGGAGGTCGAGGCGGGCTACGAACTGCTTGATCCCGAGGGCCGCACCGTCGCCTCGGGACGGCAGCAGGCAACGGGCGAAGCCCTGTTCCGTGCCGAGATACCCGACGCAGCGCACTGGACGGCCGAAACGCCCGACCGCTACCGGCTCGTGATGCACGTGCGGACACCCGAACGGACGGTCTACGTTCCCTTCTCGGTGGGATTCCGCCGCTTCGAGTTCGCCGACGCCGCCGAGCGCGACGCCAAAGGACGCCCCTACCGCGTGCTGCTCGTCAACGGACAGCCCGTGAAATTCAAGGGAGTCAACCTCCACGAACACGATCCCCGCACGGGGCACTACGTCGACGAGGAGCTGTTGCTCCGGGACATGCGGCTGATGAAGGCGCACAACGTCAACGCGATCCGCACCTGCCACTATCCGCAGCAGCGCCGCTTCTACGAGTTGTGCGACTCGCTGGGCTTCTACGTTTACAGCGAGGCCAACGTCGAGAGCCACGGCATGGGGTACGATCTGGCCGCGGGCCGCACGCTGGGCAACGACCGTGCATGGTGGCCGGCGCACGAGACGCGTCTGCGCAACATGTACATGCGCTGCCGCAACTATCCCTCGGTCTCGATCTTCTCGCCCGCCAACGAATCGGGCAACGGCTACAATTTCTACAAAGCCTACGAATGGCTCGAAGCCCGCGAGAAGGGCGAAGGCCGCATGAACCGCCCGATCTGCTACGAACGCGCACAGTGGGAGTGGAACACCGACATGTTCGTGCCGATGTATCCCACGGCGGGAATGCTCGAAGAGTGGGGACGCGAGGGCACCGACCGTCCCGTCGTTCCGTGCGAATACTCGCACGCGATGGGCAACTCCAACGGTTCGCTGTGGCTGCAATGGCAGTCGATCTACAAATATCCCAACTTGCAGGGAGGCTTCATCTGGGACTGGGTCGACCAGGGATTCGAACGCCGCGATGCAGCGGGAACCCTCTATTGGACCTACGGCGGCGACTACGGCGACCGCGAGCCGAGCGACGGCAACTTCTGCTGCAACGGTCTCGTTTCGCCCGACCGCACGCCCCATCCCGCCATGGCCGAAGTGCGTTACGCCTACGCCGACATCGCCTTCCGTCCGGTCGGGCCGGCACGGGGATCGTTCGAAGTCGAGAACCGCTTCTATTTCACCTCGCTCGAAGGCTACGACATCGTCTACACGGTCGAGGCCGACGGCAAAGCGGTGCGCAGCGGCACGGTGCGGTTGCAGACTGCGCCGCAGCAGCGCGAGACGGTCGACGCGGCCGTCGGGAAACTCAAACCCGGACGGAATTATTACCTGCGCCTGCGGGCCGTGACGCGCACCGACCGGCCGGGACTGCCCGCCGGCACGGTCGTGGCCGAGGAGCAGTTCCCGTTGCAGAAGGGCGCTCTGCCGGCCTATAAAAAGGAGGGCGAGAGGCTGGCACTCTCGACGCAGGGCGACCGGATCGAAGCGGCGAACGACCGTGTCCACTTCGCCGTCAACCGCACGACGGGAGCGGCGCTGAGTTATGAAATCGACGGCACGGAGCTCTTCGCCGACGGATTCGGCGTGCGCCCCAACTTCTGGCGGGCACCCGTCGACAACGACTACGGCGACGGAATGCCCCGCCGCACGCAGGTGTGGAAGGAGGCGTCGCGCGACGCCGACGCCGAGGTAACGGGCCGCATGGAGGGCGACGCGGCGGTGATCGCCGCGACCCGCGCGCTGGCCGGCGGCAACCGCGTGACGACGACCTACACCGTCTATCCGTCGGGGGCGGTCAACGTGCGGATGCACTTCGCCCCCGGCGAGGAGCCGATGCCCGAAATGCCGCGCTACGGCGTGCGGTTCCGCCTGCCCGAACGCATGGACGCCTTCGCCTATTTCGGCCGGGGGCCCGAAGAGAATTACTGGGACCGCAAGGCAGGCACCTTCGTCAGCCGTTACGAGACTTCGGCGCGGCGGGAGTGCTTCCCCTACGTGCGGCCGCAGGAGACGGGACACCACTGCGACACCGAATGGATCGACTTCGGCGAACTGCTGATCGTGGCCGACTCGACCATGGAGTTCAACGCCCTGCGCTGCACGGTCGAGGATCTCGACGGCGAACAGGCCGTCGGCCGCGACTACCAGTGGCACAACTGGACGAAAAGCGACTCCAACGAGGCGGACAAGGCGCGTAATGCGATGCGCCGCCAGACCCACGTGAACGACATCCCGGTACGCGATTTCGTGGAGGTATGCCTCGATTACCGCCAGATGGGGCTCGGCGGCTACGACAGCTGGGGCAAGCGCCCCGAGGAATCCGTGACGCTGCGCACCGGAAAGCTCCGCGACTGGGGCTTCACCCTCGTCCCGAAGCGTGCGAGAAAATGAAGCGCCGAGAATCAGGATTCACGGGCCGGCCATAAAGGCCGGCGCCCTTCAAAAACGAACGGTGCGACTTCGCGAAGTCGCACCGTTCGTTCGTGTCGTGACGAAAGATTCCTCCCCCGCTATCCGTTCGTCCGGAAAGCCTTCTGCACGCCCTTGATGCGCAGGATGGCGTGGACGAGCGTGTCGACGACGCTCGTGGCAGGCACCTCCACGTCGACCGTACCCGTGAGCAGACCGCCCCGCGAGGCGAGGTTCATCGAACGGATGTTGAGTTTCAGGTCGCGGATCACCGTTTCGGTGATATGGTTGGCCATGCCCGTCGTATCGGCCGCCACGATGCGGATCGTCACGCGGAACGCCCCTTCGGCCGTCTGCCGCCAGCGGGCGTCGATGACGCGGTAGGGATAATTCTCGCGCATACGCCGTGCATTGGGACAGTCGGTGCGGTGGATCGTAATGCCCGAGCTGATCGTCACGAAGCCGAAAATATCGTCGCCCTTGATCGGGTTGCAGCACTTGGCGAGCTTGTACTCGATCTGGTTGATGTTGTCGTCGATCACGAGCGCGTCGGCCGAATGCGCGGGCCGCGCGGCAGCGTTCTGCAACTTGGCCTGCTCGGCTGCGGCGGCCGCTGCGCGCCGCTCCTCGTCGGCCTCGCCCGACTGCCAGCGGGTGAGAATCTCCTTGACCGTCGCCAGATCGATCTTTTCGGTGGCGATCAGCCCGTAGAGTTCGGTTCCCGCTTTGAGCTTGTAATATTTGCACAGATACCCCACCGCCTCGTCGATCGTGAGGCCGAATTTCCAGTTTTTGAGCTTGCGTTCCAGCTCCTCGCGTCCCAGCCGCGCGCTCTTGGCCTGCTCTTCGCGGATGAAGGCCTTGATCTTGCTGCGCGCCTTGGCGGTCTTGACCGCCGAGAGCCAGTCGGCCTTGGGCGTCTGGTTCTTCTGCGTGAGAATCTCGACGATGTCGCCGTTATGGAGCGTCTCCTTGATCGGCACGGCGCGGCCGTTGATCTTGCCGCCCGAACAGCTGCATCCCAGATTGGAGTGGATGTCGAAGGCGAAGTCGAGTACCGTAGCCCCTTCGGGCAGCTTGCGCAGGTCGCCGTTGGGCGTGAAGACGAAGATTTCGCCCGACGACGGCCGCGAATCGAACCGCTGCGCCAGCGCATGGGGCGTATTCTCCATCAACTCGCGCAGGCGGCCGAGCCACATCTCGCTCGTGAGCGCCCCCTGGTTGACCCCCTTGTAACGCCAGTGCGCCGCGATGCCGCGTTCGGCCACGGCATCCATCCGCTCGGTGCGAATCTGAATCTCCACCCAGCGGCCGCCGCCGGCCGAAACGGTGGTGTGGAGCGACTCGTAGCCGTTGGACTTGGGGATCGAAATCCAGTCGCGCAGCCGTTCGGTATTGGGGATGTAGTAGTCGGTGACGATCGAGTAGACGGCCCAGCACTGGGTCTTCTCCTCCTCGGGCGGACAGTCGAGGATGATGCGCAGCGCGAAGATGTCGTAGACCCCTTCGAACGGCACGTGCTGTTTGTGCATCTTCGTCCAGATCGAGAAGATCGACTTCGTGCGGCTCTTGACGTGGTAGTTGAATCCCTGTCGGTCGAGCCGCTCGACGATCGGCGCCAGAAAACGGTCGATGAAGGTCTGGCGTTCGCGCTCGGTCTCCTCCAACTTGCGGTGGATATGCTCGTACTCGGCCGGTTCGAGATAGCTCAGGGCGATGTCCTCCAACTCGCTCTTGATCGAATAGAGGCCCAGTTTGTGCGCGATCTGGGCGTAGAGGTTCATGCTCTCCCAGCTCTTCTTGCGCCACTTCTCGCGCGGGAACATCCGCAGGTTGCGCATCACTTCGAGGCGGTCGGCCAGTTTGATGAGGATCACGCGCGGGTCTTCGGAGTAGCTCACGATCAGGTCGCGGAAGTTGGCCGCCTGCTCCTTCGAGACTTTCAGCCGGATCTTCGAGATGTTGCTCAGCCCCACGGTGATGCCCAGCACCTCGTCGCCGAAGCGGCGGCGGATTTCGGACGTCACGCCCATCAGGTCGCCCGCCTCGCCGCAGGCGGCGAGCCGCACCACGTCGTGCAGGATGGCCGCCAGCGTGGAGTTGCGCCCCAGTCCGATCTCGGAGATGACGATGCGTGCGACGCCTGCGGCGTGATCCAGCAGCGGAGATCCGTCGTAGCGCACCTGTTTTTCAAGGCATTCGGCGGCATATGCCAGCGCCTCGTCGACGAGCCGCTGCGTGGTCTCGGAAAAATTTGCGGCGACGAGCCTCCGCAGCTCGTCGTAACGTGTCGTCTCCATAGCTCTGCACGATTTTAGCGGGATGCCCCGTTAACCTAACGCAACAAAGTTACAAAAATTTCACAAACCCCGTGCTTCGTCGCACCGTCGACACCTCTTTTCGTACGGGTTCCGTGCGGAAGGCCGGCGGAGCGCGGCGAACGGCCGGCAGCACAGGCCGTGCCGAGACCCTGCCGGAGTCGGACGGAGGGGTGAAACCGCGGGCATTCCCCGAAATACCGTCCCGCGACGAAAGAACGGTGCAATCTTTGTTCCGACAGCGAAAAACTTAATTTTCCGCCAAGCCGGGCGCAGAGCCGAACTCGCACAGGCTACGCCGAGGCGGGAAAACGAAGAAGAAAATCTCGACGACGATGATCCATACTACCGATTTTATCGCTACATTTGGCGTGAAAACCAAATGGAAGCACCTCATGGCCGAACAGAAAGTCTACGTCCCGACCGTCGGGGAAGAGGTCGCCAACGCCGTGTCGCACGGCGTGATGCTGTGTCTGACGCTCGCCGCTCTTCCCTTCGCCGCCGTGCGCGCCTACGTCCACGACGGAACGCTGGCCGCCGTGGCCGCCAGCGTCTTCGTCATCTCGCTGCTGCTGATGTTCCTCGGATCGACCCTCTACCACTCGATGCATCCCGCGTCACGCCACAAGGAGGTGTTCCACATCCTCGACCACATCTTCATCTACGTCGCCATCGCCGGAACCTACACCCCGATCGCACTGTCGGTCATCGGAGGCTGGCAGGGTACCTTCATTACGGTACTGCAATGGGCGATGGTGCTCTTCGGCATCATCTACAAGTCGCTCGCCCGCCGTTCGATTCCGGCGATCAGCCTGACGATCTACCTGGTGATGGGGTGGACGATCGTCTTCTTCATGCCGCTTTTCGTGCGTCACGCCTCGATGCCGCTGCTCGTGCTGATCGCCGCGGGAGGCGTGCTCTACACCGCCGGCGCATGGGTCTACGCCCGCAAAGGGTTCCGCTATCACCACATGGTATGGCACCTGCTCATCAATCTGGCGGCGATCTGCCACTTCACGGCCATCGTCTTCTACCTCTACTGAGATACTTATCCGCGCGATACTCCGCGATGTTTCGCGTCGGACTGCCGGAAAGAACGGGGAGAAGGCGAAGGTTAAATTTGCGTTAAGGAATCCTTACCTTTGCGTTAATTCTGCGCGCATTACGCGAGAGAACCGACTTTTCGGTCTAAATTTGTCCTGCCTAACGAACGTTTTCGGAATGTGCGGCGCACGCCGGGCGGCGGAAACGAATTAAAACGGATTTATGGACCCGATTTACACAGTGATTATCGCCATTCTGGCAGTATTGGCCGTCTCAGGCCTCTTCGTCGGCGTCACCAACGACGCCGTAAATTTCCTCAACTCGGCTATCGGATCGAAGGCGGCCCCCCGCCGCGTGATCCTGATCGTGGCATCGATCGGAATCCTGGTCGGCACGCTCACGTCGAGCGGCATGATGGAGGTGGCGCGCAACGGAATGTTCGATCCGGGGATGTTCTCCTTCCACGAGGTGATCCTGCTCTATCTGAGCGTGATGTTCGCCAACATCATTCTGCTGGACCTCTACAATTCGTGGGGGCTTCCCACCTCGACCACCGTGTCGCTCATCTTCTGCCTGCTGGGCGCCGCGATCGCCGTTTCGACCTTCAAGATCGCCGGCAGCGACGCACTTTCGATGGGCGACCTGGGCGAGTTCATCCACGCGGGCCGCGCATTCGGCATCGTCGCGGCGATCCTGCTCTCGGTGGTCATCGCGCTGACGGTGGGTACGGCCGTGATGTACGTCTCCCGCCTGATCTTCTCGTTCCGTTACACGCGGGCCCTGAGCCGCTACGGCGCGCTGTGGTGCGGCGCATCGCTCACGGCGATCATCTACTTCGCCCTCTTCAAGGGACTCAAAGGGCCGCTGTCGCAGACGGCCTTCATCCATACGATCGAAAACCATATTCTTCTCTCGCTGCTGGTCTGCTGGCTGACATGCAGCCTCGTCCTCTTCTTCGTCCAGCGTTTCAAGATCAACATCCTGCGCATCACGATCCTGGGCGGCACCTTCGCCCTCGCGCTCGCCTTCGCCGGAAACGATCTGGTGAACTTCATCGGCGTACCGATCGCCGGCTGGGACGCCTTCCAGATCGCCCGCCACGCCGGCGACTCCGCGATGACGATGGATGCGCTCAACGAGAACGTTCCGGCCAACTTCGCCTTCCTCGTCGGTGCGGGCGTGGTGATGATCCTCACGCTCTGGACGTCGCGCAAGGCGATGCACGTCACCGAAACCGAACTCTCGCTGGCCAGCCAGAACGACGAGCAGGAGCAGCGCGAATACGGTTCGTCGGCCTTCGCCCGCGCCATCGTCCGCGCGACGCTCAACACCAACCATGCCATCGAGCGGGTCGTTCCCCAACGGCTCCGCGAGGCGATCTCCCGCCGCTTCGAAGTGACGGACATCGAACACACCGGCGCACCGTTCGACATGATCCGCGCCACGGTCAACCTCACCACTTCGGCACTGCTGATCGCCATGGCCACATCGCTCAAACTGCCGCTGTCGACCACCTACGTCAGCTTCATGGTGGCGATGGGTTCGTCGCTGGCCGACCGCGCCTGGGGACGCGAAACGGCCGTTTACCGTATTTCGGGCGTGATGACCGTCGTGGCGGGATGGTTCGTGACGGCACTGGGCGGCTTCATCATCGCCTACGTCGTCGGACTGGCACTCGTCTACGGAGGAACCGTCATGCTGATCCTGCTGACGGTGCTGGCGGGCTACATGCTCGTCCACAGCAACTTCATCAAAAAGACGAAGAGCGCCGAAACGACGACCGCCGTCACGAACGAAAACGTCGTCGAAGAGATCGCCACGGTGGTCAGCTCGACGATCAACACCGCCACCCGCATCTACGACCGCACGCTGCTGGCCGTCTTCAAGGAGAACCGCAAGGTGTTGCGCGACCTCAACCGCGAATCGTCGGAACTCTACGAGCGGATGCACGAACGCAAATACCGCATGATGTCGACGCTGCGGATGCTGCGCGAGAGCGATCTCGACACGGCGCAGTACTACGTGCAGGTGGTCGACTACCTCAACGAACTGACCAAGGCGCTCACCCACATCGTGCGCCCCGCATACGGCCATATCGACAACAATCACGAAGGGCTGACCCGCGAACAGACGACCGACCTGATCCGCGTGGGCGACGAAGTGGAAGCGATCTACCGCCGCATCAACGCCATGCTCACGACCAACGACTTCGGCGACATCGACCTGGTGCTCTCGATGCGCGACCGTCTTTTCGAGACCATTTCGGACGCGATCAAGAGCGAGCTGCGGCGGTTCAACACCTCCGGCAAGGGGAGTACGAAAGCCAGTATGCTCTACCTGACGATCCTCAACGAGACACGCACGATGGTGCTCCAGCTGCGCAACCTGTTGAAGGCGCAGCGCCACTTCCTCGAAACGAAGGGCGTCATCAAGAGCTGGCTCTATTACGCCAAATAAGCGGAATCATTTCGTATCTTCGGCTGACGCCTCAGATACTCCGGTCTCGGCAAAACGCAAACGAGTTTGCTTTTGCCCTCGCTTATCCGTATCTTTGACTTCGTCGAAGATACTCCCGTTCGGCAATGTTCAAATAAATTTGACATTGCTCTCACTTATCCGTATCTTTGTCGGGCGCGTCCCGAAACCGGACCGTTCACCGCAAACGGTCCGGTTTTTTCATACGGAGCGAAGCCCGCCGCACATGCTGCGGCAGGCGAAACGGAACGCATCGCACGCTGAGCAACGAAACAAAGACGACATCATGGATATAGCCAAGACCAAACGGCGCGAAAACATCGCCGAATACATCCTCTACCTCTGGCAGCTGGAAGACCTGCTGCGGGCGCTGCAATTCAGCCCCGAAGCCGTTCACTCCCAGCTCATCGCCCCCCGCGACCTCTCCCAGCCGGAGCAGCGGCTCTATCTGGAATGGTATATGGACATCGCCGACCTGCTGCGGCAGGAGGGCAAGGAGCGGCAGGGGCACCTCGACCACACGCTGCACCTGATCGCCGACCTGCACAACCTCCACCTGCAACTGATGAAGCTGCCCGCCGGGGCCCGCTACCGCGAACTCTACGCCCGCCTCGAACCCGAACTGCCCCGCCTGCGCGCGGTGCTGGGACGCAACGAGACGAGCGACACCGAACTTTGCTTCCGGGCGCTCTACGCGGCGATGCTCTACCGTATTCGCGGCGAAGGAGGCCAGCAGGCCGTCGCCGACACGGTGGAGTATATTTCGCCCGCGATCGCCGAACTCGCTTCGATGTACGGCAAGGTGGAGCGGGGCGAGATCGATCTCTTCGAACGGGAAAAATAGCCGTAGTCTGCGGCGAAGCGGAAACTGCCCTGTCGCATGGAAGAAGGGGTTGTCGCAGCCAGCGACAACCCCTTCTTCGGATTACGGACTCTTAAAAACGGCGCAGACGCAACCCCGCGGCGTCGGACGGCTCGCCGCGCAACCCCTGCGACGGCAATTCGCGCAGGTCGGCCACCGAGGAGAACCGCGCGAGGGTGCCACGCGGAGAACCGGCGTCGACCGACAACCGTTTCTCTATGCTCCGGCGTTCCGGACGGAAGGCGCCGAGCGAACCGTGACGGCGGCTGCGCACGGTTTTCGCTACCGTACCCGAAGCCGCTGCGGAGGTGGTGAAAGGTTCCGACTCGAAAATCTTCGTCGTCCGTCCCCCGTTGTAACCGAACGCCACGGCGACATAGGTCGTCGACGGTTCGAGCATATCCGTGAAATCTACGGTACGATTGCCCGAATAGAGCGAATAATCGAATAATCCGTATGCTTTGAGAATATCCATATAGACCTCGGCATAAGCCTCCTTGCCCTCGTCGTAGGCCGTATACTCATCGTAGACGAAGACGTCGGCGAAATAGACCTCGTCGGTATTCGACGGCGTTACGTCGAATTTGGCGCCCGAAGCCGTAACGTCGCGGACGTTCAGGCCGATCGTCATCGTCGAAGGAACAAGTTCGGAGGTTCGCTGCACCGCGCTGGCGACCTCCGTCGTGCGTACGCCCTCGGTGCTGACGCCGAAGACGACGGCCACGTAATCGGTTCCCGCGTCGAGGTCGCCCATCGCCAGATCGGCGTCGGTGTCGACCGTCACGTCGCCCGTCCAGATGTATTCGTTGCCGGCCCAGTCGATCTCGTAGCCGTTCTCCATCTCGATGAAGGCGTCCGCAATGGACGAAGGCGTATTTTTGTCGAACAGCTCCTTGCTGCACACGCCGATATAGTAGCGCGTAGCCGCATTGGACGGCCGGACGGAGATGTCGAATGCCGTCACGGAGACATTCCGGAAGGAGATGCCGAACGTGCAGTCGTCCGTCGGAACGAACGCTTCGGTACGCACCGTCTCGCGCGTCACGCCCGTCAGCGGCCTGCCCTCTTCGGTCAGGGCGAACGCGTAGACCACGTACTCCGTATCGGGCGAGAGTTTCGTGAATTCGTAGCCGTCGGGGCCGATCGAGAGAAAGTCGGTCCAGTCGAGATCGTAACCGCTGGCCTGGTAATAGGCCGCCGTCTCTTTCAGGTCGGCGACCACCGAAGCGACGATTTCGGCGTCGGTACCCCATGTGTCGAAATCGGCCTTCGCCGCCAGATCGAAATAGTAGAAGCAACCCGTATTGGAGGGCGTCACCTCCACGTCGCAGGTCGACTCGGTCTCTTCGTGCGCAATGGCGAACTCGCAGGAGAAGGGCCCGGTGCGGAACTCGGTCTTCGAGATCGCCGACGTGGCGACCCCTTCGGCTGTCATACCGTAGGCATAGGCGTAATAGTCGGTGTCGGAAGCGAGTCCGGAGATCGTCTGTTCGCCGGTGGGGCCTGTCGTAAGGAACATGTCCAGCATCTCGGCGAACGTCTTTCCAGCCAGGTCGGCCTGCCCCTGTATGTACTCGATGTCGCTGCGGATATAGTCGACCTCGGTCGCATAGCTGTCGAAAAGCGACTTCTCGACCACCATCGGGACATAGCTCGCGGTATCGTCCGACGGCGTCCACGCCACTACGGCACTGCTTCCGTCGATACCCGACACCCGAATGTCGAAGGTGAGTTCCGGCGTTTCGGGCGCCGGCTGCAAGAGGGTCACCACTTTCTTCTCAGCACCCTTATAGGTCAGCGCGACGTTGGCGATGCGTACCTCGCCCTCGCTCGGATCGAACGCAAAGCCGATCCGGCCGGAAACGGAGTAATCGAACGAATGCACCCACGCATCGGTCGTCGAAGCGGCGATAGCCTCGCCCTCGACCGGATTTTCGACCTCGTATTCGAACCACGACGTTCCGCCTTCGGGCGAAACCGAAAGGGGCGACGCTGCGACCGCCTCCGGAAGTTTGATAACGGGCGCCGGCGCCTCGGGCGGTGCGGGATCGTCGGTGTCGCTGCAACCGCCGGCAAGAAGCGCCGAAGCGGCGAACAGAAAAGTCAAAAAACGTTTCATAGGCAAAATGGATTTTGTGTGGCGGTAAAACGGGGCTTTCCGAAACGCCCGTCGCCCTGTCACGGTTAAAAACGATCGATCCGCCGTCCGGCCTGCGGTTTCGCTCCGGAACGGCTTGCGGCCGGATTCGGGATCGGGCACACAGGCAAATATAGCGTAAAATAATTTATATCCAAACATCGTAACCCATTGCATTTCCAGCAGTTGAATTACACTTCCGAGCCGAAAGCAGCGGTTTTCGCACGAATCGGAAGGAAGAATCGGGATTGTCGGGGCGGATCGGTCGCGGACGGAGCGATCGGGTTACGGATCGTAACCTTTCGTTTTTTCGATCTTTTCCGGAATCATCCCCCTCCGTTCCGTGCTCGAATTCCCCTTTTACTGCGGGATACCTCTTTCCGCCGGAGCATCAGTCCGTTGACGGCGGCTGTTCATAAAATGTTGATAGGTTTTCCCTGCGAACGGCTGCGGCACTTGCAAAAGCACTATATTTGCATACAAAGGATGACGGTTCCTTGCCGCCGCGTCATGCGGCGGAGGGATGAAAAGGGAACGCCTGTGCAATTCAGGGACTATCCCCGTAGCTGTAACTTCCACGACAAAGGCCGCACAATCTCCGCCACTGCCGCCAGCGGGCGACGGGAAGGCGTGCCGGCCGGAACGAGTCAGAAGACCTGCCGTCCTCCCTTCGTTCGGAGCTTTCGGGTCGAAGAGCCAGACGATGCGATCTGCCCTGCGGGGATTATCTGCCCGTACCGGCGCGGTCGCTGTCGTATCGCATTCATTCCCGCAACACCGCAGCCGAAATCGCCCTTTCCGACCGTGACCGGTCACGGAGCATCCGTGCGCGCCGGAAGCGCCGCAGAGGACGATTCGACAGGGATTGTCGCCATGAAGGGCGGAGAGGAGACTCTCCGTAACGCAAGTCCGACGGGATTTCATGCCGACGCCCGACCTAAGATAAGTCACCCCCTTCCGTCGGACGCATGTCAACTATGAGCAGTTCCGAAATTTTCATCACCAAGCGCGACGGCAAACGCGAGCGTTTCTCGATCGACAAGATCCGTGCGGCCATCGCCAAAGCCTTCCTCTCGGTCGGGAGTTTCGCCACCGACGAGATGCTCACCCAGATTCTGGGACGCATCCGCGTCGCGGACGGCACGACCGTCGAACAGATTCAGAACCAGGTCGAGACGGCGCTGATGGCCGAACGCTACTACAAGGTGGCCAAAGCCTACATCATCTACCGGCAGGAACATACCGAAGACCGCGAAGTGCGCGACAAGCTGCAATTCCTGATGAACTACTGCGAGGCCAAGAACCCCGCCACCGGCTCGAAATACGACGCCAACGCCAACGTCGAGAACAAGAACATCGCCACGCTCATCGGCGAGCTGCCCAAGCAGAACTTCATCCGTCTCAACCGCCGCCTGCTGACCGACCGGTTGAAGGAGATGTACGGCAAAGAAGTCTCCGACCGTTACCTCGAACTGCTCGACCGCCATTTCATCTACAAGAACGACGAGACGTCGCTGGCCAACTACTGCGCCTCGATCACGATGTATCCGTGGCTGCTGAGCGGCACGACCTCGATCGGCGGCAACTCGACGCGGCCGACCAATCTCAAATCCTTCTGCGGCGGCTTCGTCAACATGGTCTTCATCGTCTCGTCGATGCTCTCGGGCGCCTGCGCCACCCCCGAATTCCTGATGTACATGAACTACTTCATCGCGCAGGAGTTCGGCGAGGACTACTACCGGCGCGCCGACGAGGTGGTCGACCTCTCGCGCCACCGCCGCACGATCGACAAGGTCATCACCGACTGCTTCGAACAGGTGGTCTACTCGATCAACCAGCCCACCGGCGCACGCAACTTCCAGGCCGTCTTCTGGAATATCGCCTACTACGACCGCTACTACTTCGAATCGCTCTTCGGCGAGTTCCGTTTCCCCGACGGGTCGCGCCCCGACTGGGAGGGGCTGTCGTGGTTGCAGAAACGCTTCATGAAGTGGTTCAACGCCGAACGGCTCAAAACCGTGCTCACCTTCCCCGTCGAGACGATGGCGCTGCTGACCCGCGACGGCGACGTGATGGACGCCGAGTGGGGCGACTTCACGGCCCAGATGTACGCCGAAGGACATTCGTTCTTCACCTACATGAGCGACAACGCCGACTCGCTGTCGTCGTGCTGCCGCCTGCGCAACGAGATCCAGGACAACGGATTCAGCTACACGCTGGGAGCGGGCGGCGTCTCGACCGGTTCGAAGAGCGTGCTGACGATCAACCTCAACCGCTGTATCCAGTACGCCGAGCGGCAGGGCATTCCCTATCTGTCGTTCCTCGAAGAGGTGGTCGACCTTACGCACAAGGTGCAGCTGGCCTACAACGAGAACCTCAAAGAGCTGCAACGCAAGGGAATGCTTCCGCTCTTCGACGCGGGCTACATCAACCTGTCGCGCCAGTACCTCACCATCGGCATCAACGGCCTGGTCGAAGCGGCCGAATACAAGGGGATCGCCATCGTCGACAACCCCGACTACGTGCGCTTCACCGAGGAGATTCTGGGGTTGATCGAGCGCTACAACCACAAGTACCGCTCGAAGGAGGTGATGTTCAACTGCGAGATGATCCCCGCCGAAAACGTAGGCGTGAAGCATGCCAAATGGGATCGCGAGGACGGCTATAAGGTGCCGCGCGACTGCTACAACAGCTATTTCTACGTCGTCGAGGACACGACGCTCAACATCGCCGACAAGTTCCGCCTGCACGGCGCGCAGTACATCGCCCACCTCACGGGCGGCTCGGCGCTGCACATGAATCTCGAAGAGCACCTTTCGCAGCCGCAGTACCGCCACCTGTTGCGCGTGGCGGCGCAGGAGGGATGCAACTACTTCACGTTCAACATCCCCAACACGGTCTGCAACGACTGCGGACACATCGACAAACGCTATTTGAAGGAGTGCCCCCGCTGCCACTCGACAAACCTCGACTACCTGACGCGCGTGATCGGCTACATGAAGCGCATCAGCAACTTCTCGCAGGCGCGGCAGCAGGAGGCTGCGCGGCGGTATTACAACCGTCCGGAACGGATCGAGGGCGGCGTCGAAGAGCGCAGCGTGGCGGCACCGCGACGCGACGAATAGCCGACGGCCATGCTTCGTTACACCGACTACGACATCGTGTTCCGCGAGATCCCCGACGAGACGACGCTCGCCGTCAACCTCGCGGGATGCCCCAACCGCTGCCCGGGCTGCCACAGCCCGCAGTTGCAGGAGCCGATCGGCGAACCGCTCACCGAGGAGGTCGTGGAGCGGCTGCTGGCGCGCTACGGCGCTGCGGTCACCTGCTTCTGCCTGATGGGAGGCGACGCCGAACCGCACGAGGCAGCGCGGCTGGCGCTCTTCGCCCGCCGGCTGCGGCCCGCCCTGCGCACGGGGTGGTACTCCGGACGTGCGGCGTTGCCCGAAGGGTTCGATCCGACGGGAGTTTTCGACTACGTGAAACTCGGCCCCTACATCGCTGCGCGGGGGCCGCTCGACGATCCGGCGACCAACCAGCGGCTATGGCGCATCCGGCCCGACGGCCGGCGCGAAGATCTCACGCCGCGGTTCTGGCGCAAACGAGGCTGAAAAACCGATCGGGGAGAGCAAATGCTCTCCCCGATTACGTCAGACCCCGTCTCCGCCGCCGATCGCCCCTCCTCGAACGGCCGGCGATGCTGCGACCGTCTGCGGACAGACGCCCCGCGAGCGGCCGAACAGCGGACAAACAGACGAAAGAATCGGGCGATTCGAAAAAAATGCTTACCTTTACGCCCTGTTTTACAGGATTCGACGCCTGAAGGCTTTGTGTCCGGCGTCCGGTAACTAAAACTGAATTTTATGTCATTCAATCTGTTAAAAGGGAAGAAAGGAATCATTTTCGGCGCGCTCAACGAGCAGTCGATCGCATGGAAGGTAGCCGAACGCGCCGTCGAGGAGGGCGCCGAGATCGTGCTGACCAATACCCCCGTGTCGCTGCGCATGGGAACGCTCAACGAACTGGCGGCCAAATGCAACGCTCCGGTCATCGCGGCCGACGCCACGTCGGTGGCCGATCTGGAACACCTCGTGGACGAGGCGATGAAGCACTTCGGCGGGCCGTTCGACTTCGCGCTCCACTCGATCGGCATGTCGCCCAACGTGCGCAAGGGCCGCACCTACGACGACCTCGACTACGATTACCTGCAAAAGACGCTCGACATATCGGCCATTTCGTTCCACAAGATGATCCAGGTGCTGCGCAAGAAGGACGCCCTGCGCGAGTGGGGTTCGATCGTGGCGCTGAGCTACATCGCCGCACAGCGCACGCTCTACGGCTACAACGACATGGCCGACGCCAAGGCGCTGCTCGAATCGATCGCCCGCAGTTTCGGCTATATCTACGGCCGCGAGAAGCACGTGCGCATCAATACCGTGTCGCAGTCGCCGACGCCGACCACCGCGGGCAACGGCGTGCTGGGGCTCAAAGACCTCATGGAGTTCGCGGAGAGCATGTCGCCGCTGGGCAACGCCTCGGCGAACGACTGCGCCGACTACGTGCTGACGCTCTTCTCGGATCTGACGCGCAAGGTGACGATGCAGAACCTCTTCCACGACGGCGGCTTCTCGTCGATGGGCATGAGCCGCCGCGCGATGCGCACCTACGAAAAGGGGCTGCGCTTCGAGGACGTACACGAGCATCAGTTCCCCTTCGGCACGGGCGACAACAAGGAGGAATAGGACTTCGGCGTCGAACGCAAGCGGGGCGGCTTCCCGCCGGTTTTATCGCCCGTATCCGGCTATTTCAGCCGCACGACGATCTCGATGGGATAGTGATCCGAGATATAGGGCACGCCGTAGTCGCCGTCGAGCGTGCGGTACGACAGGCACTTCATGTTGCGCACGAAGAGGTGGTCGATGACCATCGAGTTGGGCGCCTGCCCCCAGCCGTTGTACGTTCCCTTGCGGTCGGTAACGGGGGCCTTCTCGCGCGCCGGCGTCATGAACTTTTTGAGCGGGTCGAAGATCCGGTCGTCGATCGTCGAGTTCAAGTCGCCGCCCACGACGACGGCCGCCTTGCGGCCCGCGATCTGCTGCACCTCCCGCACGACGAGCTTCACACCCTCGCGGCGCGCCACCACGCCCTTGTGGTCGAGATGCGTGTTGAAGTAGTAGAACTCCTTGCCCGTGGCCTTCTCGCGCAGATGCACCCACGTCATCGTACGGTTGCAGGCGCCGTCCCAGCCGCGCGACACGCGGTCGGGAGTCTCGCTCAGCCACAGGTCGCCGTGGTCGAGCAGATCGTAGCGGTCGCGCAGGTAGAAGACGGCCATGATCTCGCCGCCCTCCTTGCCGTCGTCGCGGCCCACGCCCACGCGGCCGTACTGCGGAAGGTTCTCCTCGATGTACTTCACCTGAAAGAGGTAGCCTTCCTGGATGCCGAAGACCGTCGGCGCTTCGCGTTCGAGCATCCGCAGCGTCGCTTCGCGGCGGTGTTCCCAGCTGTTGGCACCGTCGTCGGCCACGCCGAGGCGGATGTTGTAGGAGATGATCTTCGCTTCGCCCTCCGGCG
>OBAI01000879.1_pt1 | contig 27164 bp, 32 predicted proteins | sample 1517461 | NCBI WGS metagenome assembly OBAI01 (sample SAMN04571696, study PRJEB22368) | human gut metagenome | biome: human gut; material: stool | host: Homo sapiens | place: Luxembourg | collected 2012-06-29
ACGAGTCTTCCGAGAAAGAGATTGTCGAATTCTATAACCTCCGTGGAGGGAAGGAACGCATCTTCGATGACATGAATAACGGATTCGGCTGGAACAGGCTTCCAAAATCCTTCATGGGAGAAAACACGGTGTTTCTTCTGCTTACGGCACTCATACGCAACTTCTATAAATTCATCATGGCGAGGCTTGACGTGAAGAGGTTCGGACTCAAAGCAACAAGCCGCATCAAGGCGTTTGTCTTCAAGTTCATCTCTGTGCCAGCCAAATGGGTCAGGACATCAAGGCAGTATGTGCTGAATATCTATTCATGCAACAACGCTTATGCTGATGTGTTCCAGAATGACTTTGGATGACACCGACAACTTATGGTCGTGATTTTGCGTATTGCCTCAAGTCGCATGGTGGGGTAAGGGGATTTAATGCGTCTTTGTGGCGATTTTTGCTGCGTTGCACCCTCTTTTGCCACAGTGTCGCTACCTTTTTGACCTCTGTGTCATCTTATGAGGGCGGTTGCGGATTTGAGGAATAAGTCTAATTACCTTTAAAAACTAAATCCTATTATATGAATAACGCTGCAAAATGAATTGTTCTTTATCTTTTACTCAGCAGTTGTCTGTTGCTTCTGTAGCCCAGGTCATCTTGCGTTGGCACATGCAGCGAGGCCTCATTACAATACCTCGTTGCGACAATGATGACTACACTGACGAGAATGTCAGAATCTTTGATTTTGAGTTGTCGCCAAAAGACATGGAAACGATTAGTGGGTTGAACAAGAATCAACGTACATACGAGAAGAACGACCCTGATGATTTCCCTTGGTAAGTAGGTTGAGATACAAGAATTTATTGTAAGGAGGAAAGAAAAAGCAGCAAACCATCTGTGTGGTTGCTGCTTTTTCTCTTTGTCTATCCCTTTGCGTTTTCACGTTAGATTGCCGTGCAACTCGTGATACCGAGCGTGGTGGCGAGAGCCGTGAGGATGCTGATGGCAATCTGTAGGATGGTTTTCCAAGTTTCTTTCTTCATAGTGGTAAAAGTTTTAAAGGGTTAATATTTTAGGGTTAAGAGAGTTCAGGCGCTACTTAAGTTCATAGTCTCCATCAGAACCGCCTCCATCAGAGCCTTCTGTGCCAGTCTGGGAACCGCCTGAAGGGTTATCGCCTTTAGAGTCGCCACCTGTAGTGCTGCCTGTGCCCTGAGAATCACTGCCTGTGCCCTGAGATGGAGAATCAGGGTCGCCGTCGGTCTCCTCGGTAGTGCCGTAGGTGCCATACTCCTGCAACTTGCATTTCTTGCTGAGCTCAGAGTTGCTCCAGGAGCGGGTGTTTCTGAGGATGAGATGTACGCCCAGGATGCTCTGTGCCGTCACATCATTGCGGGTATTTTCCGCCTTTGAGGTCATGCCCATGGAGAAGAGACCGAGCTCTCCAAGTCGGACGCTCTTGCCGTCGAGTACCAGTTCCTGAAGGTGGTCGAGGGCATCCATCAGCACGCCGTGGATGCAGCCACGGGAGTAAGGGGAGCCGTGGTCGGAGATGTGACTTACAAAGTCCTCGAACGACATCTCCCGGTCGGTCACTGCGGTGGCGTACCACTTCTTCTTGCCAGCGTTCTCGCCAGTCTGAGGGGTGCGCTGAATCTTTCTGTACTTCAAAGTTCCTTTAGTGTTAGTTGCCATAATTTTAAGTGTTTAATGGTTAATGTTTAGTGTTTACTTAGTGGGGCGTTCCTTTATCGGGGAGGCCTCCCCTTGTGGTTAATTTAGCCTTAGCGGCATGGTGTCCATAAGAGCGATGCATCTTTCTCTGAATCACGATGCAAAGGTACAACAATTTTCCGATACCACCAAGTTTCGACATGTGATAAGGGGCGATTTTCAGCACTTCCGCCGAAATGCGTCGCTGAGGGTAGGGGAGGCACGACTTTCGGGCAGAGAAACATAGTTTTGTCGAGGAAGAAACATAGAGTTCTCATCAAGCAAGAATCAAGCAGGAGCATCTTTACCAAGTAAGGGCATCTTCATAAAGCAAGAAAGCTCCTTTTACCTTTTTACTTTTTTACCTTTTGAAACTTTGGTGACGGTGACAGTGACAGTCCGATTTTCCGCACCCCTCCCTTCTGCGCACCCTTCGCCTTGGAGGACGAAGAGAAAAGTAAAGAATTATTAATGTTATATTTTTATATTTATATATATAAATATAAACTTTCTCTTTCACCCTTTTCCACTCGGAGGGGAGTTGCGGAATTTTGGACTGTCACTGTCACCTGTCACCAAGTTTCAGTATTTTTTGACAACTATCAGAATATTCTTTCGAAAACATTTGGCGATTACAAATAAAATCTTATCTTTGCCCAATAAAAATTGCAATAACGCTATGGGAGTTGACAAAGTTACATATTGGAAAGAGTTGGCGGATTACGACGTTGACACGGCGGAAGTCATGTACAACGGCGGTCGGTGGCTGTACGTCGGCTTTATGTGTTGATGCCAATGAACATAGAGGCAAGGTATCCTTCTTACAAGGACGAGCTGGCCAAGAAACTAACGCCAGAATATTGCAGGGTATTAATAGACAAAACCAAAGAACTGAAATTAAGGATAGAGAGTCTGCTTTGATAAAAGTGCGTAGCTACAAGGAGGCAATACTTCCGTTGCTTTCCGATGCCAAGGTGTACCTGTATGGTTCTTGCAGTCGCAATGAAGCTCACAAGGACAGTGACATTGACGTGGCGGTCGTTATCCCGAAGCTTCAGGGAGATTGGCTTGCCACCACATCCTCGCTTTGGCTTGCCACCCTGGGCGTGGACACTTCGATAGAGCCTGTGGTGATAGACGAGAGCCACCCTTCGCCTCTTTACGAGGATGTCATGCGTAGTGGCATTGCGGTGTGAAAGCTAATAAAACTGTTAAAATAACTCGTGTCGCATCAAAAAACATTTGGAATATTTTGCCGTAAGCGAAAAAATACTTAATTTTGCAGCAGAGTTCATCCATCATTTGACGGAAGGAAATCAAAGGACGTTAGGCCAAGATGCTTTGCGTCCTTTGTTGTTTTTGATTGGACATAAAAACGAATTCCGGCAAAGGCATGCCATCGGAACTCGCTGTTATCTTTTTTAGAGTGCTGGCAGGCGCATCGGGGCATCCTGCAAACACTTTCTTTTCTTGGTTGCAAAGGTAAGAAGTTTTTCTCGAATATGCAAGAGATTTCATAAGTTTTCTCCAATAACATTTGGCAATTCAAGATAATATAGTATCTTTGCAGTACTAGAATCCGCCAAGCCTCTCCCTGATGCTCAAATGTGCGGGTCGTTTTTATATTATGGAAATATGAATAAAAAACAAACAGAGGAATATGAAGAGCAAAAGCATAAATGACATCACATTGTTTCGATACTTGTTTAATCTCGACAAAAGAGATTTGCCGCAAAGTATTCTTAATTGGTGTAATAACCATGGTAGTGGTATCGACTCAGACAGAGAGAACGCAATAAGAGAACTCTCTGTCCTAAGGGGTAACTGTCGCAATTTGGTGGTATTCTCGAAAACTTTTGTTGACACAATGGATAAATCCTATATGAAGTTTACCCAGTTTCACATGGATATTCTCGAAGAGCTTGATAATGAGAATGGGATTGTTCGCAGTCCATATTTTATGTCAGGGTGTTATGTCGTGTATAGCATAAAGAATGGCTGTCTCACATTGTGGGTGTTTCAAGATAATCTCGACAAATATTTGTCTATACCAACATACTACATCTGTGTTTCACCAAAGGATAAGATTAAGGGAAATGGGCATCAGTTGGACTGTATGGTTTTACCACTTATAGATGGTTGTACTGAGTTAAATATCAGAGATTATATAGATATGGTCTTGGACTATTTGTGTCTAAGACAATGGGCAGAAGTTCAATTAGGCAAAGTGTCAACCACAATAAGAAAAGAGGTAAAAAAGAACAAGAAAACTCAGACTATAGTAGAGGCAGGACTTGACTACTACCGTTTTGATAGCAAGTGGTATACAGAAATATGCAATGACGAGTCTTTCAAGGTAAGTGGGCATTTCAGATTGCAACCTTATGGTGATGGCACAAGAAGGCTTATTTGGATAAATGAGTTTACAAAAAATGGTTATCATAGAAAAGCCACTATTGACAAGGTTAAGGATGGAGAAGTTATTCTTACTTAGATACTTTCCAAAACGCACATGACAAAAATAATGGAAGAGATGAAAATGATTTCGTTCGATGACTTCCAAGATAAGTACACCAGTAAGATAGGCACGCTCAAGCGTGATGCCTTCGAGAAAGAGGTGGAGGAAGCTGTGCAAGCCTACAAGGTGGGCGAGGCGCACAAGCAAGCTCGTAAGACGAAATGCCAAGTGCAGGATGAAAACGGAAATGTGATTGCAGAATATGAAAGGAAGATAAGTTCTCGTCCTAGCTCGGGATTGGCACAAGTGAAGTACATGAAACTCAATGGACCTGCGCCGAAGCCGAGAGTGCAGTCGTGGGCTGAGGTGTTTGGAAATGAGTATGAACCAACAAACAGAGAAATATGAAGAAACTAAAAACTTTCACTCTTTCGATAGAAGAGTTCTACAAGAAATATCCTGTTGAGGTATCCATCCGTGTGCCAAGCATCCCGAAAGGGCATGTGGCAAGGGTCGTGTCTGTACGACCTATAAATGGGTGAAGAAGTTGAAGAGAGGCTGGTCTATGATTTAGCTCGGCTTTTTTCGTTTTATGATGCCGTTGCAGCAAATCTGTAAAGATATGCCTATACACAAAGGCCAAAGAAACGTAAAAGGTGGCTGAAAATTTGTCTGATTGGCTAATATTCACTTTCTTTGTATCGTGAATATTAACTAACAGACAAGACTATGCTAGATTTTTCAGACACAGAAAGACGACTTATCCAACTGTTGGAGGTCGGAAGTAAGTTTCATTTCATTTTTTTCTTCAGAAAAGTTTGGCTGTTTCAGAATTTAGTTGTATTTTTGCATCAGTTATAGAACTACAAACAAATAAAAATATGAAGAAGCTAAAAGTTTTCACTCTTCCTATAGAAGAGTTTTACAAAAAATACCCAGTAGAGGTTTCCATTCGGGTGCCAAGCATCCCCAAAGGGCATGTGGCAAAAATAGTTTCCGTACGCCCATTGGCCTAATAGTATCGGAAAAATGGCTACTATAAATAAAAAGTACCCCAATAGGGTAAATGCAATTCAGACCAATTGCATAATTACTCCATATTTCGAGAAAGGACAAGGAATTTCTATTCCAGGATGCGAAGTTGAATCCACTGTTTGGGATACAGGAGCTACCAACACCGTCATTTCAGGTCAAGTGATAGATGCTCTCGGGTTAGAACCTATCGAAAAATCTCAAATAGAAGGTGTTGGAGGCATTATGGAATCATCAGTATATAAAATCAACATCTATCTTGAGAATAATGTAGAATTTATCGGCATCGAAGCTTTATCTGGAGATATTGGCGATTACGATTTGATTATAGGGATGGATATGATAACACTTGGCGATTTTGTTATCAGCAATAAAGACGGAAAGACTTGGTTTTCATTCCGACACCCCTCTACTGAACATATCGAACTTTAAATATCTATGTCACGAGCGACTCACGTGGACATGGCACAGAAAATCAGCAAGGACATTCACGAAGGATTTTATAAATAAACTTTCATGAATATCCTTATTTATTCTACGAATTAATACCCTATCAGCAATATCCCCTTCAATGGCAACTTGATTCTATTGGAGATATACATCGTTTCGAGAAACGTGAAGATACGCTCAAAATCATAGTGAGAGCGATATTTATTTCTGACGGCAAGCACAAGATACTCCACTTCGAACATCATAGAAGCCTCAAAGATGTCTTTCAAAAACTGATGGTTCTCCGTGGCACGACCTGCCTCTACTTCTATTACTATCTTGCCATCCTTACTGATAGCATCGGCGAAGAAAGACTTGTCTATCTCGTTGTTACGCTTAAACAAGACAGGAACATTTATCTTTCCCTCTTTCGTTTTGTCTTGCTCCACATGAAAGCCCACTTTCTCCAAATGTGGGCGCACCAAGGCTAAGACTTCATCCGACACCAGTTCTTGCGTCTCGGAAGAAATCTCATTTTCCACCTTCAGGAAAGATTCTATCACATCAACCATCGGTTGAATCATTCCCATCGAACGAGGGAAAAATTGATACTGTATAGTTGTCTTTGGCATATCATATTCCTTTATAAATTCCCTACAAAGATAAGGTTTATTGCTCAGATAGCCAAAGAATGAAATGAGTTTTTGCTATGACATTTTATTTTAAAAAATCTGATTTATTTACGTAATCCACCACATCTCGAAGCAATATTCATTCATAATCCGAGCTTCTTGTATAGCTATAACTATTATATAATCAACCATTTGTTTAGCCATAGCTATACATTAACAAACTTTGGCCTCTCTTTGGCCTTTATTGGCCTTTTTCTTTACATAAAATATTTCTAAGTACATACCTTTGCACTCCAAAAAGAAACATTATGGAATTATTAATCAAGAATGTATTAGCGAAAAGGGGAATTACGGTAAAGGATTTGAGCGAACGTTTAGGCGTTACAAGAGACGCTTGCTATAAGTACATCAATGGCAATCCGACCCTATCTGTACTGAACAAGATAGCAAAAGCATTGGATGTAGATGTTCGGAGCTTGATAAATGGAAAAGATGGCGATGATTTCTGTGCTTCAAGCCTCAATGAAACGGCGAAAGAGGCATGAAAGATATAACAGAAAGAAAGGATATAGCGAAAAGGGAGAAGTATTTCAGGGTTGGAACGAGAAGCATGAATCTCATTAGCTTGTTTTCTGGAGCAGGCGGTTTGGACTTAGGTTTTAAATTGGCAGGCTTTACAACAACTGTCGCCAATGAATTTGATGCCAAGATATGCCCAACCTTCCGTGCCAACTTCCCAGATGTCCACCTCATCGAGGGCGACATCCGCAAGCTGTCCTCATCCGACTTTCCCGATGACATCGACGGCATCATCGGCGGACCTCCTTGTCAGTCTTGGAGCGAGGCAGGTTCGCTAAAAGGAATCGAGGACGCACGTGGTCAGCTCTTCTACGACTATATCCGCATCTTGAAAGACAAGCAACCTCTCTTCTTTGTCGCAGAAAACGTATCAGGTATGTTGGCGGCACGCAATGCAGAGGCGGTGAAGGGATTCCTGTCTCTCTTCGACGAGGCAGGTTATGACGTGAATCTACAGATGCTCAACGCCAACGATTTCGACGTACCAGAAGACCGTGACCGTGTTTTCTATGTTGGTTTCCGCAAAGACCTCGGCATCAAACAGTTCATCTATCCTACCCCTCAGAGCCATCGCCCTACGCTTCGTGAGGCTATTTGGGACTTGAAGGACTCGGCTATCCCTGCCTTGGAGAAGAACCACTCCAACGGCGACAAGTGCAAAGTGCCAAACCATGAGTATTTCATCGGAACATTCTCGCCCATCTTCATGTCACGCAACCGTGTGCGTTCATGGGACGAACCAGGTTTCACCGTACAGGCGAGCGGTCGCCAATGCCAGCTCCACCCACAGGCACCAAAGATGATCAAGGTGGAGAAGAACCTACAGAAGTTTGTACCAGGCAAGGAGCATCTCTATCGTCGCATGACGGTGAGAGAGGTGGCTCGTGTGCAGACCTTCCCCGATGATTTCAAGTTCATCTACACCGACGTGAACTATGGCTATAAGATGATAGGCAATGCCGTGCCTGTGAATCTCGCCTACCATATGGCGAAGCAAATCAAGCATACCTTGGAGGCAAGGGGCATCAAGAGTAAGAGGGCGTAAGACTTTCTAACAAGTAAATATTTTAGAGACAGAGAAAGGGCAAGCGGATGAAAGTGGTATCATTCTTTTCGGGTTGCGGTGGCTTGGACTTAGGATTTGAGCAAGCAGGTTTCGATGTCGTTTGGGCGAACGACAACGACCCAGCCGTGCATGATACCTATCTCCACAACCATCCCCACACCTATCTCTGCAAGAAAGACATGCGAGAACTTGGCATGGACGAGATACCCGAATGTGACGGCTTCATCGGCGGTCCTCCCTGCCAGTCGTGGAGCGAGGGAGGCAAGCAGCGGGGTTTGGAGGATGAAAGAGGCAAGATGTTCTTGACCTATATTCGCTTTATCCGAGCCAAGAAGCCCAAGTTCTTCGTGATAGAGAATGTGAGGGGAATATTGAGCACCAAGCATTTCAAAATCTTCATGGCGATGCTCGATGAGCTAAGGGATGCTGGCTATGTGGTACATTACCAACTGATGAACGCCATGGACTATCACATTCCGCAAGAGCGGTATCGTGTCATCGTGGTGGGCATCAGAAACGACCTCTCCGTGGATTACCATTTCCCGAAGCCCGACATTCCTTGCTTCATCACCCTGCGCCAAGCTATTGGCGACATCAAGGACTCCCCAAGAGAATACATCTCAGAACCAGTCAACACAGAGTATGGCAAGTGGTTGAACCACGATGTATATATGGGAGCGTTCGACGACAAGTTTATGGCAAGAAACCGTGTGCGTGCTTGGGACGATGTTTCATTTACCGTACAGGCGCAAGCTCGTAATTGTCCGCTTCATCCGCAAGCCCCAAAGATGGTCTATGTGTCTCGTAACAGACAGATATTCAAGCCAGGATATGAGCATCTTTATCGCCGATTGAGCGTGAGAGAGTGCGCAAGGATTCAGACCTTTCCCGACCACTTCCGCTTCTACTACCATGACGTTTGCGATGGATACAAGATGGTGGGCAATGCCGTACCACCCCGGCTGGGCAAGGCTATCGCCCTGTCTATCAAAGAGGCATTCTGCGCCTATGTTCCACAAAAGGAGTCCGTGCTTGTGGCGACCTATCGGGATGAACATCAGTTGCGCATGACCTTGACTAACAAGCTCTACTATGTGAGAGCGGGCTTGCGAGCTGGTGCCATGCAGTTCCCTTCGGGCATGAAGGCACCACGGTATCTATTCTTGCACAAGAAGGAATCCTTCGTTCTCTTGACATTGAGGGAGGTAGAACCTAAGATGGTGTCGGCTGAAGAATTGAAGAACCTCGGTTTTCACCCTTCGGGCGACCTCTATTGGGCGTTCGAGGTGGAAGACATTGAAACGGAGGAAAGAATGAAAAATGTGAAAGGTATTGTGGAAAGACATGGTGGAATGAAAGTGAAGCCGTATATTTTGGGATTATAAAGAGGTATTTTACAAATAAGTTATCAAATAGTTTAGTTTTTTGAATAATTGTTTGGTGGAGCTAAATATAATGTTTACCTTTGCCCTACGAAAACACGAGACACCTGTTTCGCTCCAGTAAAGAGGAATAGATGCTCCGCAGTATCGCACAACAGATTAACAATATAAAAACAAAAACAATGAAAAAACCTCTTGACTGGTATCATAGTTTGATATATGCCAACAAGGAAAGAAGCGAATATACAATGGAAGAGAAAGGTAGTTTGGATGAACTTCTCTATCAAATGTATATGAAAGCGCATGACCTTGATGGACTGAACATGAGCAACTCTGTAAAGGCTTTAAATGTGGCTTATTACCTTGCCGTGGCAATATATAACACTCCCCATGTGGAAGAAGAAAACAAGATGGATTCTCGCACCAGTTCTTCTGCAAGAAAAATCTTGGCAGAAGAACATAATGGAGAATGTAACCAAGTGTCTCCAGCGGATGTTTTCTTAGTAAGATGGATGTCATGGGCGATACTTGCTTTACAAAAAGAAAAACCTGCTGGTTTGGAATCCTTTCTCAATAAATACAAACAAGACATCAGTTGGAAGGAAGATGATTATTATGATGAGGACGGTGAAATTTGGAGTCAATGCAGTTTTATCACAGAAATACCTAAAATGGTAGAGCAAATGGGTGATAAACGATTTGAAACCGACTTAGCTCCCAATGCTTTGCATTGTGTGCATTTCGGTGATGGCATGTGGACAGGTGAACTCTCAAATTTAACTTTTGAAGAAATGGAGCAACTCCTTACTTTTTATCGAAGAAAGGATGACCAACATGCCTTATTACAATGGGCATGGGGAATGGAGTGTAAGTTAGCTCCAAAACCTTCGTCAAGTGCAGATGATTTACCATTCTAAATAAATGTAACAATATGGAAAAAGAGCAATATATGTTGTTAGACCGTGGGGTGGAAGAAGGTCGTTATTTATCAAAGAATAAACAAGAAGAAATTCCTTCTTTACCTAAGGGGGCTAATGAAGAGGAAGAAAAATTTTATAAAGAATGCAAACATGTCATGGAGACTTGCAAGATAAAAATGCAATCTTATGAACAAAAGGCAAAAGCTGCAATAGAGGCAGCTAAAGCAAAAGATATAGCCGACATGGCAAATGTCCTTACAACAGATTTCAATAAGAATCTGGAAGAAGAGTACCAACTTTACAAAGTCACATCGGAAGAGAAAATTAAAAAGCTTCGTGAGGATTTGGCAGAAGCTAAAGATATTTCATCAAATGCCTTAAATAGATGTGACGAATATAACAACCAGATAATACAACTCCAAGGAGAGATAAAAAAGTTAGAAAAGACCATCGAAGAAAAGGAAGAGCAGATTGCTTATTATGAAGCAGATTTTCCTAATGGATATGTATTGGAAATAAACGGAAAAGTTGCAGGACTATTAGAAAAGAGAGATGAAGGAGAATCAAACTTGTTGCTCCAAGAGAAAGAAGAAGAGATTGAGAATTTAAAAGAAACTTTGGAAAAAAGCGAGAATGGTGCCAAGGTTAAAGTTGCCACTGTTATGGTGGAAAGTGGAGTAGCTTATCTATCAAACATTAAAAAGGTAACTAAAAACGAAGAAGTCTCGTTTGGAGAAAAGTTGTTGAAGCACATGGTTTCTGACAATTGTATAAGCCATATAGGTCAACAAGCTGTTGACAAGTTAAGAAACAAAATTTCATACATCACGGACCAAAGAGAAAAAGCGGAAGAGGAACTCGAAGTCCTTTCTGTTGCTGAAAAAGAAGCCGACAAACAGAAAGCTAACGAACAGGAACAAGCAAGACACAAGCTGGAGCAAGACAGGAATCAAGTTATCAAGGAAAGTGTCGAAGCATTAAACAAAGCTGCGTCTAAGCCAACAATAGTACACAATGACATCAAACAGCTTGCCACTGGGGATGGAACTCTCTATGAGGGCGTAATACCGACAACAGGCATTCCTTTATCACCAAGTTCTCCCCAGAATAACGGATGTATAACGAATTAAATGGTATAGAAATGGCAACAGATAATTTGAAGAATGTAGAATTTATACAGAAATTGTTTGGAACAGGAACTGTTAATATCGAACAATTTGTTAATGGCAATGGCATCTATGTTGAAAAAATAGAAAATCACTACCAGACGGCAACTCCCAAGACAGAACAAGAAGAAGCCTCAAAAAATAAATCAACAAAACCTCCCTTTTCTTCAGGTAGGAAACAGGAAGAGTTGTTTATAGATGCACAAGAGAATAACAAAGACGAAAAGTTGACCAAAACAAAGGCGGAAGAATTTGTCCGTTTTTTAAAGGAGCATCATTGGGCATCATTAAAATTGGATGCTAAGAAAGAATCGCATATCAACCAAGCCATTCTTGCTTTTTACAAAAAATGGCAATCAGAGGGGCTTATAGCAAAGTGCTTTTATAATGCGAGAGCTATTTTTCGCTTTTTGAATGAAGACTGTGGCATAAGCAATGATGTTACTATCGAAACTTTTGCAAATGCAATGAGAAAGTGGTTACAAGATATTCCTAAGAATGAAGTAATGGAAAATCTTGTCGATGTTTTTTATGAAAAATAGTCTGATTGTGCAAAATAGAAGGTCCATTTGTTTTTTTTATCAAAGAATCTTAATTTCATATTTTCCTTTATATAAGGGCAGTCCCATACGGATTGCCCCTTATTGTTTTTATGCATAATAGAGTTTTGCATATTTTGCATAAAATACATAACGATGCCTTTTTCGTACCTTTGCAACGTCGAAAATCAAGAAGACGGAATAAAGGTGGCCACCAGCATTCTTCCTTTTGTATATATCGGCAAGTAATTATATGTTAAACCATAAAATTATGCAAATGGAAAAAATGAAAGTAGTAAAGCTCCTCGCCACTCAGAGCGGCGTGAGCCAGCAGACAGGCAACCCTTGGAAGAGCCGTGACGTTATCTTGGAGGCAGTGCAGAACGCCGTTCACCCCGACCGATACGTGGCTCGTCTCTTCGGCGATGCCGTGGATAAGTTTACCGCCAAGGAGGGCGAAGTGCTCGGCGTGGCTCTCTACCACAAAGTGGAGGAATACAACGGCAGATACTTCGGGAAGACTTCCATCGTGGACTTCGAGGGAATCAAATAAAGAACATAAAAATTAGAATAATATGAACATACAGGTACAGATTTCGGACGAGGTATATAAGAGCCTCGTGGCAGGTGGCAACAGAGTGAAGGGCACTATCGCCTTGGTGAGTCCCAACGAGGGCAACTTCAATGCTTGGCGTACAAGCAATGGCAAGCGAGAGATTCGCCGATACATCAAGCTCCCTCACGGCAGAGCGAGCGTGGGCATGGAGAACGTGAGACTGCACCTCTGCATCGACCGAGAGGAAACCGACGTGGTGCCTGCCTCCGCCATCATCAGCGAGAGTGCCAAGGCAAGCGCATTCATCGACAGAGTGATTCCCATCAGTTGGTAAGTGATAAACGTATGTAGAACAAGACAAAAAAGAAGAAGTAAATGGCTTTTGGAATATCACAGAGCGTAAGAAGCCGAGGGGTGCAGGTCTGCACCCCCGAGCTTTTCCACCAAGCTACCCAGAGTAGCCGGGTGAAGGACGTTTGCGCGCAGATTGAGGACGCACTCGAACGCAAGCGCCGTGGCGAAATCTGCCAGGAGGACTATGATGCGATGAAGACTCAGCTGAAGAGCCAGCTCCCTATCCTCACGCCCCACGCCACATTCAAGAATGGTCGCCGCCTCAACGCTGACGCCATACCGAGCGGACTGAGCATCTATGACAAAGACCATATCCCAAATCCCAAGGGATATTGGGAAGTGAAGAGTGAAGAACTAAGAGTGAAGAATCCAAGTGCTTTGGAGAGAATCCTCTTGGTGCATGTAACGCCATCCTTGGAGGGCTTGCGCCTCGTCTTCACGATTCCCGATGGCATGGACTTAGCTCAGGCGCAGAAGTGGATGTCGGAGCAACTGGAGGATGCGGACTATGACGTTTGCGTAAAGGACTTGGCGAGACCTTCCTTTATCGTGCCAGAGGAGTATATCCTCTACATCAATGAAGGCGAGCTATTCAAAGAACACAATTCATCAATCAACAATCAAAACAACAATCAAATCAACACCCAAATCAACAATGACACTAACGACAAAGACAATCGACTTTCGGGCAACAATGGCAATCCTGCTGTTTCTCTTGGCTCTCCTGCTGAGCATGCCCAACCTGCTGATACTAATCATTCTGATGATAATCATATCGGCGATAATGGAGGGAATCAAGGCAATGGCGGAATGGAGACCGAGAAAAACTTCCCGATGGAATACGACGGAATCCCATATTCGTCGATAACCTCGAAGCTGGTTGAGCTATTGGGAGGCGAGCCTCAGCATGGCTCACGCAACAGCTTCATCTTCACGCTGTCGTGTTACTTGCGCTACCTCTGCGATGACAATCGAGACTGGATAAAGGCTATCCTCCCGACTTTCGGCGAGGAGCAGCAGAGAGCCTACGCTACGGTAGATAGTGCCTGCAACCGCAAGCAAAGCCACCGAATGCCGAGCATCGTTCGCAAGGCAATCTCCCTCTGCCAGGACGAGCAAGCACGAGGCAGAGCCGCCAACTACGACACGGACGATTTCGGCGACATCGGCAACCCCGAAAGCTATTTCTATCGCATCCACGAAATGCCAAGCAAATTGCCGAAGCTGATAAAGCTATTGGTGAGCAGAACCCCGACCATTTACCAGCCAGCCGTATCGCAAGCCGTGTTTCCAAGCCTTGCCGCCCACCTCTGCGACACACGCTTCCGCTACATCGACAATGTGGAGCATGAGGCGACCTTAATGAGCATCCTTTGCGCACCGACTGGAAGCGGAAAGGAATCCATCACCCAGCCGATAAATCATATCATGGCTGATATAAGAGCGAGAGATGCCGAGCAACGAGAGCGTGAACGAGCTTGGAAGGACGAATGCAACCGTAAAGGATCGAACAAGGACAAGCGAGAGCGTCCCGAAGGCTTGGTTATCCAAGAGGTGAACATCGACATGACGAACCCTGCTTTTGTATTGCGCATGAAAGAGGCGGAGAACCATTTTCTTTATGCGAAGATAAACGAGCTGAACCTTTTCGATGCCCTCAAAGGCAAGACCAACCAGCACTTCCGCATCATGGAGCTTGCCTTCGACATCGGCAATTACGGTCAAGACCGTGTGGGCGTGCAATCAGTGACCGAAACGGTAAAGGTTCGCTTCAACTGGAACGCCTGTTGCACCCCGAAGAAATGCCGCGACTACTTCCGCAGAGTGGTGACGGATGGTCCCATCTCTCGCATCAGCTTCGCCACCATCGAGCGCAGACCGTGCGGTTCGGCGATGCCCATTTATGGCACGTACGATGCCGCCTTCGACGAGGAATTGAAGCCCTACATCGACAACCTCCTAAAGGCTCGTGGATTGGTGGATTGCCCTCAGGCTATGAAACTCGCCAAGAAACTGGTGGAGGAAAACGCCGAGTTCGCAAGGCTCTCCCAGAACTACGTCTTTGAAAATCTTAGCTTCCGAGCCAATGTCATTGCCTACCTAAAGGCGTGCGTCCTCTACGTGGCTAATGGCATGAAATGGGAGAAGAGCATCGAGGACTTCATCCGCTGGAGCGAGCGTTACGACCTATGGTGCAAGCTGAAACTCTTCGGGCAGATGATATACGATGCCGACGGCGAGCAAGACAAGGTTTCTCGCACGGCCCCTAATGGTCCGAAGAACCTGCTCACCCTCTTGCCCGACAGCTTCACCGAGGACGACTACGTGAAGGTGCGCCGTTCGCAAGGCTTCGACAACGACGACCGCAAGCGCATCAAGGATGCCTTGAAGCAATGGGTGCATCGTGGGTATGTGGCAAGGATGGAAAGTGGTGACGGTGACAGTGACAGTCCGATTTTCCGCAAGTTGAAATTTTTAAAACAATAAACGACAATGGAAATCATTTTGAAACGAATAGCAAAGAAGAACACCTATACCATCGGAAGACTCTTTATAGTGAAGAGTGAAGAGGGAAGAGTGAAGAATTCATGTGCTAAGGGAACTGATAGCAAGCCAGTGGTGCAACGAGAAATCCTCCCAGGCAAACGCTTGGGTGACAAGCGAATCATCCACTATGAGGTGGACGAGAGCCAACTCACCAAGGAGTATTACTTCTGCGACACCTTGGAGCCGACTTGGCGCAACCTTCTCGGCATCGACTTGAAGCCCGAAGAGGTGGATGCCCGATACAGCCGACAATCGGGCAAGAAGGCTCGCAAGATACCAGGCAAGACGGCTATCCCCGAAGGCTCTTACCCAGTGGTCATCACGAAGTCGCCCCGATTCAAGACGTGGCTTCCCCTCGTGCAAGGCGTGCCAAACTTCGAGGGCATCCGCATCCACGCTGGCAACTATCCCGACGACACGCAGGGCTGCATCCTCGTGGGGGAGAACAAATACAAGGGCATGGTGGTGAACTCCCGACAGTGGCTGAAACGCCTCATCGACCGCATTACTGAGGCGAGGGAGAGAGACGAGGCAATCTGGCTCACCGTCATCTAATATCTAAGGAATAAATAAAAACGGAGCGTGATTTCACAAGCACGCTCCGCTCAAACTTAAACAACCTATGTTTGCTTGAAATTTTATAATATTGTAATGTGTTAAAAATCAAGTATTATGTAGGAAATAGGTATCGCTTCTAAAGGTAAAGGAAAAAGTGGTGGTGCCAGAGTTTTTTCCTTTATGGCAATCATGAATGGAGAGGAAGGTTTTATAGAACTATTGACCATTTATGATAAATCAGAAATGGAATCTATCTCTGATAAAGAATTGTTGAATTTAATGAAACGGAATGGTTTGTTTTAGAGCATAATAACGCAGAATCCTGCCGGCATCACTGCCAGCAGGATTCACTTTCAAAAAACCGAACCTAAAAGTCTACCTTGTAATTTCTATCTATGCAATGTCTATTATTATCGAACCCGATATTCATAGTCACAATCTGCGTGCCAAAACGATGGAGAATGTAATCCTTTATGTAACAATCACAATTTAATAATTCATTCCGAATGTCCAGAGAGGAATGATATTGCCGAAACCGGTTTCAATATCATCTTTTACGATATATCCCTCTTCTGCCTCGGTTATCTGCTTCTGACCTTTCTTCTTGCCACCTATCTCAAAGGTCTTGCCGTCTATCAGAAAATCAGAGAAGGGAGAATTGTAAACGGTATAGTTCACTCTCATCTGATTAAAGAAAAAGGTCTCACGTTGATTTCCTATATCGGGAGTTTCAGATGTGAGAGCGAAAGAGAGGTTTGTATTGTCGAGATATACTTTTTCAACCTTTCCCAGACCTCTTACTCCCTTTGTTGAATCGTGGAGTTGGGCGATGAGACCTGCCTTTTCCATAAGTTCAAAGTAGTCGGGAAGCAAGCCGCGGTCTGCCTTGATGGTTGTTGCGATGGTACTCATGTTAGGCTTGAATGGCACACTGTCTGCTATCACCTGCATCAGTTCCTTCAATTTCCTCGATATGGTTACTGTGTAGTTGGCATATTGGGGAATGTCGGTTTCCAACGTCATGCTTACTACCTGGTTTAAGCGCATCTTATAGCCCTCGTCTTCATAAAAAGGATAGTACCCCTGGCGCAGATATTCGTTGAAGAGGGATAGGGGATGTTCTATCTCTATCGGCAACTCTACCTCATGATTAACGATTTGCTCCAATGTGTAGGCTGGTAGGTCGATTCCGAGTTTCATGCCAATATATTCTCTAAACGACAGACCTTGCATTTTATAGACGAGGACACGACGGCTTAAGTCGGCGGTTCCCTGATAGATGTCAAGCACTGATGATCCTGTAAACACTACTTGCAGGTCGGGCAGATTATCGTATATCATCTTCAGCTCCGTTGCCCATCCTTTATATTTATGTATTTCGTCGATAAATAAATGCTTGCCGCCAAGTTGATTGAACTTCATGGCAGTTTCAAAGAGTGTATGATTGGCGAAATAGATGGATTCGGCACTCACATATAGGGTGTCCTTCAACTTGAGATTCTGCTTGATGTACTGCAAGAGGAGTGTGGTCTTACCCACGCCACGAGGTCCCACAAGGGCTGTCATCCGATTCTTCCATGGAATCTGATGATACATATATCTTGCGTATCGGGTGTCTGTACGTTTGATGAGATTGTCGGATAATTGCTTCAATAATTCCATATTTCTTCTGTTATTAATTCATTTATTTGAATGCTTTTTAGCATTTTTGGTGCAAATATACGAAATTTGTGGTAAATTCCCTACAAAAATACGATAAATTTGTGGTAAAAACACCACAAATTCTCTATTTGGCTTATAGCAGCTCTCTTGCAATCCAGGCACAGGCTTCGGCATCTGCCAAGGCGTTGTGGTGCATGGTGAGGTCGTAACCGCAATAGGCAGCTACGGTCTGGAGCTGATGGTTGGGGAGGAGAGAACCCAGCTTTCTTCGGGAGGCACGGCAGGTGCAATGGAATTCATAGCCGGGGTATTCCATCTGATACGTCTGGAATACTGCCTTCAGGCAGCCTTCGTCGAAGGAGGCATTGTGGGCTACCAGAGGCAGACCTTCTATCTTGGGCGCAATCTCTGCCCAGACTTTCGGGAAGACAACCGCATTCATCGTGTCTTCCAGAGTTAACCCGTGAACCCGCGTGTTCCAATAAGAGTAATATTCCGGTTCGGGCTTGATGAGGCTGTAGAAGCTGTCTGCTATCTCACCATCCCTCACTATTACGATACCCACCGAGCAGACGCTTGTACGTTGCTGGTTGGCTGTCTCGAAATCTATCGCTGCAAAATCTTTCATCGAATTAAGTATTTATGTTTTTATTTTAGTTGCAAAAATACTATTTTTTAGGCTCAATCATCCTAAAAGTATAATATTTAAGAAAGTTTTAGGATGAATAGTCTTAAAAGTCCTCAAATTCCGGAAGTTTTAGGATAAACCATCCTAAACATTTTCTCCTATCCCCATATTTAGGTATTTCTCAGAAACCATCATTTTTAGGTATTGCAGATAAAGAGAAAAGGATGTATCTTTGCAGCCGGAAAATGGATGCATTGGGATTAATGGATGCAACTGGAATGAATAAATGTAACTAAAGAGATAAAGACAAATGAAAACAACTATCGTAATTTATGGCTCTTCCACTGGTTCTTGCCAGTCGATAGCCGAAACCATCGCCTCTAAGTTGGGCGTGGAAACTGTAGATGTAGCTAACATCGATGAGGCTACTATCGCAAGTCATGAGAACCTCCTTCTCGGTACTTCTACATGGGGTGCAGGCGAGATGCAGGATGACTGGTATGACGGCGTGAAGACGCTCAAGAGTGCTGGATTGGCTGGCAAGACTGTGGCTCTCTTCGGTTGTGGCGACAGCGAGTCATATTCTGACACATTCTGCGGCGGTATGAAGGAACTCTATGATGCTGCTGTGGAGGCTGGTGCTACCGTATTGCCAGGTGTTTCTACAGACGGATATACCTTTGATGATAGTGAGGCTGTGGAGGGAGACAAGTTCCTGGGACTCGCTCTTGATGATGTGAACGAGGATGATAAGACCGAGGAGCGCATCGATGCCTGGATTGAGGCTATCAAACCAGCGCTTTAGTATTTAAAAATAATAATTTTTCAGGAATCATTGAAATCTCTGACTATAGAATCTTGAGTCATTTTGGTTCGTGGATTTTTAAATCACTGAAATCTCTGATTCCTGATAAAAACTTGATAAATTCGGATAGTATACAGCAGGAAATCGCAACACCAGTAGATCTGAAGGTTCTGATGAATCATATATATGAATATAAGAAGGGCGTGCGCCGTCTGGTGCTTTACACCTTCAACAAGAAGTATGAGTCTTTTGCCATAACAAGATTAGAGCGTCAGAACATTGATTACATCATCCAGCCGGTTGGTAACGACCGTCTGAATCTCTTCTTTGGTAAGCGTGAATGTCTGGATGCTATCCGCATGATTGTTACCAAACCATTGTGCCAGCTTTCGCCTGAGGAGGATTTCATCCTTGGGGCGATGTTGGGATATGATATTTGTGCGCAGTGCGAGCGCTTTTGCGAGCGTAAGAAGAAAGTTTGCTAAATTAGATAAGGATTTCTCTCTCAATATCATGGGGATGTTCTCCCTCTTGATTCTTCAAGGAGATGGCTCTTTGATGGGAGAGTCTTCATATGTTATAATGTTTTATGTTAATAATGAAATAAAAGAGCGTGATTGCCCGATTGGTGACCACGCTCTTTTGAATTATATTCTTCGGAATAATTCCTGTTTTTACCCCTTGTTTTAACGGAATAATTCCTATTTTTGCCTTCTATTTTAACGGAATAATTCCTCTTTTTGAGGGCTAAAATGAAGAAAAAGTCCTGAAGGCTTGTGCAATTAACTGAAAATGAGTATATTTGCACCGGATTAAATGAAAGGCTTATGTTAGAACGTAAATTTGCTGAAAGTTTGGAGAAATTTCTCCTTCACGAACCTCGGAAGATTCTGCTTGTCAATGGTGCAAGGCAGATAGGTAAATCGTATCTGATAAGATATGTGGGAAAGAAACTTTTCAAGCATTTTGTTGAGATAAATCTCAAGGCAGACCAAGAGGGAGATGGCATCTTTAAAACAGTAAGGAGCAAGGAAGACTTTTATTTGCAGTTGGGTGCCATGGCAGGTAACAATCTCGGAAGTAAGGATGACACCCTGGTTTTTCTTGATGAAATACAGAGTTATCCTCATTTGATAACCATGCTTAAGTTTCTCAACGAGGATGGTAAATACCGATATGTGGCTAGTGGCTCCCAACTGGGTGTCGCCTTGTCGCAAACCCCTTCTGTGCCCATCGGCAGTATCGCTGTCCAACAGATGTATCCTCTTGATTTCGAGGAATTCTTGTGGGCGATGGGATGTGGAAAGGAGGCGATAGAGAGCATGCGGCAGAGTTTTCTGGATAGGAAAGCCTTGAATGAGTCGATGCATAACTATATGCTCCAGCAGTTTAAGATTTATCTGCTCGTGGGAGGAATGCCTGATGCCGTCAATAAATTTCTTGAAAATAGAAATATGGCTCAAGTGCGAAGTATTCAGCGGGATATTCATGCGCTTTATAAGATAGATGCATCGCAGTATGATGATGAGCGCAAACTTGTTATCAGAAAGATATATGATATGATTCCATCGAATATGGAAAATAAGAAAAAGCGTATCATCGTAAAGAATATCGAAGGCTTGAAGGCGCATAAGCAATTTAGCGACTATGCTGAGGAATTTGAGTATCTTACGAATTCTGGGGTAGCTTTGTCGGTGCAGGCTATCAGCAATCCTAGTTTTCCACTGATAGAGTCGGAGAGCAAGAATTTACTGAAACTCTATATGAACGATGTGGGGTTATTGACCGGTATTCTTTATGGTACGAATATCAATGCCGTGTTGAGGGATGAGCGGAGTGTGAATCTGGGTGCTGTATATGAGTCGGTCATAGCTCAGGAATTTCATGCCCATGGTTATGTGCTTCATTATTATGATAACAAGCAGAAAGGTGAGGTGGATTATCTGATTGATGATTACAGAAACCTGACGGTCTTGCCTGTGGAAATCAAGTCGGGTAAGGATTATATGGTGCATAGTGCACTTGATAAGTTCCTGAATACCACGGAATATCATATTCATGAGGCTGTGGTGCTGAGCAATGAGCAGAAAGTCTATACGGAAAATGGAATCACTTATATGCCTATATATTATTGTATGTTCTTTAGTAACAAGATAGAAGATGAGGCTGATCTGGTAATTCCTGAGATTCAGATGCCTTGCCTGTAAATATACGAGAGGGTGTGTCATTGGTTTATGGCACACCCTCTCATTTCTTGATAAATTTTTTCCTTACTTCTTCATCATTTCCTCTACGGCTCTGATAAGCTGGGTATCATGGCCGGTGATGTAATCCTCTGGAGAATTATATACCTCGATGTCTGGCTGGAGAGTGGTGTTCTCGCCGAAGGTGCCACGCATGTCACGGCAACCTACCTGAGGAATACCGAATACCAGACTGCGGTCCATCAAGGTCTCCCACCATACGGCAGTCATCGTACCAGCCACTGGCGCACCAATCAGCTTGCCGATGCCCAACTCCTTATATACCCATGGGAAACCATGGCCGTTGCTGTAGTCGTCCTCGCAGATCAATACGCAGGATGGCTTGGTCCACTTATTGAACGGATCCTTGCCCACCACCTTGCCATGAGGCACAAACTCCTGATACTGCTTGCCGCTGAGCAGGGTGCAGAGGTCGTCGTGCAACCAGCCGCCACCATTGTGACGCTCATCCACGATGACGGCATCCTTGGTGCGGTTCTTCTCGCTCAACAGTTCACTATACACGGTGCGGAAACTCTCGCTGTTCATCGCTTTCACGTGCACATAGGCTATTCTGCCGTGCGAAACACTGTCCACGATGGCACGGTTTCTATCCACCCATCGCTTGTAGAGCAGCTCCTGCTGGGCACCCTGCGAGATGGCCTTGATGGTGAGGTCGAAGCGCTTGCCCTTGGCGTTCTTGATGGTGAGGCGGATGTTCTTGCCAGCCTTTCCGTCGAGCAGCGCATTGTAGTCCTTGCCTGCCTTGATGTCGGTGCCGTCTATCTTCTCGATGATGCTGCCCGGAGTCACCTCGTTCTTCTTCACGGCAAAAGGACCGCGCTTGATAATCTCCTTGATCTTCAGTCCATCGCCCTCATAGGATGGGTCGAGGAATACGCCCAATGCTGCGGTAGAGAGGGTGGCTCCGCTGGCATAATAACGGCAACCGGTATGGCTGGCATTCAGCTCGCCCAGCATCTCGCTCAACATCTCAGCGAAGTCGAAGTTATTATTAATATAAGGTAAGTACTTCTCATACACTTTGCGATAGTACTCCCAGTCCACGCCCTGCAACTTAGGGTCGTAGAACTTGTCAGCCACCTGTCTCCATACGTGGTCGAAGAGATACTGACGCTCCTCGGCAGGCTTGTAGTTGAACGGAGCCTCGAAGTCGATATTCTTGGTAGATCTCGAACCGAGTTCCACCTTCTTGATATTGCTGCCGTTGCAGAGATAGAGGTTCTTCACATCCTTGTCGGCTACGAATCCGCCCTGTCCGATGCCCTTCATCATCAGCGAGGTCTTGTTCTCCTTCAGGTCGTGGCACCACAGGTCGTAGTCGCCTTCGAAAGAAGCCTGATAGTAGATCTTCTCGCCCTTGGTATCGAGGATTGCGTCACCCATGTGGGATGAGTTGACGGTGAGTCGTACGATGCGGTCGCGGCAGTTGTCGATGTCCAGTTCAAGCGGTTTCACCTTGTCCACTTCTATCTTGCCGGACTTCTCCTCTTTCTTTTTCTTGTCTTCCTTCTTCTTCTCCTCCTTCTCGTCGGCCTTCTTCTCCTTCTCATCCTTGTTGGCCTCAGCGAGTTCGAGTTCCTCCTTGCTCATGCGGAAGCGGTCGTAGGCATCGAGGTCGAAGAACATGAGATAAGCATCGCTTTCTGCGCCCCATGAACCATGACTGCGATAACCGGCACGGTCGCTTTCGAAAAGCATCGCCTTTCCGCCGAGCACCCACTTGCCGTTGCTGTCGCTATATCCACTGTTGGTCAGGTTGTGCATCTCCTTGCCGTCGGCTTTCACCAGTGCGATATCGGTATTGTTCCATCCGCCGTTGCCTATGTAGCTGCAGAGGAGCCACTTGCTGTCCGGACTCCACTCAAACCAGATGTCGCCATCGGAGTAGGAGTAGTTGTACTTGCCGTCGAGCACGGTGCGCACATCCTTGTTCTTCAGATTGATGATGCGCAGGGTGGCACGGTCTTCATAGAAGGCCACTTCCTTGCCGTCCGGACTGTAGGCTGGATATTGCGAGGTCATATTGGTATTGGTGAGCTGCTCCTCCTCCACATCCGTGCAGTAGGTGAAGTTCTTCTCCTTTTCGTTCTTGATCTTAGCCTGATATATCTGCCATACGCCGTTGCGCTCAGAGGCATAGACGAGACTTCTGCCGTCTGGCGAGAAACTCACGTTGCGCTCCTGCTGCGGTGTGTCGGTGATGCGCTTGGTGGTCTTGTATTCGGTGGATGTCACATATACATCGCCGTGCATCACGAAAGCCACTTCCTTGGCATCTGGCGAGAGGGCTATCTCTGTGGCTCCCCAGCTGCGCACCTGGCGTACGAGACTTGGCTCATCATTGTCGGCGGTGATGGAGATGTTCACCTTCTGTGGCTGTGCTCCCTCCTTCACGGTGTAGATTTCGCCGTCGTAGCCGTAGCAGAGGAGTCCGTCGGCAGAGGAGGTGAGGAATCGGATAGGATTCTTCTTCTCATGGGTGAGCTGAACGTCCTTGCCGGTAGCGATGTTGCGATGATAGATGTTGAAGGATCCCGCCTGCTCGCTCAGGTAGTAGAAGCTCTCACCGTCGGCAGCCCATACAGGCGTGCGGTCTTCGCCCTTGAAGGCAGTTAACTTCTGGTATTTCCCGTTGTCGAGCATCCAGATGTCGCGAGTGATAGGCGAAGTATGATGCTTGCGCCACGGGTCTTCATATCCCTTGGAGTCGTGGTAGAGCACCTGTCCCTTGGCGTTGATGCTGATGTCTTCCATCGGGATGACGGAGTAGAGTTTCGGTCTTCCGCCCTGTGTGCTTACCTCGTAAACCTGCGAGAATTCCCGGCTGGCAAAGAGATTGCTCTCTGCGGTAGGCATGATGTTGGCAGAGAAGAGTACGTGGTCGTTGTCCTTGAAGGCAACAGGTATTTCGCGCTCACTGTTGGTGGTGATGCGTGTAGGTGCGCCTCCGTGTGCAGACATCACATATACGTCGAAACTTCCCTCGCGGTTGGAAGCGAAGGCTATTTTCTTGCCGTCAGGGCTCCAGATGGGGTAGGAGTCGTGAGCAGCATTTGTGGTGAGCTGTCTGGCTTCTCCGCCCGTGGCAGGAACGCTGTAGATGTCTCCCTTGTAGGAGAAAACGATGGTTTTGCCATCAGGCGAGATGGCAGGGTAGCGCATCCACAATGGGGCTTGCTGTGCCTGGGATGCGAGCGATGCTGCCAGAAAAGCAGCACTAAGGAATAGTTTTTTCATTATCACAAAGTCACTTTCTAATAAATTATTGTTGCAAAGTTATAGTTTTTATGTGAAATCACCAAATATTATTTTTATTTTTAAGCACGGATGTTACTTTTTTCATCGGATGTTTATTCTTTATCTTTCCTTTTTCTGTATTCTCATTTCTTGCCATCCCACTTCTCCAGTTATTGCATTGACGGGGAGTTCTGATTACTGATTACGATTACAGTTCGATTTTCCGCTGGTTCATCTTCGTCATTTAAAACAAGAATCAGTCATTAGAATGCAGGGGTAAGGGGGGGATAGGATGCATTGCGATAGCACCGCCTTAACTATATGAAAACAGATAGTTATGGCGGCGGTATCGCTTCAGTCTTTTAATGTAGCTAAATTTTCAGAAATCAGTTTTCAACTTCTTTATTTTTGCTAATCTTTTGCCTAAAATTAGTTTACTTGTATTCTAATTCTATTTGAAGTAGTCATATATGAATATCGGGAAAGCATTGAGTACTGCCACTTTGCAATCCTCGGTATTCACATATTTCTCTATTTGTGAATCGAATATCTTGCCCTGAAGAATGTCGTCTTTTGATGCTGGTATTCTGTTCTCACCATTGCAAAGATAGTTTGCTTTGCTCACGTTCTGTTCTTTCAAATATACCCAGTTCTGCTTGACTTCCTCTATTTCCTCTTCTGTAGGTTCTCGATTCTCTGTCAGAAGGATAAAATCGAAACTTCGATAGGCTGAGAATTCTGCAGATAATCCCTTAAACCTGTTGCAATCAGTGCGGGATATCGTATAGGTCCAATAGTTTGCATCCGGCAGAAACTTAGTATAGCGGATAGATTCTACCATCGGATAATCAATATAGAGCTTTCCGTATTCTGTTTCATTATCAAAAGTTTCTAACATCTCTTTTACCTGTCTGTTGATTTCTTCGAGTGATAAATTCCTGTTATGGAAATCATAATCGAAGAAAAGATAGATTTCGGAAATGTCGGCAGATTTATCTATGTCTTTTAGAGGATTGTCTTTTTGGGAGGCAAACTTTTTCCATCAGTAAAGACACGATATCTCCATCTCCATCGTACTCTTGCAAATCCTTGTAAAGCTGATAGATGTTATTGTTGTAGGAACAAACTATCTGCTCTTCCCGGTTGGAAAAGTACAATCGTTGGATGGTGCGGAATAAATCCGGCTCACGTTTTACTCCTTCAAAAACAAATAATATCATACTTCAAAAGCGTTACCTCTAAACATTTTTTCTATATTATGGCCGAACCTCAGCTCCTTCTGGGTGCAGCTGCTCAATGGCTTGATCTTGTTGTCTTGCAAGATGAAATTGCAGTCAGGGCGCAGTAAGTCATTGGTCATCAGGTAAGTGTTGTGGGATGACGTGAAAGCTTGGCATGGAAGGGAAAAGAGTGTCTTGCAAACCTCGAAGGAAAGCTTGAAGTGATAGAAAGCGTCAAATTCATCAATGAAAACGAATGATGCATCTTTCATCTGCTTGAGCCAATAGTAGAGCAACATCAGCGAGTGGGTGCCTGTTGATGCAATCTTATCAAATGGAATGCGACCTAAGCCGAATATGCAATATAGTTCTTTATCGTCATCATTCGGCTTCTGAAACTCAAAGTCCTGTCCGCTCACACGATGGATGAAATCCTCAAAGTCGTCTGTCAGATGATTCTTGATGATATATTCGTCAAGGTTTGCTGGAGCTGTAGCTAAGCCCATGAACTCATTCTTCTCCACGCTTCGGAACCACAACATGGAGTTGACAAACTTCTGTAGTTTAAGGAGATAATGCTCTTTTGTCAATGGGTAGGAGGTGAGAAGAAAATTGATGATGGATACGTTGTTGGCATTGTTGGCTAAGTTGGTCTTCACGGTTGCTTCCATCTGAAATTCTTCTTCATCCAATGTCAGGATAGAATCCTTGTTGCAGAATATCAGCTTGTTGTTCACCACAAGTTTCTCTGCCTCTAATTTTCCCTCTGGTGATTTGCTATAAGAATACTGCAACAGATCATCTCCCAACTTGAAGGTGTACTCAAAATCTACAGGGAAGTTCAACTTTCCTGTATAAGTGAAGTTGTCATAATAGTTCACTCTTTTCCACTTCTGTGAAAGATGATTTGTGATATCGAAGATTGCCAATGCAAAGTTCGACTTGCCAGAACCATTAGGTCCATACACGATGCCATTCTTGATGATTCCGTCTTTTATGGCAAATGTGTTGAACGAATAGTTACTTGGTTCCGACAAGTCCCATTCTATGCGATTGGCGAATCCTCTATAATTCGTAACGGCAAATTTTACTAACATAATATCTTTGTTAAAATATAAACGAAATGTTACCGCAAACGAGCGCAAATGAAAAGTTCTTTCTGATTGCTGTATGCAGTTATTTTTTGGTAACTACTCAGGTAGGTTTACCGTACTCATATTATGACGAAACGATAGCAGCTTAACGTTCAATTATCACTTCGCATTTGACGCTCATAAAAGCTATTGAATATCAAGAAAATAAACATTATTTTACTTGCATATTTGGGATTTTTTTTGTACCTTTGTAGGTGAAATGAAGGCAAAGAAATCAGCAAATAGCAAAGTTCCCAGCAGGGCGTTACATGCCAAGAGTCGCAAGGATTCTTGTACAA
>OBAI01000880.1_pt1 | contig 27147 bp, 21 predicted proteins | sample 1517461 | NCBI WGS metagenome assembly OBAI01 (sample SAMN04571696, study PRJEB22368) | human gut metagenome | biome: human gut; material: stool | host: Homo sapiens | place: Luxembourg | collected 2012-06-29
CGTCATCCTCGTATAGTATGTATAGGGCATGAAGTCAAATACTTCCATTGCCCATCTTGATGGGTAGGGAATCCTGGTGCTACGATGAAAGTAACATGGAATAGCTCAGAAGACGACCAAGTCATCCTGCGGTTCTACCGCCAGCTCAGTATTCTCGCCTGGCTCTTTCTCCCATTCTGCCTACTTCAGAATTTGCGGCCCCGGGCGGAGCTTCTTCCAGTAAACGATTTACCTCCACGGGTGATTGCCTATTAACGAGATTTTAGAGGGAGTTTGAGATCAGGATTCCTTCTCCTATTTCATGAATGTTGCCAGGAAGGAGGTGCGATTATGAAACAATATGAATTACTCCATTCTTTGTTTGTTGGTATAGACGTTTCGATGAAAGAGAACGTTGTGCATGCGATGCCTTTTTCCCCTGAGGACCATCCTGGGCACGCGCATCTGCGTTTTTCCGCTCCTAACACTCCTGCTGGATCTGTAGGAATTGTCGAAAAAGTCAGTGACTTCTTGAAATTCTATCCTGATGTCATACAGGTTGTCATTGCGTTAGAGGCTACTTCGGTTTATTCTTTTCACCTGGCAACATTTCTGTCCGTTGCACATTTTAACGGACACATCCCAGCCATCGTCTATTCCGTTAATCCCAAAGAGATTCATGCTTACAAGAAAACTTTTACGGATGTAGGGAAAGACGACTATGTCGATGCCATGGTTATTGCCGATTATGCGCGTTCCAACAAAATCCGGTCACGCCCTTGGAAAGGGCCAGAACTGCTTGGCTTGCGGGTACTTACACGTTTGAGATTCCGCATCGCCAAACTCATGGGAATAGTGAAGAACTCGACCGGAAACAGCATCTACCTTGAATGCAGCGGACTTATGACAGGAGAGAATCCCTTTTGTAATGTATGGACCACCACCTGCCAGGAGCTGCTGACGACCTTTCAGGGCCCTGATGAAATCCTCAGTCTGTCCGATGAGGAACTGCTCAATTTCATCACAGAAAAAGGACACGGAAGATTTTCCCATCCTTTAGATGTCGTCGAAAAAGTGAAGAAGGCAGCCCGCAATTCCTATCGGTTGGACAAAAGGGTTTATGAGCCACTGACTTCGGGATTATCCGTGTCCTTTTTCATTATACACTCTCTTGAGACTGCAATAAAGAAATTGGACAAGTCCATTGAGACAATGGCCAAAAGTTTTTCAAGCGACTCATATCAGATCCTGCTGTCAATCGACGGCGTCGGACCAGTCATAGCCGGAGGGCTCCTAGCGGAAATTGGCGATATCAAGCGGTTCAAAACCGATGATGCCCTAGCTAAATACATAGGATTAACCTGGAGAGGAAAGCAATCCGGTCAATCAGAAAGCCCGGTTAAGCATCTGTCAAAAGCCGGTGATGTGTATCTCCGCTATTATGTGCTCTTAGCTACAGGACAGATCATAAACTACAGCGCTAAATATCGCGAGGCATATGAACGTATTCGCAGTCGTAAGACCCTATTTCCATACAGGGCCGCACTCAATCTCGTTGCTCGAAAGATCGTCCGGCTGATCTTTACATTACTGGATAAACATCAGCTGTATTCCGATAACAAAGTAATGGTAACGTTGGAATAGAAAGATCGAACGCCGGAATATATTCGAAAAAATCAATTTACCCGGTGGTGAGTTAAGGTTACACTTTTTTAAGAAAAAATAATAAATTTCTTCAAAAAAAAGACTTGACATATGACCAGAATACTGAGCGCAGCGAAGGATCTTGGTAAGAACAGTAAGTAGGGGAAAGGCTGTTAAATACCAGTCGGCGGGAAGGTTTGCTAGTTGCTAGCAGCTAGCCACTAGCCACCAGTAACCACTTATCCCTCTCCGCCGGTGAATCATGGGCGGGATAGATGGAAATCATAGTTTCTTTAATAGATTGAGAAAATCTTCTTTATTATAAGCTCCCTCCAGTTCCGGATCTTTTGATTCAAAGACCATAAAATAACGATACTTCGTACCAGCCATATTTGCCCATTTACGACCAAGGAATAGCTTATTCCTGCTGTCTTCATTGAAAAGCTGGTCGCCTTTAGTTTCTACCATAAGGATTCGCCCTGCTTTCGTCATTACAATAAAGTCCGGATAATGGTTGATAAACCCATTGATGAAGAATTCTTTCCGATCAATATTTCTATGCCACCATTTTACGTTGTCCATCTGGGCTATTGCATTGGCCATGGTCCACTCAAAGTCATTCATATCATTGGCTTCTGCTTCATAAAGGCTCTTGGGGATAGAGCTGGTCGCTTTTGCGGGGGTAATCACCTTTGGTAAATTGTACAAAGGGCTGACCGTCAAGTCTATTTCCGTTTTTCTCTCAAAGGTTTTCTTTCTGTAATCATCCTGGAGGCTTCTGATTTTATCTTCCACCGCCTTGCCATAGGTATTAATTGACTGCATAGCCTGGCTGACTTCGTCTTCCGTCAGTCCGCCAAAGACCCGTTTCAGATATTGACGCACATCGTTGTCTTTCACATTATCATAGCGAGAAATAGCAGATGCTATGCTGTTAATGCAGGCTTGCAGCTTTTGTTTGTCCGGCATGGCCTCCAGGCTCTCCCGAAATGCTGCTCTCACATACCGGTTTGTCATTTTGTACTGCGGTACGGCCTCTCCGGTTTCAGAAAGGTCTACCGTATACATATTGTCCGGCGTATTGGAAAAGGCCACATGGGCATCTTCGTGTTCCAGGGAGAAACCTTCCAGAAATGCATCTTTGGTCACCGCCGTTTTTTCTGCTCCATTGAAAAGGGAAGCTCCGGTTACTATCACAAACTGCGGCAGCTTTATGGTTTCCATTTCATCTCGGAATTCAGTTTTCATCTTATACTGATGAAGCATATCTCCCAACTCCCCTCCCTTTAGTCCACTTTCTTCGGCCTCTTTGGAGTCGTGGATGTACTCTTTTTCTCTTTCCTCTGCATGGTTGACCATATCAGCCAGAAAGTCCGATGGATTTTCCATTTCTGTCCGGTTTTCCTGGTTTGTCATGGAAGAGGGCGTCTGCAGACTGCGGGAAATGGCGTTAGTATGGATATCAGACAGGTCGTCCTGCACTGCATCTTCTGATGAAGTATCTTCCTTAGCCCCGCTGTCTTTTTCTGGCACCTTGGCAGGACTGTCAAAAATGGAAGTAGGCACCTTTTCGTCAGTTTGATTTTCCATTCCCACCATACTGCCTATGCGGTAATCCTTTGATGAAAACCCCGCACCGTTCAGCCCTTTTACCACACTGTCCAGGGGAGAGCGGAAATCAGCGGAACAGGTGAGCACATAGGGAAATATTCAGTACAGAATCATTCTGCCTCTTGGCATAGGGCTGGCGGAGCACACGGCCCAGAATCTGTTCCACATCCACCTGGAACGTCTTATTGGCCAATGATGCAAGGATATAGGCAAAGGGACAGTCCCATCCCTCTTTCAATGCATTCACCGTAATGATATAGCGCACAGGGCAGTCCCGGGAAAGGAGATTTCTGTCTTTTAAATCATCCACTTTAGACGTTTTAATGGCGATTTGGTTTTCCGGAATATGCAGATCCACCAGAATGTTCTTGATTTTTTCAAAGGTATCGCTGTCACTGCTGATTTTCGGCTGAGCCTGGAATAGGAAATATATTACGGAGTGACCTACTACAGCTACAAAGAATTAAAAGGCGCTATCGAACGATACATCAAATACTATAACGAGCAAAGAATCAAGGAAAGACTGGGCTGGAAAAGTCCTGTTCAATACCGGCTTTCCTTGCAGGCAGCATAAAAAAGTAACGAGACGGTAAAAACCATCTCGTTATTAAGGTCTAACTTTTTGGGGTCACATCACCTATACGATGGAGCAGTCTCTTCTTTATTGCTTCTTTACCATAAGAAACGAAGTCCTGCATTGAATTGCCATTTTGTTGTTACATCCCCCCCAAAAGACTTTTCAACGTCTCCATAAAAAACAGTATTGTCCGTCAGGGAAACTTTGCCACCAATTCCAAAGGTATACCACGTATCTCCGCCATCACAATGCTGATAATAGGAGGCATCGGTTCCCCAAAGGGCCATGTCCCAATCTCCGGAAAATTCATGGAGAGCATTGAATTTTAAGTAAATCTGGTTGGGTTCCTGTCCTTTTGCAGTAGCAAAAGATTTGCCCAGGCGGAACCCCAGTCTGCCAATCAGGCTGTCTTCTCCATCATCATGTACTTTAACACCATTCGATAACGTATAGTCGCTTCCACCAGATTTGCCATATACCAGCTGAGATTGCGGCTCGATGAACCATTTACCGCCCATGTCGATCTTACGGCCATATTCGGCACTAACCATCCAGGCATGATCCGAATAGTCTGCATCTGCCGCTTTTATGCCATCATGGTAAACATTGTATTTGTTGTTATAATGGCTGTAGGACAAGACATAATCCATATAATGGCCTTTGCTGCCAGCCCAGCCGGCATACAAGGAGCCACCGTAGCTACGCATGTCACCATCGCCATGATGGTAGTCTACATCCCCCATCGTACTGTGGAAAGCTCCGCCGATATGCCATTTGCCATTCTGATTATCGGCCACAGTCCGGTCATACCCTAATTGATAGAAGTTCCAACGATAGTTGTAATGACCATATTTATCCGATTCCGTTTCCCCAGATTTCATGCGGAACCAGACACCATCTTCCGTGTCACTATAGTCCCGCAGTTCACCCAGGCGCTGATTCAATGTGTCGATGTTCCGATGCGATAACAAATCACCATGTACAGCAGAGGCAGCGGCTACAGGAATCTTGATATTATCCGTCGGATTTTCAGAATAATCGACAAAATACCAGTCATTGCCGTTAGTCCCAAACCGGTCAGATACAATATTCTTATCAATGATCGGCGTATAATCAAACAGGGCACCATCGGAAATATCCGAGGTCTTAGTAATCGCTTTGAAAGTAATGCCTGCAGCGGCATCGGCAAAGCGGACTGGATTATCACGGCTGACGCCTTTTAATGCAGAAATATCCGCTGGCTGGACATAGACCAGGCCCGAGCCATCTTTAATGGTGAAGAAATCGGTACCCGCGTTGCGATAAGCATTATTTACTTTAGCCCCACTGGCATCCATGACGAAAGTCCCTTCATTGGATTTCAAGTTATACAGGACCAGATTATTGACTGTATCCTTATCCTCAGTATGGACATTATAGGCATGTGTATCAATGATGCCGCCTTTATCAAGGGTAATGGCACTTAAGTAATTGCTCCGTGTATCTAGCCCCTGTTCATCTTTTCCGCGCAGCACAATATCAGGAACCCACTTGGCACCATCGGCCAACGTAACCTGCAGCTGGCTGTTACCGCGGACATCACCATACGTTTGTGTCGCCTCATCATAGTTAATCAGGCCGACACCGGCACCATACCAATAGGAATCTTTACCAGAAAAGCCGACGCGGATAGTTCCTTCTTTTGCATCAAGGTTACCGTAAATTTGGACGGTATTCTCCGGATTCAGGATAGTTCCGTCTTCTTTAGCATTGATATTGACTGTCGAACCGCCACCGTGCTTAGCTGATACGGCATCGTTCTTGCTGATGGTATTAACGTTCCCCTTAGTATCGATGTCATACTCATTGTCATAGCCTTCATGGGTTCCAGTGGCGATATAATCGTTGATATAGGTATTCCCCGTGACATTGATGACGGCCCCCTGGTCAGCATATAAGCCGTTATGCGCAATGCTGCGTCCCGTCGTGCTATTGGGATCCAGTTTGGTATCAATGTACAAATTTCCGATATTTGTGGTCCCTTTTCCGATGAAATAAGCATTGGTATTGACGATACCGCTGTCTTTAATGGCATTTGTTAAATCCGATTTTATGGCCAGATTATCAAGATTCATGGCGCCTGAACTATAAATGCCATAAACGCCAACACCACCGCCATAGAAATGGGATAGCAATCCATCAACCTGAAGATTCACATCGCGAATCGTAGTACCATCGTATTTCGGTTCCAACAAAAAGTCTGATAATCACTCTTTAGGTAATCGGCCATGGTCTTAGACGAATCGGCTCCAAGTGTAGCACGAACAGTATATGAATTCAGGTCTTTCTTGGAATTCATGATGATAAGGCCCCGTTTTTCTTTTGAAAGCTTATCGCCTGTATCATATGTAAAATTCCCATCCTTGAGCAATCCACTCGTATCTACTTGAAGATAAGAGTCTGTATCATGCTGAGTTACCGTATTATTTTCTTTGATATACAAAATCTGTTCATAAGGCGGATATCCGTCAGCATACACATCTCCGCTAACTAATCCTCCCAGTGTACAACCAGCAGCCAAACTGAACAAGATAAGTCGTCGCAAATTCCGTCCGTTCTTCATATGCACACCTCCATGTTTTTATATTTTTTATGTACTATATATTAATATTATATATTGTACTATACGTTAATATTATATATCTTATTTTAATTATTTCAATGTAGCATGTCAAGGCCGAGTTCAATTTAGTTAGTATCAAGAAGTTTTCGGTCTTTCCTTTAGACCTAGGTAATAAGCGGGGTCTTATTTCCACATTTTTACAAAATATGTGCCATTTGCAGCCCTTTTGCCAGCTTCTGAAAGGCCTCATAGCCATATCCCGTTCCGCCATCCCCGTTGCTGATCACTATCGTATGGCTTAATCCATACTGCCGGTGCATGTACCACCCTGCTCGTTCCCATGTCTTTTCATATTCCGTAGAAGCCATGTGATACGCATGAATCAGCCGGGTCCGTTTCCCTTCTTTTTCCCGTCCTTCATACACCTGCATCCGGTGTATTTCCAACTGCTTCTTATGCTGTCCCCGCAAGACCAGCCCGTCTCCTTCGATGTACACAACCAGGGCTTCCGTTTCTTCTACGGAAGTTTCCTGCCGCTGAATGTCCTGCCATTCCTGACACAACGTCCCCGATTGCATCACAATATGCTTCACCGTTTGATGACTCAGGTTCGTCAGCGTAAATCGGTTTACGATATCGGCTGTTTTCCGATAGACACAGCTGGTAGCCGTTTCTGCCACTTTCTTCATCAGCAAAGCGGAAAACCGTTGGTAGGGTTTCAATCGTAGCTGCTTATCTAGTGGATAGATGCCTTTCTTTCCCGGCTTTTTCATCCACCGGCGGACAAACGATACGGTACCGCACAGGCATTGCACTGTCCGTCCCTCCTGGCGCTCTACGATATATCCCTGCTTTTTATATTCCGTTGCTAATTCCCGGTCGAGCTGCTCTAATGCTATCCCTAGAGCCGTTCGGAATAATTCGAAAAACAGGGTCAATAATTTCATATCCTGTTCAATAACTGTATCGGAATCCTTTATTGTTTTGATGATTTCTGTTACAATAGTTTCCATAGAAGACCTCGGTTTGATGAGATTGGTGTGGTGACCTCTCAGTATTATCAGGGTCTTCTTTCTTTTTGACAAGTCTTACCGAGAACTATTTTACACTAAGTACCAAACAATAGAAAACTAGTCAGGTGACACGACAAATTATCTTTCTATGCCATTAACGATGCCATTGCTATCGTTAATGGCATATCCACAGTGTTGCTAAGAACTTATACGATACCTTCTGATTCTACCTGCATTTCAGAGCATAAAAAATGCCGGCATTCTGCCGACGTTTGCCAAGCCCCCGCTATATATGGACTTTTCCACTATGCACACCGTTCTCAATATTGTATCAATTTCAAGCATCTTTGCTCGATGTAGATGCATTTGATTTTTCCCTCATACTTAGGAAGAAGTGACTTCAAAGCCAGCAAATTATCTCCATTGATAATCATATTCTCGCTGCCATTATCTTCCTCATGCTGTCCTTCTTCATCGAAGCTGTACTTCCTCTCCAGTACATGGTATGGCACCTTCAGATGATAATTCACTACCTTGTCTTTTCCTATCCAATTCAGCGTGGGCATTGGTCGTCCCCCTTCCTTATTTTCTCTATTGTAGCAGAATCAGATTCAAAGTTGAAACCATAAGTTATAGACAGTTTCTACGCCTGCCACATTTTCAAGGCGTCCCCTTTCATTTTACATCTAAAATTTACATTTCACCTTTTCTTGCAAAGCAGCCGTCGGCTGCTTTCATCCGGAAAATTACCCCTCTTCACTGTAGTCGCTATGGTATTAAGAGAAACTGTTTCTACAGCTAAAAAGACCCTGCCTTTCGGCAGAGCCTCAATAACTTCCTTATTTGTCATCCGATGAAATTGCGTCGTCATCGGATGAAAACGTATCTTTTCTGAATAAGGGTATCTTATAATGGTACTCAGATGAAATGAAAGTATCCTCCGTGGTTTCAACCACATTACCCTTCAAGTAGGAGATAATGTTTCTCCAACAGGAACGAAATGCACTATCATCCCTTTCCATAGAGTCCCGTGCTTTTTCAAGAGAGCAGGACTGTCCTGTCTCTGTATCCCGCTGCCAAATAAGCCGATTCTCCCACTCCGGCAGAGATACGTTCCTCTGCTCTGGCGAATGGGAACTCTTTTCAGCCTCTTTCTTATCTCCTGCAGAGTCCTCATCAATCTGTGATGCGATAGCTGCCATGTCCGCCGCAGCTGTCACATGGAAGGCCTTATCCACAACCATACGAACAAATTGTTTCCGTTCATCAGACTGCAGCGCATTCCACCCCAGAGACTGGATTACATTTGCAAGGATTCTGGCCTGTTCTGCCTTTGGTTTTCCAGAAAGGTTACGGGCTATATCCTCTGCTGAAATTTCCGCTTCTGGGGAATATACACAGAGAGGCTCTCCATAGGTTTCCGTGGAAAGACGATCTGTCATGGCCTGCACATCAGGATTATAAACCCATGCATGCACGGGGCTTCTGTTGCCTGCAATTTCAAGTGCACAGTCAAGCCGCTTCATAATAGCGTCCCTGCTGCAGGCGGTGTGAATCAGCATAGGCTTCTTCTGCCCCTGCAGCTGATAGAGCTGGATGGTGCCGCAGCCATCCACGTCTTTGAAAACGGATTCAATATCATGGAAAGAAAAGAGTCCTGTTCCGCCTTTCTGGTATACAGGAACGGGCACCAGCAGGAGGCCATCCGAGAATTTATATGCAATGCCGCGGCTTGTATTGAATAGAGAAAAACGCTCCACTGAAATTCCCTGTGATTCCATGTCACCGATGAGATGATTCAAAAAGGTTGTCATGGAGCTATACTCCGGTGTCATGGCCTCATTATTGTCAAATAAAGAAAGTAACCTTGGATATTTGCCTGCGGTGCGGTCCGGAATGACACATCGCGGTTTTCTGATATTATTATTCATTATTTAGACCTCTTAAAAAATAAACAATGATGATAAAATCGAACAAGTCCCCCCTATTCATCATGTCATTGCTTTTTTTGATAAACCATCTCACTTTTCTGACAATTACACATATCATTCCTGCTCCTCCTATTGTGAGGGACTCCCTTCCCTCGTCGACCCGATTCCTTTCTACCGAGAGGAAAACTATAACGCCTGTTCGGAAATATTTCATTTCAGGCAAAGCACAGTGTATACTGCAGGAAAAACAGCCGCGCTGGAGGAGGGCACCATATACCCAAACTTCCCTGGAAGTGGAAATATTTCTTATCCGAAAGTGATAAAGTCTGTATTAATATCCCCATATAATACAGTGGCTTTATTCGTTAACAATAGCATACTTGATTTGTAAAAAAATGTAAAGGGCCAAGCGCAAGGTACAACTGTCAAATATACTGTATTTATAGGGTATATATCACGGTATCGGGGGTATAGAACTCTCTAATATTATGCGTGAGTTTTGTATAATTTTCCATTTATCGCATGGAGGCTTTCTAGTTTTATTTCCGCTGAAATTATCGGAACTTGCAGTTTTTTCATTAGCTGGCATTATCCATTACGCTGCGAACCGCTATATACTGCCAGTTTGGAAAAATTTCTTTGAAACATAGGAAATGAAGAATATTCTTTTAGAGTTAATCAAAATGGTTAAATATACAGTTATTCACAGTTTCGAAAAAGAAGGATTGTTCTGGTGTGAATAACTATGAAAGTTTTTTATTAATAAATATAAGAATTTATAATATCCTGATAAAATGGCAGATTCATTTCGATATTTATTACTTTGCTCTTGTTTTTATCGTTTCTCTTTCATTTACCTACTTTTTTGTAACATATAAAATGATGTGAATCTAATCAGCCTTATTTCCTGCAGGATGAGACATGAAAAAATCCCCGCCCATGGTGAGCGGGGATTTTTTCATGTCTTATCCTGCATCGGTAAGGTCATAGGTATTGACCAGGCGCATGCCGGCGAGACTGGTGGAGAGAAGGCCTGCCACTGCCTTTCCTGCATCCAGCAGCTCATCGTCTGAGGCGGTGAGCTTGATCTGGTTGAAGGAAATGTTCTTGGTGGCTTTCTTACCGCTTGCGGTGGTACCGTTTTCAACGATGACCTGCAGCTTGATATCAGTCATGTTTTTTGTTGCAGCCATGATAGATCACCTCCTTATGCCAACTCTTCCGTGGTGGTGGTGGAAATGGTGACTTTTTCAAGCTCCGTCACTTCCGCCCCGCTGCGGGTGATAAGAATGGGAATCAGTTTGGCCGCTGCCGCGTTCACTTCTTCCCTGGTGAGGCTGTCCTTGGGATTGGTCAAAGTGACAGTCACTGTGGACTTACCGGATGTTCTGAATACAAGATTGAGCGTTTTCATTTCGCTCCCCTTTCCGAAGGGAACCACTTACAGATTTTTCAACCCCTCGGCCGCCGGGGTTGTTCTGTTTCTCATTTCTCCCTTCTGGTACTACAATCGGGGTAACTTCCTTTTCTAGACCCCCTCAGGCAAAATATTTTTTGAAATTTTCATCATTTCTGGCCAGGGCCTGGATTTTCCGTTTGTGCTTGTACACATTCTTATAGGAAATGTGACAAATTTCACCGATGGTAAGCCAGGAGTATCCCTCCATGCGGAGGCGGAGAACCTCCTCCTGCCTCTTTGTGAGATGGAATCCGCGAATCAGTGCGTTCACTTCCTTTTCGGAAAGGGACGGCTCCCCTATTTCATACCAGTTCTGCCGAACCCCATCCAGCCGGATTTCCCCGGAAAGGAGAAGCTCCTTCGTTTTCCCATCTTTGATGCCGCTGTGCTTCAGGAGTATTTCATGCTGCCGCATGTAATTCACAGCGGCATAGGTGAGATGCTTCTTCATATAGGCCGGGAAAGGAAGTCCTTTTCCTGCATCATAGAGAGGAATCTTTTCCAGAAATACCAGCCACAGGGTCTGGGCCATGTCTTCGTACTCAATGGTTTCATAAGCCGTTTTCGAAAGCTTGTACACCAGCGGGCAAAAGCATTTGCACAAATCCTCCTTCGCTCTGTCATCGCCCTGCCGTGCTTTCAAAACAAGAGAATCAATATAGTCGTGTTCATATGCAATTTTCATGAGAAATCTACTTTCTCCGAAGCGCGCCCCGGTATGTATTTACCGGCTGGCCATACTATAGCATGGCTTTTTTCGACTTATGGTCGTATTTTTCTCATTTTTTACTCATAAAAATCGCTTCGAGCTTCCTGAAGGATAAATTTCACTCTTTCACAAAATCCGAAACTATGTTTTCACTCTTTCCTGCATCTTGAAAGGATAAAAGCATTCAATTTCTTTAACAAACTAAAAAGCTCCGATAAAATCGGAGCAAATGGGCGCTAAAAAATAAAACAGCGGACTTGACAGGTTTTTGAAGCCAAATGAAATCAGACAATAAAAAGACAGAAAAGCCTATCAGGGGAGTATCCAGGTAAGTTCAACCAATGAATCAGGCGTCCGCGCCTTGGCCCTCCCACTTCCGTGGGTGCTGCTCGGATCATGTCGTCAGAGAGAGGAAAGTCCTGCGATCGCTCTTCCTTATTGCTTTTCTGTCTTCATTTTTCTTACATTTCCTTCTGATTCCCGGCCGGGTTTCCAGAAGCAGAGGGATAAAAAGTGAAATTTCCTGATGTCTCTTCTCTCCCCTGCCCTCCTCCTTACCGCGGATATGGAGGATGGCCGTTTGGAAATCAGATTCATCATCTCATGAGGTCTTTTCATCCCTCTGTTATTAATATCGTTGAAAGTTCCATTTCTAGACCCCCGCTTAGAAAAATTTTTTAAAAAAATATGGTAGTCCGATGATTATCGCTTCCCTTACAGGCAGTGGGAGGCAAGTTATGGAAGCGTAGTTTCCTCTCCCACAGCGTTGAAGGAGCGTCCGGACCACCCCGTATGCTTGCTGTCACTGGGAGACTTTTATTCAAAGCAGATGAAAAAGTATAATGAGGCTTCAGGCTGCTATGATAAGGTCATGCCGCTGTAATCCAGGGTCCGCCCTGTTCCTGCATAGCGCCGATCTCAACGCTCTCAAAATGAATAGGAAAGACCTTTTGTGGGCAGGCTCCTTCCCGCCTCCCACTCGTCATCCTCGTATAGTATGTATAGGGCATGAAGTCAAATACTTCCATTGCCCATCTTGATGGGTAGGGAATCCTGGTGCTACGATGAAAGTAACATGGAATAGCTCAGAAGACGACCAAGTCATCCTGCGGTTCTACCGCCAGCTCAGTATTCTCGCCTGGCTCTTTCTCCCATTCTGCCTACTTCAGAATTTGCGGCCCCGGGCGGAGCTTCTTCCAGTAAACGATTTACCTCCACGGGTGATTGCCTATTAACGAGATTTTAGAGGGAGTTTGAGATCAGGATTCCTTCTCCTATTTCATGAATGTTGCCAGGAAGGAGGTGCGATTATGAAACAATATGAATTACTCCATTCTTTGTTTGTTGGTATAGACGTTTCGATGAAAGAGAACGTTGTGCATGCGATGCCTTTTTCCCCTGAGGACCATCCTGGGCACGCGCATCTGCGTTTTTCCGCTCCTAACACTCCTGCTGGATCTGTAGGAATTGTCGAAAAAGTCAGTGACTTCTTGAAATTCTATCCTGATGTCATACAGGTTGTCATTGCGTTAGAGGCTACTTCGGTTTATTCTTTTCACCTGGCAACATTTCTGTCCGTTGCACATTTTAACGGACACATCCCAGCCATCGTCTATTCCGTTAATCCCAAAGAGATTCATGCTTACAAGAAAACTTTTACGGATGTAGGGAAAGACGACTATGTCGATGCCATGGTTATTGCCGATTATGCGCGTTCCAACAAAATCCGGTCACGCCCTTGGAAAGGGCCAGAACTGCTTGGCTTGCGGGTACTTACACGTTTGAGATTCCGCATCGCCAAACTCATGGGAATAGTGAAGAACTCGACCGGAAACAGCATCTACCTTGAATGCAGCGGACTTATGACAGGAGAGAATCCCTTTTGTAATGTATGGACCACCACCTGCCAGGAGCTGCTGACGACCTTTCAGGGCCCTGATGAAATCCTCAGTCTGTCCGATGAGGAACTGCTCAATTTCATCACAGAAAAAGGACACGGAAGATTTTCCCATCCTTTAGATGTCGTCGAAAAAGTGAAGAAGGCAGCCCGCAATTCCTATCGGTTGGACAAAAGGGTTTATGAGCCACTGACTTCGGGATTATCCGTGTCCTTTTTCATTATACACTCTCTTGAGACTGCAATAAAGAAATTGGACAAGTCCATTGAGACAATGGCCAAAAGTTTTTCAAGCGACTCATATCAGATCCTGCTGTCAATCGACGGCGTCGGACCAGTCATAGCCGGAGGGCTCCTAGCGGAAATTGGCGATATCAAGCGGTTCAAAACCGATGATGCCCTAGCTAAATACATAGGATTAACCTGGAGAGGAAAGCAATCCGGTCAATCAGAAAGCCCGGTTAAGCATCTGTCAAAAGCCGGTGATGTGTATCTCCGCTATTATGTGCTCTTAGCTACAGGACAGATCATAAACTACAGCGCTAAATATCGCGAGGCATATGAACGTATTCGCAGTCGTAAGACCCTATTTCCATACAGGGCCGCACTCAATCTCGTTGCTCGAAAGATCGTCCGGCTGATCTTTACATTACTGGATAAACATCAGCTGTATTCCGATAACAAAGTAATGGTAACGTTGGAATAGAAAGATCGAACGCCGGAATATATTCGAAAAAATCAATTTACCCGGTGGTGAGTTAAGGTTACACTTTTTTAAGAAAAAATAATAAATTTCTTCAAAAAAAGACTTGACATATGACCAGAATACTGAGCGAAGCGAAGGATCGTCGGTCGACCAATTAAAAGGAAGGCCCTTTTATGGGCAGGCTAAGGGCCAACTTTGGCCGACTCGCGCATTCTATGCAGAATACGCGCAGTATACGCCGGTAGTGAATCATCTCTCGATAAATACCAGTCGGCGGGAAGTGTGCTTCAGGTACCAGGCCCCTGCATGAATTCCTATGGCTTCATATTTGCCACGTACCGAGATTCTTCACTGCATTCAGAATGACAGAGTCAAGGGGCCATCCAATGACCGGTGCTGCCTCAATTTCTTCCCGCCTCCCACCGTCATCCGGAGTCGATCAGCCGATAATAGGAAGGCCCTTTTGTGGGCAGGCTAAGGGCCTACTTCGATTGACTTGCACACCCTCTGCAAGACGTACACAGACCGAAGGCTTTAGTGAGCGGCCTAAAAAACTAAAAGGCCATCTCTTATGGAAAAAGCGTACAACCGCCCTGGCGGTTATACGCTTTTTCCACAGGCGAGAGCCCATTTATAAAGGTTTTATATAATAATCTGGTGCCTTCTATAATTTAGATGCCTCCCCTTTGAACACTCTGGACCTTTTGAACCCGGGCACCGAAAGGCGCTTGAACCCTCAAGCCCCAAAAGGGGCTTCTCCAAACTCTCAGAAGTACACTTCCGTCACGCCGGCGCCTCCGTTGGTGGGGTCAGCTTCGTGGAAGTCGGTGACGAAGTTTAATGTTCTGAGGTAGTCCTGCACGCCTCTTCGAAGACTTCCGGTGCCTTTGCCGTGGATTATGCGCACCGGGGAGATGCCGGCCATGAAGCAGTCGTTCAGGAAGCGGTCTACTTCGGGGATGGCTTCGTCCACTGTTTTCCCTATAATGTTCAGTTCTGTATGCACCTGGGCCACGGAGCGGGTCATTGTCTTTTTATGGGCATAGGGCAGGATTTTCTCCTGTTTCTTTGGCTTTTTAGCTTTGAAGAGGTGTTCCAGGGTGACTTTGACCTGGATGAGGCCGCACTGGACAGATACCTGGTTTCTGCTGACGGAAACAATGGTGCCTTCGCTGTCTATGGTGTCGATGTACACGTAGGTCCCCTTCCGGATCTTGTCTTGGGGAAGGGGGTCTCTCCTGTTTTCTCTGCCCGGCACAGCAAGGCCGTCGATCCGGCCGCGGATGTCGGAAATCTTGTCGCCCAGTTTGTTTTTATTCAAAGCGGCGGCGTTTTTCTTCAAATCTTTGATAATGGTTTCCGACTGCACCCGGAGGTCCCGTTTCATATTTTCCGCTTCTTCTCTTGCCTTTTCAAGGATGGAGTCTTTCCGCCGGTAAAATTCGTCCCTGGCGTCTTCCAAGGAGTTTTTCAGTTCTTCCGCCTGATGCAGGGTTTTGTCCACCCGGTCCTTTTCTTTGTTCAGGTCCCGGCTCTGCTGGTTGAGGCGTTCCATGACTTCTTCCATGTTATGGAGGGGCGATTCGTTTTTGAGCTGGATGGCCCTTCCCAGAATCATATCGGGCATGCCGAAACGGCGGCAGATGTTGAAGGCGTTGCTGTTTCCTGCAACCCCGATAATGAGGCGGTAGGTGGGAGCCAGGGTCTTTTCGTCGAATTCCACGAAAGCATTTTCGATCCCCTTCGTTTCATAGGCCAGTTTCTTCATTTCACTGAAATGGGAGGTAATGATGGCCGGTGTCCCTTCCATCTGGAGGTATTCCGTAACGGACTGGGCCAGGGCAGCGCCTTCCACAGGATCCGTGCCGGAGCCCAGTTCGTCCAGCAGCACCAGATCCTTTGGTCCTGCCGATGGAAGGAAGGAAACGAGCTGTGTAATGTAGCTGGAAAAGGTGGAGAGGTTATCCTGGATGCTCTGTTCATCGCCGATGATGGCATAGATATGTTCATACACGGGGAGAATGGACCCTTCTTCCGCCGGAATGAAGAGGCCCGCCTGGTTCATGAGGGATAGAAGTCCCGCGGTCTTGATGGCAATGGTTTTGCCGCCGGCGTTGGAGCCTGTGATGACGAGGATGCGGAATGTTTTGCCCAGGGTCATGGACACAGGCACCACCTGGTCATCGGGGATTAAAGGATGGCGGGCCTTACGAAGGTCCAGCACTCCTTCGGAGTGGCGGGCCTTGACGGCTTTCATGGAAAGAGCCAGTCTGGCCCTGGCGAAGATGAATTCCATATCCGTAGCCAGGCGGCAGTTATTTTCCGTCACTTCCACCGTCTTCTTCACCTCGTCTGTCAGGTTCTGCAGGATGTCCTGGATTTCCTGCTTTTCCGCCGCCGTCATTTCCGCCAGATCGTTGTTCAGTTCCACGGAAGCCATGGGTTCCATGAAAAGGGTCTGGCCTGTGGAGGAGCGGTCGTGGACGATGCCGCTGAATTTATAGCGGTATTCTTCCTTCACCGGCACCACGTAGCGGCCGTTTCTCTGGGTGATAATGGCATCCTGCAGGTAGGGCGCCATGTCCTTATCCTGAAGGATATGCTGGAAGGAACGGCGGATTCTTGACTTCACCGTTTCCTTCTGGGTGCGGATGCGGTACAGTTTCAAGGAGGCCTGGTCCTTCACCTCTCCGTGCTCATCAAAGACCCGGTAAATATGGGAAATCAGGCTTTCCTGGGGCACGATAAGGGAGGAAATTTCCTCCAGCGCCGGGTACTGCAGGTGGCGTTCCCCTTCGAAATAGTGATGCATTTTCTTGTAGGTGTCCAGAGAATTGGCCAGATCGAGGAACTCTCTTGCCGTGAGAATGCTGCCCTTTTCTGCTTTCTTCAAAAGGCCCGGAATATCATGGGTTTCCCCCAGGGGCGTGGTGATTTCCTTTTCCAGAAGCACCGATGCTTCGTCTGTTTCCTGCAGGCTTTTCTCCACCACTTCCGGCACATAGGAGGGAGTGAGCGAAAGGGCCCTTCTTTTCGACAGCACCGATGGTGCCAGCTCGGCAAGCCTGTCCCTGATTTTATCAAATTCCAGTATTTCCAGTATGTCTTTTTCCATTTATAATACTCCTCTGAAAAAGTGCCCCCGGGTGACTTCCTTCTCCTTTTGTGAAGAGGGAGAGGGTGCTTGTATTACGCCGCTAAGGATATCCATATATTCGGAAATCACAGGGGCCTGGTCTTTTTCCGCTCTCATATCCAGCACGAAGCCGGTAAGGCCTGTGCGCTTTAATTCATTCAAATAGGGCGCCATATCCAGTACATGGGAATTTAAGATATGCATATGGCACCATTCATCGGTCTTCACAGGGAACCGGCCTCCCTTTCCGTCTTTCAGGAAATAGGAGCCTTTCCTGCAGTACTGAGGGCAGTGGTTCTTGTCTTTGTCCCCCATAACGCTGTTAATGACGCAGTACTCGGAAACCATCATTTCCGTGCGTCCATATACAAGGGCAGACAGAGGGATGGACGCCATTTTCACCATGTCCCGGATCTGGGGCATGGTAGCCTCCTCCGACACCATGGCGCCCTTCATGCCAAAGCCTTCGATTTCTTTCACCGCTTCCCTGTTGAAAAGGTTAAAGGAAGTGCCTGCCAGAAGAGGAATCGTCCATCCCTCTTCCTGCCAGACTTTCAGAACACCGGGATACTCCGCCATCATGGCGTCGGGAGAAAGGGCGGCCAGACGGGTCAGCATCCGGTCTTCCTTCTCCCTGTTCTTCTCCCGCACCACCCTGGGCAGGGCAAAAATCATGATGCCTCCCTTTTCCTTTACCAGGGACAGGGCTTTTTTATATTCCTCTACCCTCACAGAGGAATGGTCGTATGTTTCTCCGCCGAAGATGAAATGGGAAACACCCAGGGCCAGCCCTTCCTCCACCTGGTCCAGGGAAACGGTGCGCAGCACTGCATGGGGCTTTTCCTCGGGAAGGGGCGCAGAAATAAGGGGAGAAAAGGTAACTTTCCCCTGCTTTGGGATGTCCCTTTCATGGTCCTTTTCCCGCAGGACGGACAGTTTATCCACCGCCTCCTGCCTCATATGGTTCAAAAGGCTCTTCGGCACCATGCATCCCTTATTCCTGATAAACGCTTCTTTCAGAGTGAACCAGGTATTTCCCAGACGGCCCAGCTGCTTTTCTATGTCCTCTTCCGCAGTCACCCGGGAATTGGCCTTTTCCGCAATATAGTCAGACGAAAGGCTCACCTTGTGGTCCTCCTGGTCCCATGCAGTAAGGACAAGGGGCTCGCCGGGAACCGCTTTAAAGGAAAGGGACAGAGGTATTTTTCCCTTCACATCCTTCATGGCGGTGGAGTGCTTTTCCCCTTCCACCACAAAGTACACCTGGCCCCCATCCCTCGGTCTTTCCGTAAAGCGGACGGAGAAACGGCCCTCCCCTTCCCGCCGTACATCTTTCACCGGCACAAAGGCCATGGTCTGGTGATTCGTTTCATAGGAAACCCCCACAGCCCGGGAAAAGTCTCCCCCGCTGCGGAAGCTGAAAAAGCTGCCTTTGACGGACTCCGCCTTTCCGGCATCCACGCCGTGGTTGCCCGGCGCCAGGGCTGTCATCATATGACTGCCGATGTGGTCATCCAGATAGGAAGACGCATAGCCGCGGTTGAACTCCTCTTTCAATATATTCACAAGAGGCGCCGTATCCGTCTTTCTCCCGCGCTCCGCCTCATCAATGGCCCGGCGGTAAGCAGATACGGTGTTATACACATACTCCACGCTCTTCATACGGCCTTCCACCTTGAGGGACGATACGCCGGCGGAGAGGAAATCGGAAATCCGCTCCATGCCCAGCATATCCTTCAGGCTTAAAATATAATTTCCCCTATGGTTCAACGCCTGACCCCTTTCATCCACCAGATGGTAAGGCATGCGGCAGGGCTGGGCGCAGGCACCGCGGTTGCCGCTGCGGCCGCCCATAAAGGAACTCATGAGACACTGGCCGGAATAGCACACGCACAGCGCCCCGTGGACAAAAACTTCGATTTCCACGCCCGATTTTTCCACAATGTTTATAATTTCCGGAAGGGACAGCTCCCGGGACAGCACCACTCTCTGGAATCCCAGGGACTTCATGAACAGGGCGCCATCCAGATTTGAAATAGTCATCTGGGTGGAAGCATGGAGAGGAATGGAAGGCGCCAGCCTGCGGGCCAGGGCCGCCACTCCCAGATCCTGCACCAGAAGCCCGTCCAGCTTGATGGTATCGAGGAAAGAAAGATAGTCTCGTAAATCCTTCATTTCCACATCGCCAATGAGGGTATTCAGCGTCACATAGACACAGGCCCCATGGAGATGAGCCTCCCGTACCGCCTCCTTCAGCTCCTCGTTGGAAAAATTACCGGCAAACCGGCGGGCGCTGAAAAGTTTGCCGCCCAGATAGACCGCATCAGCCCCCGCATCCAGGGCTGCTCTCAAATGTTCCGGCGATCCTGCCGGTGCCAGTAATTCCATGGTATTCCTCCTGTGTATGATAAAAAGGGTTCTTAAGTTAGACCGGCCTTCGGCCGGAGGGATGTGACAGCGGCTTTTGGACACATCTCCGGTGTGAAGGTTGACGGGGCTTCGCCCCGAGGGTTGTGGCCGCCTTTCGGCGGCAGGTTGTGTTCGCTTCGCTCAGGGGGCGACAGCGCCTGCGGCGCTGAGGGTTGCGGTATCGCCCGCAGGGCGATGAGTATAAAGCCAGCGTTACGGGATTGCCTTCCCGCCCTCATCGTCATTCTGAGCCGAAGGCGAAGAATCTCGGTCAAAGCCGCTTATGAGACAAATGCTATTAAATACCAGTCAGCGGGAAGGCTATTCTATGCTTTTCTTTGGCTTCGTACGTTATGAATAACATTCCGATGATTAGCCACCTCTGGTGGCTTTCCCCCCTTTGGTGCCTTACGGCACCACCTTCCCCCGCGGAGCGGTGGGACAATAAAGCTCCGCAAAGCAATCCTTTCATAAGTCGCACTACAATAAGCACGGGTTATAGTGCCCCCGCTTGCGGGGGTGGCAAAGAAACTAGATTCATAAGGAGCCGTAGGCGACTGAGAATCCAGTGACATGCTTCCCACCGGGCAAGGTGGTGGCGCCAGCCACCAAAGGGGGATGCATTTCCCCGCCCGCAGGGCGGTTGTATGGTTTTCGCCGCCAAAGGCGGCATAAGAAATGGCGCTGAAAGCGCCGTACCTCGCCAGCGCAGCGATACTATATAACTCCCGAGGGCGAGAGCCCTCAACCCGCCTGTAAGGCGAAGCCGATCACAGGCAGAACCCTGGCAGCCCAGGGCCGAAAGGCCCGGCGGCTGGCTCAACCCTCACGCCCGTAAGGGCGTGTCAACCTTCGGGAATACTGGAAAGCAACGCCCAGGCCCCGGTCCCGACCGCGCCGAAAGGCGCCTGAACCCTCAAGCCACAAAGGGCCGTCAACCATCACATCGGCGTGTCCTTTCCATAAAATTATAAAATAAAAGAAGGAGGTATTCAACGCCATGAATATCTCCTTCCAAATCAGGAATCGATTATTTCACTTCCGCTTCATAGCGGGCCAGAGTGAAGCAGAGGTCAGAGAGACGGTTCAGATAGCGGATATCCACATCATGTACATCTTCTGCTTCTGCCAGACGCCACATACATCTTTCAGCACGGCGTACCACGGATCTGGCCACATCCAGGAAGCTGGAGCCCTTTGTAGCTCCGGGCACCAGGAAATGGTCCAGAGGTGCCAGGGATTCAGTATACTGGTCGATGATGTGTTCCAGATTGGTCACATGTTCCGGCGTAATGTTCGGTTCCTGGTCCAGGCTGGCCACATCAGCCATCAGAAGCCACAGTTCCTTCTGGAGCTTGTAAATCGTTTCCTTCACATTGTCATGAGCCGCAAAAGCGCGGGCCATTCCCAGAACGGAGTCCGCTTCGTCCACTGTACCATAAGCTTCAACGCGAAGACTGCCTTTCGATACCCTCTGATTGGTATAGAGGCTGGTCTGTCCCTTATCACCTGTACGTGTATATACCTTTGCCATGACAATCACCTTATTTCTTCAATTCAGGGAACCAGAGAGCAATTTCTCTTGCTGCTGTTTCCGGAGCATCGGAAGCGTGAACTACGTTTTCATCGATGGAAGTAGCGAAATCACCGCGGATGGAGCCGGGTACAGCTTCCAGCGGGTTAGTAGCGCCGTTGATCTGGCGTACTGCTGCTACTGCATTTTCACCTTCGATAACCATAGCCAGTACAGGACCGGAAGTGATGAAATCGATGAGAGCCTTGAAGAAGCCTTTGCCCTTATGTTCAGCATAATGTTCTTCAGCCAGTTCTACAGGAACATTGATCATTTTGATTGCGTGAATGGAAAGACCCTTTCTTTCGAAACGGGAAATCACTTCGCCGCAGATGTGTTTCTTCACGCCGTCCGGTTTTACAAGTACAAGAGTTTTCTGAATGTCAGCCATAAATATGACCCTCCTTAATAAGAATGCATTTGTGCTGCGATCTCACGCAGCTTTTCCACCCGCTCCTCCGTAGAAGGATGCGTTGAAAACAGATTTGCCATTCCGCCGACACCGGCCAGCGGGTTAATAATGAAAAGCCCGCTGGTAGCCGGTTTCGCATCAGCCATTACCTTATGATGAGCATAGGCATCCAGCTTCAGAAGCGCATTGGCCAGCGCCAGAGGTTTACCGGAAATCTCAGCGCCCGAAGCGTCAGCCATGAATTCCCGGGACCTTGACAAAGCCAGCTGGATCAGAGTCGCCGCCAGCGGAGCCACCACGATGGTCACCAGAAGAGCGATGGGGTTTGCACTTCTCCCCTCCTCGTCCCGGCCGCCGCCGAAAATGGCAGCCCACTGGGCAATATTGGCAATGTAGCTGATGGCTGTAGCAATAGATGCAGCCAGCGTCATTATCAGTGTATCACGATGACGGATATGTGACAACTCATGACTTAAAACTCCTGCCAGCTCATCCCGGTCCAGCATGGAAAGAATCCCTTCTGTCACAGCTACAGCCGCATGATTTTCATTCCGGCCCGTAGCAAAAGCATTGGGCACATCCGTAGGAATCACATAGAGCCTGGGCATGGGCATATGGGCCTTCTCCGTCAGCTCCCGCACCAGCTGGTACAGCTCCGGCACATCGGACTCCGACAAAGGCTGGGCATTATAGGCGCGGAGCGCCATTTTATCGCAGTTCCAGTAAGTATAGAAATTCATGGCGAATGAAATAAGAAGCATGGTGAAAGCACCACTCCTGCCGCCCACGACACCGCCGATTGCCATGAGAATCACGCTGAGCAGTGTCAGCAGCATCACCGATTTGACTCTGTTCAAAGAAAAGACCTCACTTTACGCAATAAATAGAAATTTATGAATATGTTGAAATAAAAAAAGTGGTCGGAACGACATGATTCGAACATGCGACCTCTACCACCCCAAGGTAGCGCTCTACCAAACTGAGCTACGTCCCGACATCGGTTACAAGTAATAGGATACACAATGAAGAGAGATTTGTCAAGAGAAATTTTACATTTCCATTTGGGAAATAGGAAAATGAGGGTTCTTAAGATAGACCGGCCGCTGGCGGTCGGGTTCGTAAGTGGGTCTTCGGCCCCAGGGTTGGAGTGGCATTATGGATCCTGTGAGCGCGCAAAAAAAGCTTCCCGATTTCTCAGGAAGCTTTTTGATCAGAATTGAAATACCACTTTGCCCAGCACATGGTCCACCGGCACAGGGCCGATAAACCGGCTGTCGGAACTGTGGTTGCGGTTGTCCCCCATCACAAACACCATGCCCTCGGGAACCGTATAGGAGCCATCCATGGAAAATTCCATGGGTTCATTGATATAAGGTTCATCCAGCTCACTGCCATTGCGATACACATGGCCGTTCTTGAACTCCAGCTTATCGCCGCCTTTGCCGATGACCCGTTTAACCCATACATTATGACCCTGGGAAGATTTGTCGAAAATGGCAATATAATTCTTCATCGGTTCATCCAGATCATCCATCCAGGAACGCTCCCTGTGGGTCCGGCTGTCGATAATGACGATATCCCCGTAATTCGGCATTTCTCTAAGGACATGACTGATTTTCGAAACAATGAGATACTCCCCGTTGGTGAGGGTAGGATACATGGATTCACCGGACACCTTGGTGGGTACAAACAAAAAAATATGAATCAGCATGGCCAGAAACAGGGCCACCACAATAGAATAGACCCAATCTAAAACTTCGTGCATAAACTCTCCTTCATCTATCTAAAAATGTAAAATCCCTCTGCGCATGTTTCATTGTACAACATCACTCCTCTTTCCGCCAGTTTTTCCTGTAAAATCCCCGGGACCTGCTGATGCAAAGACCGTGAGTCCCCGGAATGCCCCTTTCTTCCTATTTCCCTGCTCAAGATGATGCATGGCAGGCACCTTGCCATCAGAAAATTTTCATGTAAAAAAGACTGCGAAGAAATGATTTCCATTTTTTCACAGTCCTTTTCAGTGATTTCCTTTAGAAACCCTCATGGAGGAAGGACCTTTGCCTCTATCCTTCCTCCTGCCATTTACGTCCCTCAGACTTGAATGGTATTTCCTGCCTCCACCGGAATGGATAGACGATAAACTTCTGAGGTTTTTTAAAATCATCCAGGTGTAAGACGCCCATAAGCCGGCATATCATATCGCCGGCAGGGGTATAGTTATGGGCATGGCAGAAAGCAATGACCTGTTCCGCATATATGCAAAGCTTGCTGAAGTCTTCGAAGTAAACAAAAACGCTTGTACTGCTGGGAAGCTGTTCTACTCCAGCGATTTTTCTATTTTTTCCCTGTACAATGATTCCCAGTTTTTCTGTCCGGTACCGCTGATGTTTGATATCATCCAGACTCAGTGTGACAAATGGATAATTCAGATATCCCTCAGTAAATCCACTCTTAATCAACTGTCCTTCAATGGAGGATGCATCATAAATGACACTGCCTATATCTTCAAGCACATAATTTCTAACTGCCTTTTTTTCATATACATATTCGGCTGTAATAAAGCCCATCTGAATGAATCCATTGGGCGGGCGATGGCAGAAATGGTCAGCCCAGCCTAGTACCCGATCCAGCTCTTCATGGCGCAGCTGGAGTTCAGCCAGTGCATGGACCGTTTCATCCTGCTTCATTTGAATGTAACCCATGAGCTGGTCAAAGTCATTGCATCCCATGAGCTGCCTGATTTCATCGAGGCTCATATTGAGGGCTCTATTATGCTGGATAATGTGAAATACCAGGCATTGACGAATATCATAATACCGGTAGCCTGTATTCGGATTGACATAGACCGGAGATAAAAGTCCTATTTTATCGTAGTACCGCAACGTAGCCAAGGTCGTATGATTCAGTTTGGCCATCTGCCCGATTAACAGTCTGTTATTTTTCAAGATTCCCTCCAAGCAGCAATGCTGTCATAAACACCTCAAAGCTGGTCTTGTCAGCTCATTGCAATCCTTCTAAAAGAAATGAATACCCCGCCTTCCTGCTGGAAACCTATTTTCAAAGGATGAAGAGCGTACATATATTTCCATAAAACCATGGAAATATGACTCATTTTGAAACAGAATTCTCCAGATAAATCAAAATGTTTTCTGACAGTTTTTCCCCCCCCGGTACATTTCCTCTAATTGTCCACTGGAAACGTACACAGGAGCTATGGGACCCATTTCCGGATTTTGATAAAGCATTTATAAACCTCCCATACTTCACTTACTTATTATATTTATCATAAACCATCATTAGCATAAAGGTCAATAAACGATTTGGCTTAAAAGATTAATTCTTCCTGATTTTAACAAGATATTTCCTTTATTAGTAGAATGATTTTTTCGACAAATTCAGAAAATAATGATGTTTCTACCATATGCACTAAATCCTTCAACCATAATAAAAAAGCAGTGCAGATCATGAATCTGCACTGCTTTTTTAATCACACTTCGTCCCGAAGTCCTACCAGATAATCAACGGACACATGGTAGTACTGTGCCAGTATCAGCAGCTTATCTGCCGATATTTTTCTTTTGCCCAGCTCATACATACCATAGGCAGCCTGGCTGCAGTGAAGCACACCGGCCACATCGGTCTGTGACAGATTATTGGATTTTCGAAGGAATTTCAGCCGCTCTGGCCAAACAGCATCAGCATTTTTCATAGGCATCACATCCTTTTCCATCGATTGCTCTATTTTCCGTTTTTATCCAGCTTAGCCAGGATTTCCGCCATTTTCTGCTCCAGAGCATCGATACGTTTATCTTTGTCTGCATTGTCCTTCTTCAGGGCATCGATTTCCTTAGACTGACTGTTGATGACTTTTGCCATTTCTGTCTTGGACATGGCCTCGCGTCCTGCGCCGCCGCGTCCTACCTTGAAGGAAACGCCTGCATTGAAGCCGGGATCTCCGTTACCCAGGGAAACGCCTACGTTCACCATGGTATTTTCATTGGGATGATAGAAGGCACCTACAGCGGCGGCATTGGCATTGCGGTAATGGCCATAGCCTACAGCAAAGTCAGCCTTGTCGTCGGGATCATAGTCCAGCGGATGGAGAGCCGCCAAAGCGTTGCTTCCGGCTGCGGCCTTATTGATATTATTGTTGAGCCTGCCATAAGCATTGTTCACATAGCCAACATTAGCAGCGCTGGTGGGGTCGTTAGCATCGCTGACAACACCGGTAATAACGCGGCCCTTGCCATCCTTGCCATTGACATCAATCTTCGTCGCAGCGTCGGAACCACCAATCTTGATGGTCTTGCCATCACTGTTAATGAGGTCGCTTGTCTTCTTGACCTGCGTATCGAGGCTGACCAAGTTCTGGGCCGTCGTGCTGTCCTTCTTGATGTAGGAACCATCAGCAGACGGACGGAGTTCGTTGTAGATGGTATCGCCAGAAATAAGGCCCTTGTCGCCAGAAGCGACCTCGCCCGTGCCTTCGACATTGACGGCATAGGTCGTCGGAGTCGTATCCGTGCCATCGACCGTAGTGACCGTCGTATTCTTGCCATCGACAACTTTGACAGCATTCTTAGCGATATTGTGGATAGCCGTCTTGCTGGCATCCGTGAAGTCACCATTCTTAATCTTGGTAATTTCGTTGGTATTGTTCGTCACTTTCTGATTAATTTCTGCATCTGCCTTTTCACGGGCCTGCTGTTCAGCATACAGCTGCTTGCCATTGACGGCATCCGAGCTGTTTTCACTCAGAGCACCATCCTTGACGTTGGTGATGGTCGTACCCTCTTTACCTGCCAGCGTGACTTTCGACTTGTTGGAATCATCATACTTCACGGCATTCTGATCAAGCGTACTGATTGACTGATTGATGTTCGTAATATCATCGGCATTTTTCTTGACCTGCGTATCGAGCGTGCTCAGGTTCTCAGAAATACTGTCATCCTTCTTGATGTAGTTGCCATCCTTGTCCATAGAGCCAATCTTGCTATCGAGAGCCGACAGATTTTCGCCGGTGGTCTTGTCTTTCTTCACATAGCTACCATCTACCTTCGGACGGACTTCATCATAGACAGTCTTGCCTGTTACCATCCGACCATCATCAGCTTTGATTTCACCGGTACCGATAGCACTGCCCCACTTTTCAGCATTGGCTTTCTGAGCTTCTGCCGAAGCAGCCTTGCCATCTGCACCTTTCAGGTTAGCACCGATATTAGAGGCATCGACGTTGGCTTTGCCTGCCAATGCCTTGTTGGTAGTATCAGCTGCACTATCAACAGCATCTTTGACAATTTTCTGTACATCACCGATGTTAGCAGCATTCGTTGTAGTTGTGTAGTTGCCGGATGCATCTGCACCACTGCCTACATGGGTGATCTTGCCACCGTTGACATCAACACTGCCATCAGCACCAAGGGTAACCTTAGCGCCGGTGGTCTTGCCGCCTTCGGTCTTCTGGTTGCTGATGGACGTGATGCCCTTCA
>OBAI01000884.1_pt1 | contig 26962 bp, 20 predicted proteins | sample 1517461 | NCBI WGS metagenome assembly OBAI01 (sample SAMN04571696, study PRJEB22368) | human gut metagenome | biome: human gut; material: stool | host: Homo sapiens | place: Luxembourg | collected 2012-06-29
CCCTGAAGACGACGAAATTTCCCAGGCGATAATGAACGGCTCATGCATGGATGTAGTTGAAATAGACGGAGCCTCAAACCGCTCGATAGACGAAATTCGCCAATTGAGGGACGACTGCCAATATGCTCCCGCCCAGTGCACATATAAAATTTATATTATAGACGAAGTGCACTCGCTCACGCAAGACGCTTTTAACGCGCTTTTAAAGACGCTAGAAGAGCCTCCAAAGCACGTTAAATTTATATTCGCCACCACAGAGGCGCACAAGGTATTGGGAACTATAACTTCGCGCTGCCAACGCTTTGAATTCCGGCCTATTCCCGAAAATTTAATTGCTGCGCACCTTGCAGAAATAGCTAAGAAGGAAAACATTTCCGCTAGCGAAGACGCCTTGCGGGCAATCGCGCGGCTTGCCAACGGTGGAATGCGCGACGCCCAGAGCATTCTCGACCAAATGATTTCATTTTGCGGTAAAAAGATAGACGCCGACGATGTCACAGGGGTTTACGGCCTGGCTTCCGAAGCTCAAATAGAATCCGTGATATCGAATATGGCTCGCGGCGATTATTCGGCCGTGGTAAAATCCGTAGACGAGCTTGTCGCCGGGGGATGCGATTTATACCGCGCTCTCTGCGATATGCAGGCATATTTGCGCGACGCAATGATAGCTTCGTTTGAAAGCGGCTATAAGGATTTCGGCGGAAAGCGGCTCTCAAGCGAGCAAATGATGCGCATGCTGGACGTTTTGCAGGGGGCCGAAAAAGGACTAAAAAACGGATTGTCGGAAAAGGCAAACTTTGAAGTTGCCCTCTTAAAGGCCGTAGAGCAGAGCAGGGCGCGGGCAATAAACACTCTGATAAAGGAACTCGACAAGCTCTCAAACGCGCCTGCCGAAGTTCAAAAAAAAAATAGCGGCTCTGCTTGATGAAGTTTTATGGCAGTCTAAAGAATTTGCAAAAACCTATGTGCCTGCAGAAGTCAGAGCGGGAAACAGTGCGCCTGCCGAATCAGTCATTTCAATAGACAAGCCAGAGGGGAACCAGCAACCGAAAATATTCGGCGTCGGCACGGTAGAATTTAGCGAAGCTCTGGATAAAATTCCGCCGCGACTGTTGGAGCTCTTGGAATCCCAATTTAGAGCCAAACCCGCGGCGCTTGTCGCGGGCGGCATAATAAACGAAAATGAAAACGCACATCCATCCGCCCAGGAATCGGAAATATCGTCTTTTGGCGACGACTTGGCGGAATTGGAGGAGGACGACGAATCGGATTAAAAATGGATTTAAGCTCGATTATAATTATTTCAATTTTGGCCGCATTGTGCGCCGCATGCGCAGTGGGATGGATTACGGCAGCCTCAAATTCCTCCCGAGAACGCGGAAAAAGTGCCGAATTTGAGGATGAGGCGCGGGCGGCAAGAGAACGCGCCGCGGAGCTTTTGTCGAAGTTGTCGGCGGTATCGGCCGAACGCGACGCCGCGCGCGCGTATGCCGACTCCTTAAAAGAAGACCTTAAAAAGACATCCGGAGAAAAAAACGCCGCGGAGAAATTATTGGCCGCGGCTGAGGAGCGCGTTTGCGCCCTTGCCGAGAAAATCGAGTCTAGGGCAAAAGAGGAAAAAAATTTGCGCGACAAAATGGAGGCAGATTTTGAAAACCTTTCCAACAGGCTTCTAGAGAGTTCGCGCCAGAAAATGTCCGCGGCGAATATAGAGCAGCTTTCCCTCATTCTTAACCCATTAAAAAGCAATATAAAAGATTTTCGCGAAAAAATCGACTTGCTAAATTTGGAATCGGCAAAAAACCACGCCGGAATGTCGGCCCAAATAGAGAATCTTTTAAAGATGAACGCGCGCCTAAGCGACGAAGCCACAAAGCTTACCCGCGCTTTGCGTTCTAACAACAAAATAGCCGGCAATTGGGGGGAAACCGTCTTGCAAAAAATCCTCGAGGATTGCGGCTTTAAAGAGGGAATCCATTTCCGCTACCAATATTCGTATGCCGATTCTGAAGGCGAAGGAAAACGGCTGATTCCTGATTTTATAATAGACCTCCCAAATTCAAGGTCAATTGTAGTGGATTCAAAGCTGTCCTTGGTGGATTATGTAGACTACTGTTCGGCGGAAGACGCTGCGGCGAAAAAAGTTTCGCTTGAGAAATTTAAAAAGTCGGTGCGCGCGCACCTATCGGAATTTTCCGGGAAATACAATAATCTCCCCGGCGTGGACTGCGGGTTTAAAATGATGTTTATGCCCATAGAGCAGGCATACGAACTTATAATGAGCGCGGACTCCAAAATAGCTTTTGACGCGTACGAATCGAATGTCTTAATTGTCGGCCCGTCATCGGTAATGTCCGTATTGAAATTTGCCGAAATAAGCCTGCGCAACGAAGCATTGGCAAAAAATACCAAAGAAATAGCTTCGATAGGCGAGCTACTTTACAAAAGAGTGGCGCTTTTTATGGACAAATTTAAAAAAATCGGCGATCGTATATCACAATTAACTAAAGAATACGAATCGGCGACATTAACATTGACGCAAGGCTCAAAAAGCGTTTTGGGAACTGCAAAACGCTTGGGAGCCAAATCCAGCGGCGACATATTGGAATTGGAAGAAAAGGATGATGACGATGAGCGATAATTTGAGAAGACCAGAATGGTGTCCGGAAAATGCGGACAAGAAATTTTTCACAACATCAGTAATGGCCGGAGTCCCCATACGAAAGGACAAAACGCACGACGATACCGTTTCTGCCCACCCGCGCCCCAAACGCCGCCAGCTGTCCTTGCAGGACTACAAAGACGGTGTTTTGGAGGGGAACAAAACAATACTCGCCCGCGCCATAACCCTTATAGAGAGCAATGCCGACGCGCACTTCGAAATGGCGCAACAGCTGATTTCAGAACTTCTCCCGTATGCGGGAAAAGCCTACCGCATTGGCATAACGGGAGTTCCGGGAGCTGGAAAATCGTCGTTCATAGAGGCATTTGGAACTATGCTCTGCCGCGACTACTCCAAAAAGGTGGCAGTGCTGGCGGTCGATCCTTCAAGCACGATAACCGGTGGCAGCGTGCTGGGCGATAAAACCCGCATGGAGAACCTATCGCGCTGCGACAATGCGTTTATACGTCCGTCGCCTTCTGGCGGAATGCTAGGCGGCGTAGCGCGTAAAAGCCGAGAAACAATGGTATTGTGCGAAGCCGCAGGATACGGGGTCATTCTTGTAGAAACTGTCGGCGTCGGACAAAGCGAGGTCACGGTCCGTTCAATGACAGACTTCTTCTTGCTAATACAGTTGGCTGCGCAAGGCGACGACCTGCAAGGTATAAAGAAAGGCGTGATAGAACTAGCCGACGGGATTTTAGTAAATAAGTGCGATGGAAATATGGTTGAGCGCTCAATGATGAAAAAAGCCGAGCTTGCCGGAGTTCTTCATTACCTAAATAGCCCAACCCCCAATTGGCATCCTTTTTGCGAAGTGTGTTCGGCGCAGACTGGAATGGGCATAAAAGAGGCTTGGAATCTGCTGGAAGACTTCAGGACTAAGCTTTCCGCCGACGGCTACTTTGAAAAGCGCAGAGCAGCCCAAAAAATTGAATGGTTTAAGGCTCTTTTAGAACAGGAAATTCTGCGGGAATTCTACCACAAAGATGGCGTAAAAGACACCATAGCCCATTATACGGACTTAATTTCGCGATCGGAAATAACTGCGGCAAAGGCCGTAAAAAATCTGATGTCCGCCGAGAGGGAATAGGGCAAATGCGTTCTTTAAAAGGGCAAAAAAAACTACCCCCGAGATTTTCCGACATATTGGACGAATATGCCGTACATTTAAAATTAGAGTTGGGAAGGGGGGATAACACTGTTTCCTCTTATCTCGGCGACATAATGCAGTTCTGCGAGTTTGCAGCAAAAAATGGAGCCGGATCCTTTGCCGACATAGATTCCGATATTATCGCATTGTGGCTGGGAGATGTATGCGCGTCTGCAAAATCGACAACCCAATCGCGCAAGATAAGCGCCTTGCGCTCTTTATCGATATTTTTGGTCGATGAAGGGATTTGGGAAAAGAACCTTACGGACGTGATAGCCCGCCCCAAACTGCGCCGCAATATTCCAGAAGTTTTATCTGCTGAACAGGTTGACGCTTTGTTGTCGGCTCCGTCCATATCAGAGCCCGAGGGCGTGCGCGACAGGGCAATGCTTGAGCTAATGTACGGAAGCGGACTGCGCGTGTCTGAACTTTGCGCGGTAAAAGAGAGCGATTTGGACATAGAAAGCCGCATTATGCGCGTAAAAGGCAAAGGCGGAAAAACGCGTCTCGTTCCGCTGGGAGAGGTATCGTTGAACGCAATCGGCGAATATAAAAAAATCAGAAGTTTTTTTCTAAAAAAATCCAATCCGGCTGAGCTTTTCCTCACGCGGCGTGGAGCCAAACTTTCACGCAAGACATTTTGGTTCAATATAGTGAAGTACGCAAAAAAAATAGGCATAGGCCATGTAAAGCCGCATATGCTGCGCCATTCTTTCGCGACCCACCTGCTGCGCAACGGGGCAAATATATTGTCAATAAAGGAAATGCTTGGCCATTCGGATTTGTCGACGACGCAAATATATACAAATCTTCTTCAGGAAGACATATTAAAACAGTACAAAGCCGGACATCCCCGCTCTAAAATGGACATAAAAAGAGACTTGTAAAAATGCCCATTAATAATTATCCGGACACGAGTATTTTTGCGCCAATGCAAACCAGTACGATTCCTCCGATAAGCTCAAATTTTCCTTCGCGGCCTGCACCTATTTTTACTCCGAATTTTAGCCCTAGGATAGTAAATAAAAACGCTACAATGCCTATTACCGCAGCCGGGAAGAGTATGGGCTGTTTTATACAGGACAAAGAAACTCCGACGGCTAGGGCGTCTATGCTTGTCGCAACGGCTAGCAAAAGCAGCATTTTATAATTTAATGGACAAACAAAGCACTCTCGTTGTCCGCCGCACTCGCATGATTTCCCTGCGTCTTTAAAGGAATCCCATATCATTTTTGCGCCTACAGCCGCCAGCATAAAAAAAGCAACCCAATGGTCGTAAGCTTTGATTTGCGAATATGCAATTTCGCTTAGATGCCATCCTATTGCCGGCATAAATGCCTGAAATCCGCCGAAAAACATTCCGACGACAACTGCATTTTTTGACGGAACGTGCGGAGCCGATATGCCGCAGGCTATTGATACGGCAAAAGCATCCATGGACAAAGCCACGGCTACAAACAATATCTCTAAAAAAGTCATTTTTTCGATAATCTTTGCCGCGTTCTTTTTCTCAAGGAAATTCTTTTAATAGTTGAATTTTTTAGGGCGAATCTGCATTATTTTCAGGCATGGAAATAGTCGAAATAAACGGAGCAAAATTGTACAAGTGGAAAGTAGGGCCATCGTCCTTCTTGGCAAATCCTTGCGAGGGAGCCCGCCTGATGAATTGGTATATTTCAATGGCCGACGGAATGACGCGCGACATAATATACTGGCCGGAAAACGCTCCGTACACGGGCGCAAAATTCGGCGAAGTCATGGGAGGCAATCCAATCCTTTTCCCTTTTTGCGGCGCAAATTACGCGAACGGCAAGAAGGGATTTTGGAAGTCTCCGGAAGGGGAAATACTGCCGATGAAAATGCACGGGTACGCCATAGACGGAAATTTCGAACTTGTCCAATCCTACGACAACGGGTTTATATCGCGCTTTCTTCCGTCCCGGGATGCCGCAGAGGCTTATCCGTACTCGTATGATTTCTTTGTGAAATATAGGTTCTCAGACCTTTCATTGTCCTGCGAACTAAATCTAGTTAACAACGGATCTGTAAAAATTCCTTGGGGCGCCGGAATCCACCCGTATTTTACGATGCCTTGGAATGCCGGAGCCAGCCGAAGAGACTACCGCATTATCCACGATGCAAAAAAAGCATGCAACATACTCGAAGACGGATCTTTTATTCCTGCAGGAGTAGAAAAAAACTGTTTTTCAGATCCTGAAATTTGCAACCGCATACACACAAACCTCAAGACTGGAATAATAAAATTCGGCCCAAAGAGCGGAGAGGAGGACATCACCGTAAAATTTGGAGGAGGAGGGAAACCGGACGTTGGAAACTGTTTTGTGACGTGGTCAAAATCGGAGCAGGAGCCTTATTACTGCGTTGAGCCGTGGATGAGCCTTCCAAATTCCGCATCTGAACCGAAACACTTTGTCGAGCCGCGGTCGCAAAAATCCTTCTGGGTTGAAATTTCGCTAATATAAAATGAGAGCCGTAATACAGAGAGTAAAAAGCGCCGCAGTCGATATTGTCGACATTCCCTCTCCTTATAGAAGCGGCGAAATTGGCAGCGGGCTTTTGGTGCTTGTTGCAGTGGAAAACTCCGATTCCGACGCCGACGCAAAATGGTTGGCGTCAAAAACCGCCGCGCTGAGGATATTTGAAGACTCAGCGGGAAAAATGAACCTTTCGTTAAAAGATGTTGGAGCAGACGCCCTCGTCGTAAGCCAGTTCACCCTGTACGGGGATGTCCGCAAGGGGAACAGGCCATCCTTCAACCGTTCCGCCCATCCGGAAATTTCCGTTCCTTTATATGAAAAATTTTGCGAATATTTAGAACTGGAGCTCGGGAAAAAAATACAGCGCGGGGTTTTCGGCGCAATGATGGATGTAAGCCTGGTTAACGACGGGCCTGTCACTATTATTATAGATTCATAATTTGTTGCATAAAATTTCTATATTAATTAATATATTATTATAAAAATATTTATTGGCATATAAAATATAATTAATTACGGATTGTTAAGAAATCGCATTAAGTTTTCTTTTGCGGTGAATATTGTCCATAATAATAACATCTGTAATTAATAAAAATAAATATTGCAATTGCCGCTTCTTGCTATGCGGCGCTCATTATGTGCGCATCCGCCGGGAACGCTAAAACTCAAATTACCGCGGATCTGCCAGCCCCAGAAATAGAGGCGCAATCTTATTTGCTGTCCGGAGAAATTTTTTTAGACGATTCTTTTTCGGACGAGATAGCTGCGTTTAACGTATGCTTGTCCGGAGACCTAAAATCCGAAACGATATCAGTTGCCTGCAACGGGAATCCCACCGAATTTAAACTCCAGATTCGCGGGGATGATTTGAAGGCGTTTAAGGTATTGGAGATAAGCAGCGCTTCGGGAAATATAAATGCGGAAATAAAAAACCTTAGGTTGTCTCCGGAAAAAAATTCCAAAGCGTTGGAGTCCGCCGCCTCGGAACGGGGGAAACCCGCAAGAGACAAAATAGGATATGCATATGTGGACGGCAAAGATGTGATAGTCCCGCTGGACTCCATGGAAAAAGATTTTGCAAACGATTTCCATCCATCCCCAAAAGAAGAAATGCTTCCTGAAAAACGCCTAAATTCATCCGGGGAGGTATTTGTAAACGCCGAAAAGGGAAACGATTCCAACTCCGGCTCTTTTGCATACCCAAAGGAAACTATTTCTTCAGCTGTAAATTCCGGGGCGTCTGAAATCGTACTTCAGGAAAACGGATCGCGGTTTAAATCCGAAAATTTGAATGCCTCCGGGAAAAACATAATTTTAAGGGCGTCCGGGAACGTAATAATCAAATAAATGAAAGGCAATTGTATGGTTAAAGAAATTTTTATTTTTTCGTGCGTAATTTTTTCATGCGCTCTTGTCGCAAAAGGTTCGATTACATACCAATCGGACGTGTACATAACAAATGATCCCAATACCGTACAAGAGGAAGGCAATCTCTATGTGTCGGGAGACGCTTCTGTTTCTTCGCTGAACATATCGGACATGATATACATGTCCCAATCACCGCGCCCAAAATTTTTAGCGGGTGCAGACAATTCTTTTGGATCATTATCCCGGGGTATGATTTTTGGAGGAGGCAACTCGGTAAACACGGTAAACGAGTACGCTTTTGCTTTTGGAGCAGGAAATACAGTCAATGCGCAAAATTCGATAGCATCTGGACTTGGAAATTCCGCAAATTACGCACAGTCGTTTTCGTTTGGGGAGTACTGCAGCACGAACGCAAACGTTTCTTTTGCCTTTGGAAAAAATTCCGAAACAGCCGCCTATTACGCTGTGGCTATGGGTAAATATGTGATATCTAACAGCGTTTCTCAATTTACAGTCGGGCAATGGAACGATCCGACTATCGTTCCATCGTCGGGTTTAGCCGCGGATTTTTACACATGGAGGCCTTCGGATCCCATATTTGTCGTTGGCAACGGTACGGGAACTGAAGACCGTTCAAACGCCTTTGTAGTTTTAAAAAATGGAGACGCTAAAGTTAAGGGCAATTTAGAGGCGGCTTCCATAAAAATATCATCGCCGGCAGGTGGCATTCCAATGGGGGAATTTGGGCAAACTTCGTCGGAATAAAAAAATTTCTATATAACATGAAATTGTTTCGCAATTATTTAGAGGCTACACTCGCCGTATTCGCATGTATTTTATTGGGATCCGCATTTGTACAAGAGCCGTCGTGGTGGATTGAAAAAGGAATAGGCAATACCCCCTTCCGATAATCAGGCAAATTTCAACGCTGCAAATGTAGGGCAATTAAAATATATATCAAAACGGGCAGCGGAAGTTCTAGATTCAAAACTCTCCGATTCCGGAGGGGCAGGGCCTGAAATTTCAAACATGGTAAACTCCTTTTCGGGATTCGACCCTTCTGCTCCGGATGAAAATTACAAAATAGCCAATATCGGCCAGCTTAAATACGTTGCGAAAAAGTTTTATGACAGGCTCTTTGAGCTGGGTACGGATAAAATTAGATATCCCCACGGGATGGAATTGATAAGCGGAGGCGCTGATTCTTCCAGCAATAAATACCCGTGACCCGCAATATCCGCCAATCCGTCGGCTGAAGAAATATCTGAAAACTACAAAGCAGCCCTTGTCGGACAATTAAAATATTTGTTCTCGTGGGATGTCTTGGAAAACTCCGGCTTCTCATACGACGGAATCGGCAACGGATGGTACAACAACTTTGCCGGAGAATACAGCCAAGAATTGGGCGATATATGCCCCCTTATTATCGAACCCATCGGTTCCACTTACATAACAGGCGAATCGGTCCAAGTTAAAGTTATGGTAAAAGATGCAAGAGGTAATGCGATAAAAAATGCGGCTGTAAAATTTTACGCCCCCGACGACAATTCCGCATCGCTCAGTTCGCTGTCGGCTTTTAGCGCTCCCGACGGATCTGCGAGCATAACTGCATCTCTTGCTCAGAACTGCGATTACGCTATGGTCGTAGCTTACTTGGACGGTTCACAAGATCAAAAATGCACATTTACCATATCGAGAGCCAGTCAACCTGTCCCTGGTTATGAAGAAAGCGTTATGTTTACCTATATGGGAATAGACTCGGATCGATTTGTAAACGACGGGCTTATGGTTGGAGAGTTTGATTCAATTGGAAGCCTTGCGTATAATCTTGAGCCTAAGACTATATTATACGGATATAATGTAGAAGAAACATATTCCAACAATGAAGACTTTGAAGAATACACATACAGCCAGCTAAAAAACGAGATGCCACATATTGTAGTTGGATACGGAACTTACCCAACTAAAATGGTTATTGAAACCGGATGGTATCTTCCGCTGGACCCCGACTACGACTATCAAAGCCCAACCGGGGAAGTCTTAGTTGGATACAAGGAAAGCATAAGCGCAAATTACGGCGATTTTGTTCCGTCATTGAAGCCTAACTTAAGAAGAAGCGGAATGGAATGCGATACGAGGGTTTATGTCGGCTCAACTACAAACGGCTTCTACAAAGAGGTATATTTTTACTACTCCCCGTGGATTTCAAACATTTCTGTTAATGAATACCAATCTGCAACAATAAAAGTTTCCGCGCCGCGGCAATTGATAACCGAATACTGCGATGAGATTTCTGTAAGCGGTGGTTTTTCAGCGGTTTTGGAAGGCAATAGGATTATTATTAGTCCGCCCAGCAGCGGCACCGGAACCGGCGTGCTTACTTTAACGAACAATTATTCAAAAGAAGGGGCTTGGTCAGACAAAATGTCGGTTTCCTACAACCTTGAAGCCGGTCCTGCCGACGGAGGATTTTCCGTAAACGTGACGGAATTCTCCTCTCAAAAATACCGGAAGGTAGCCTTTAACGGGAGGCCGCTTGCCGACGAAAAACCGCAGCTTGATCCCGAGTCCGATTCAATAAAAGTTGAATCGTACATAGATGCGTTTACCCAAAGCCTTCGTTACGATGTTCTCGATGCGTATATTCCTCTCCAGAACACTGACTTGTCTCTTTCTGTGCGCAGAAATTACAAATCGGCCTCTTGGAGAATCGTAAGCGGGCTTCGGCCTTCGGAAAATCCTGCGGAACCATTTGGCGAGAATTGGTCGACCAATTTATGTTCCTATGCTAAAATGGAAATAGTATCAGCCGGGAATAAAACCTCGCCGGACACGATTACCGTTTACGATGAGAACGGGATGCCTTTTGTTTTTGGGATAGTTTATTCAGGCAACAGCATTTCAAAAGCTTATCCAATGCCGTCAAATAAGGCGGATGTGCAAGCCTTTCTAAATACTTTGGAAATTTCTGAAGACGAATCCACAATTGTTTTCAAGAAGCGCTACGGGACAAAAATAACATATTCTAAGATAACCAGCTATAACGGTTTGCACATAAACCGGGCGTTTGCCAACAACAACCAGACATACGATTTGATTTTTTACCGCGCAGAAGAAGTTGAAGACAGGTTTGGAAACAAGCTGGAATACGATTATACCAGAATGTATGGTGGGCCGCCATTGCTAATTCCAACCAAGATAACATATGTTCCGCTGAGCGGAAGCACTTTGGAAATGTATATATCTACCGACAGCAACGGGAAAATCTGCATGATAAGACTTCCAAACGGAGAAAAAATATTTTACGAATACACTCAATATGCATATATGGGAAACTCCCCTACGGAAATTGAATTTTCGCAGTACGTATTTAATAGCTCATACCAAACTTTGTCGCGCGTGAGAGTGACTACAATAGACGACGAAGATATTTCGCTTACGAATTATGGCTACGAACTTTCTTTTGAACACGAAATCATAGGATTATACAACCCAAGCTCCAATAGATACGATTATAATCATATCCATATAGACTTGGTTTCTATAGACAACAATCTGGATAATACAATAACTTTTTCCTACGAACCGTTCCCGTCTTCGCTAGACGATCCCGCTGTAAAGTCAGGAGTCCTATCAAATATAAATGGCTTTTACTATGCGCCTTCGGGTGGCCCGCGCAAAGTTTCGCGGGTGACGTTTCCCGACGGGAAGTATTCCGAATTCATCGGGGATTCATCGGTTTATTTAAGGACTATGCCCAACTATCAAAACAGGTATACTCCAAGTGCTTTAGACAGTCAGCGTTCCAGCCGCAAGATTCGCATCCGCGATACAGAGGGCAACTTTACGGCATACACATGGTTTGACAACCGCGCAGGATCGGAATTTGGAGAGATAGACGGGCAAAAGCTGGAATCGTTCAGCGACAATTACGGCTCGAGCGCCGGATATTATTTCGATTCTCCGCTAATTGTGTATTATCCCAAAATGCGCATAGAGTATTTCGACGCAGACAACCCGTCGGTGGCGGTGGCTTCGGAGATTTACGAATTCGACATCGACGCAGGGATGGCGTTAAAGAAGTCAACAGACATAAACGGCAACGTCACTCAGTTTGAATACGCAGACGCGATTATTGACGACATTCTTTCAGACTCCGACCTTCCATACAGCTATAGCGCGCGTTGGAATATTTCAAGCACCTACGGCCGCCCAAAATATCCGGAGGCGACAAAGCAAACCAACGCTTTGGGTAAAGTTCGCACTTTTACATATTCGCCGCATTACCGGATTATGTCTTCATCCACCGACGAGCTTGGAAACAAGACTGAGTGGGCCGTGGACAACTTAGGCAGGCGCACTGCTGAAATTCTTTACGATTCGTCGAATAACATTGTAAGAAAAACCACGTACGAGTATTCAAACGCAGCATTCAAGTCGTTCATAACAAAGGAGACCATAGAGGACGGGGCAGGCGCAGGCGCGGACATTGTCGCGGAATACCAGGCTGACGCTTTGGGTCGCTTGTCTAAGGAGATTCGGCATAACGCCGGAGGCGAATACACTATTGAATACGCATACAATTTAAACTGCAGAAAAATTTTGCAGAGCGATTCCGACGGAGCGACTTTCGCTTGGGTTTACGACTATGCAAACCGTCTGGCTGAAAAAATCTTCCCCGACGGCTCACATATTTCATATGCTTACGACGCGCGCGGGCGCAAGATTTCAGAGACGTTAAATTTCGAAGTTTTGCGCGAATACACTTACGATTGCCGCGACAATCTGATACAAACGAAAATATCTCCGATATCCGGCGACGAATACACAGTCACTTCAAGCGCTTACGACGGCTGCAATAATATAATTGCTTCTGTCGACGCAAATGGTTTTTGGACCACATACTCCTACGACTGCATAGGGCGCCCCGTTTCCAAGAAGCTCTACAAGACCGCGGGTTCCGACAGCGGAGACTATGCACAGACTCAGCTTTTCTACGGGCAGAATTGCGGCTCAAGCATATTTGCCAACGACGGGTTTAAGCCGACAAAGACAATAGATTCGAACGGATTTGAAACAACTTTTGAATACGACTCGCTGTACCGTCTGACAAAAACGCAAGTCGAATACTCTAAAAACCCATCCCTTAAGCGTACCACAACCTATGCCTACGACGATGTTGGCAATAAGGTTTCCGAGACGGACTCAAACGGCAACACCACGCTTTTCGAGTACGACCCCATGCGCAACTTGACAAAAACCACGTACGCCGACGGCAACTTCAAAAGCGCCGCATATACTTCCGCTTCGCTTGTTTTGTCCGAGACCGACGAGCTAGGCAATACCGTAGAATACGCTTACGACGCCATGGGGCATATTTTGTCCAAGACGTTTCCGGCGGTCGATATTTACGGAGGCGCGGCGCCGGTAAATCCGATAGAGCGCTATATCTGCGACGGCCGCGGGAATATAGTGCGCAAGATAAGCCCCAACGGGTTCGGATACGACTATGTTTACGACGGCATGAACCGTTTGGTTTACGAAATCGCCCCCGCTATGTCATTTGAAGAAAACGGTTCTGTCGTCTACCGCCGCCCGACAAGATCAACTGCCTACGACTTTTTTGGCAATGCAGTCAGGAAGACCGATCCAAACGGCAATGAAATTGAATATTTTTACGACTATATGAACCGTCCGGTGCGCGTCGTGTACAAGAATGCGGTTCCTGCTGGAGACCTCCAAGAGCTTAATTCCTACGACGCCAACGGCAATCTCACCGATTTTACGGACAAGGCGGGAAGGGTGACCCATACCGTGTACAATTATCTAAACAAGCCCGTGTCCGTCACGCGCAATTACGGCGAATCGGTTTCCATAACCGAGACTGCCGAATACGACGGCGAGGGCAATGTCACCGCGCGCGTTGACGGCGAAGGCAACCGCACCGAATATACCTACGACGGCCTTAACCGCCTGACTCTTGCAAGCTACGGTGTCGGCGGCGACGCCCAGCGCTCGCGCCCCTATGCTTACGACGCTCTCAATTTGGTGCAGGACATAGGCGTAAGCTACGATTACGACAACAGAAACAGGCTTATATGTGCCGATGAAATTGGAATGACGGATCAAGTCTACCAAGTTGAATATATATATAATTATACCTACGATGCCCTTGGTCGCGTTGTACATTGCCAAGACGTATGGAACGAATACGATTCCAACGGCAGGCTTACCAGCGAGACCAGCAACGGCTTTGAGCACCGCTATCAATACGACTTAAACGGAAATCGCATGCTTGCCGAATACGGTTACGAGTTTGACGAAAACAGCATTTATCCATTTAGTATTGATTGTACACATCGCCAAAGATTTTTGTATGATGCGAATAATCGTGTAATATCCATAACAGATGGAGATGCGCGCATAACAACCTATCAGTACGATTTAAACGGCAATATCGTAAAGCAAACGTATCCTAATGGTGTTGAAATTTTGCGCCAGTACGATACCTTTAACCGCGTTACTTCCATTGTAGCCAAAAAAGACAGCGCAGTTTTGCAGACAAACACATATTCCTACGATACCGTAGGCAATGTAGTCGAACTTGTCCAAGAAAGCCAGTCGCGGCGCCTTGAAATTTCTAATCAATACGACGCTTTTGACAGACTTTCCAAAGAAACTCGCATTGAGTCGTCAACTCCCAATTCTTCCTTGGTAAACACATATTTTTACGATTCTGCAAATAATATCGTAGAGGTAGTAAAAACTTATGATCTTATTTCCGAGAGGACGGAATATGTTTACAATAGTTTGAATCAACTTATATCCATGAGAAGTTATGATTCAAATAATGAAGCAATACACACATATACATATACTTATAATGGGAAAGGATGTTTAAATATAGTAAAAAAAGATGGTAAAAGTGTAGCAGGTTATAGTTTTAACGGATTCTTTCATTTAGTATCTTTCTATACAAATGACAATTCCAATATAACGCAACGATACTATTACGATTATCGAGGTAGAAGAATTTCCGAATCACCATTTTTTGCTGAATATTATAGAAAGTATACTTACAGCGGCGGCACTTCTGTAATTGAATACGAGTATTCGGAAAATTCCGGAAATGTTTCTATTTCCGAGAATATCTTATACTATCGCGGCCCCGATATGGGCGGAGGAGTAGGCGGCATAAATTACGCTTGCGATTTGGCGGATAATAGTATTAACTACAAGCATTACAACCTGCGCGGCGACGTAACAATGACAACTGGTCCTGCAGGAAATGTTCTTTCAGAGTTATGGTACACGGCATACGGCGAATACGAAGGTTTTGGTGCGTTGCCAAGCGATAAATACCGGGCGAACACAAAAGTTGACGACGGCGAATTGATACTGGACGGGCATCGCTACCGCAATAAAGCCTTAATGCGCTTTATGTCTCCAGATCCCCTTGAATATATCGACGGCCTAAATTGCTATATATATTGTTCCAACAACCCATGGGGCAGATTCGACCCTGACGGGTTAGCAAAAAATGATATATCAGGTATACAAGCATGGGGATGGGTTGGATATACCGCATTCTCTACAAATCCTGGTACTGAAGAACAACAAAAAGAATGGAGCCAAAGAGCTGGTGTTGCTGCAGATCTCGTTACGGCTGTTGCAGGGGCGAGTTTATCAAAAGCTGCTGTAAAAGAAGTTGCTCAAACGACAGCTAAAACTGTCGTAAAAAAAGAAGCAAAAACTACCGCTAAGATTTCCGCTAAAACAAATGCAAAAAACTCACTCAAAGATGTTGCAAATAGCTCTGTTAATGTTAAAGTAAAAAAGAAGCAGGGACATTATAGGAAAATAGAACCCTGTAAAGATACGAATGAGCCACATTCTGTATTTGCAATGAATAATAAAGGCGAAGTAATTAAATATGTTACTTTTAAACCACAATCAAATCCTAGAAATCCAAGCAAATTTGAGAGAGAAAAAATGTTTCATAGAGGGGATCTAAATGATATTAACGAGTCTCATTACTATAATGGAGAAAAAATAATAGGACCTCATATTCATGAAGGAGGGAAAGTACGAAAAGCGCGTCCAGATGAAATACCAGGATCAAAATAAAATCGAAATAGATGTAATATTTACATTGGCAAACTTATTTACAAATGAATTGCTAAGAAAGGATCTAGAAATACATTTAGATACTTTAGCTAATCCAGGTTGGTTTTTTACAATAAATTTAAATTCTATAGTGTCTTGTAATTCAAATGATTACATAGTTTTAAAGAGTATAAAAAAATCAGATAGCGATTGGATTGAATTGTTTACACAAAATAAAGAATTAAGATTTGCGGCATCTACTTTTAATTTAATTAAATCATTTAGGTTACTTTTTGAATATATAGAAAAATATATTGGTAGTGACTTTATAATTTATGGAGAAAATGAAATATTAAATAAAGTAGTAGACTGGTATTCAAGTTCGCAGAATGAAGATTGGGAGGAATATGGCGGAATACATATGGATATAAACTGTAAGAGATGTCGATTAAGAATAAAATATTATGACTTAATTTATAATTTTAAAAATTTCAAAAATTGTGAAAAAATAAAATCAGATAATGATTATTACAAATACAGCCTTGAAAATTATAGTTCTATCGGAGACGTAAAAGATGAAAAAATGTTTATAGGTTATTCTTCTCTAAATAACATAAGTAAACTATTTGAGGGTTTTTTATATAATCTTACTTTTTTAGAAGATACAAATGGTATGAATTTGTAGTAATTGAATGAGTATAGTAATTAAAATAATGTGTACCTAAAAATAATACATCAACATACGGAACATGTTGGAAAATATGGTAGTGAAAGAAATTTTCCAGATGCATGGACTGGTAAAAAAACTATAAATCCATCACAAAAAGAACATGGAGCTATTAAATAATTCATATTATTATATTTCAAATATAGTTTTATATAACAAAGAGCCGGAAAAGTCTGATATGGGAACGTATATGCGCAATCGCAATTAAAATATAACGTAAGATGAAGAAAGCAATAGGAGTTTTAGTATTAATAATATCTGTGGTATATGCTCATGCGCAGGCGGATTTTCCGAAAGATTCAAGCATGTTTAAGATTCTTGGATGGTGGGAGGCTCGCGAGAAAGATTCTATATATACATCCATAGTACACCGTTACATGGCAGGAAGTAATTTGTTAATTGAAAATTACTATGCAAATGACAGCCAAAGGTTTCATTTACATAACACATATAAATGTTCGAATTCATATTACACAATATACATAAAAGAATATTCAATATATTTAAGAAGGGGCATTAGTTCAATTTATGAAACGAGTAATGACTATGTTTCCATATCGAAATGTTCCGGAAATTCTATTTATGCATATGTAGATTTACATGAATTTTCTTCCTTTAATTCTTATATAAAAGATTTTGTGTCTGATAAATTAGATAGGAATTGCATTCGTATTTCCATCGAAAAAGATAGGATGATTAAGCAATTAAATGTAAAAGAAATCGATAGTTGGCCAGATAAAATAATAACGACAATCTTTACAAGATTGAATGAAGATGAGGTAAAGGCGGATACTAAGCACGACTTGCAAAGAATATTTTCAGACCGGTTTGGCCTTTCGTTTATAAAGAGCCAGGATGAGTTGCTTGAATATTATGCGAAATTGCCCAAAGACTCATATTATTATAGTTGCAAGGAGAAGTTGGAGACATTGTCGTATTTGGTGAAGAATTTTGAGGGTAGGTGGAAATACAGCAATATACAAAACGGCGAGAGTGCCGAGTTAAAAGCTGTAAACCTAAACGGTACGGCAGTGTTATTTGTTGCCGACACTGAAATATCCGCAGAAACTGAGTTGCTGCCAACAGCGTATTTTACATATAATAGTGCTGATATGACTGATTGGGCTTGGAAGATGGTTACAAAATCCAAAGTAAAAGTGCCAAATTTACTGTTAAAATTCAATATAAATGGTTTCGGTTCTGCTTCTGAAAATGGGAATATAATGTATATTCCGACATATGTATATATTAGGGATAATAAAGAAAAAGATATCTATAATATATTTAGGGATAAATTTTACTCTAAATATATAAAAAAAGAAGGTAATAAATATTATTTTAAGAGTTTCATTCATTATAATAAAGAAATAATAGGTAAAGATGGCAAGAAGTATCTTGTTTCAAGGCGTCGTGATGTATATTTAAAATGGGAGATAAACGAGGATTTTAGTGTAGTTGACGAATACCTAGATTTGTGCGACGGCAACGGGTGGCAGCACACCGTAAAATTTGAAAAAATAAAATAAATGAAAAAATAGCACAAATTATTCTTGACATTGCATGGCCAAATAGTAAAAAATGTAAAAAAAGATATAAATAATTTAATAAAAGATATTTTATATTTAGCCTTTGCGATAAAATATAGAGAAAAAGATTTCTGGCCAAATAAAGAGCGTCCGTTTGCAATGAAAGTGGCATGCGGGCGCTTCTTTTTTATTTTATAATAAGCCCCATCTGCGGTTGGGCGGAGGAGTAGGCTGCATAAATTACGCATACTTTGCCTTGTCTATAAATGGAATAGGAATATAAATTTATCCCAGAATTAAGCGGAAAATTAATAGTATATAAGATTAAAAAGCTGTCCACGCGATATGTGCAAAATAAATTTTCACGGAGAAACGCAAATTGCGGGTATACTCGCATTAAAAGTTTTTTATTTTTAATGTATCAAATGTATTTTCGTGCGCGTTCTTATTTACAATATATATCTGCGGCTCAAAGCAAAATTTCATTAAGTTATAACGAAAATATAGTATGGTGTTCCGATTTGCATATGCGCTATTTCATATAGAAGTATTTGCTGCAAATCAAAATAAAGTAAAATCTATATTCAATTTTGAATGATATAGACGCAATAGACTATAAAAGGTAAAAAATTTTAATATGCATTTACAAGTTACTTGTTATGTGTCTATTGCAAAAAAAACGCATTTCTATATTTCAGCCGGCTAGAGGATTCCATTCTTCCGCGATTAAGAATATAAAACTGTGGCATTTTACATTTTTTCAGAATAATTACGTCGAAAACATATATTAAAAATTGACGCGACGGCGAAAAAAGTTTTTTAATATTCTACGAATATGCCAAAACGCACTGATATAAAATCCATTTTAATCGTGGGGTCAGGTCCTATTGTAATAGGGCAAGCCTGCGAATTCGACTACTCCGGAAGCCAAGCCTGCAAAGCCTTGAGGGAAGAAGGCTACAAAGTAATATTGGTCAATTCCAATCCCGCCACAATCATGACGGATCCTCAAATGGCCGATGTCACATATATTGAGCCTCTCGTTCCGGAAATTTTAGAGAAAATAATAGCCAAAGAACGCCCCGACGCCCTCCTGCCTACATTGGGCGGACAGACTGGTTTGAATCTTTCTTTGGAGCTCTACAAGCGCGGTATTTTAAAGAAATATAATGTCGAGCTTATCGGGGCTGACGCGAAAGCAATTGAGAAAGGCGAAGACAGGGAAAAATTTAGGGAGTCTATGATAAAAATCGGGCTGGACGTTCCCTTGAGCATTGTCGTCCACTCTTTAAAAGAAGCCCTAGATTGGGCGGACAAGCATAAAAAATATCCTCTTATAATACGACCCAGCTTTACTCTTGGCGGTACCGGGGGAGGAATCGCATACAACCGCGACGAATTTGAGCGGATGGCGGCGTTTGGATTGAGCGCCTCGCCTGCCGGTGAAATTCTTATCGAAGAATCGCTGCTTGGGTGGAAAGAGCTTGAAATGGAGGTCATGCGAGACTGCAAAGACCAATGTATCGCCATATGCTCAATAGAGAATTTCGACCCAATGGGCGTTCACACCGGAGACTCCATAACAATCGCTCCAGCTCTTACCCTTACAAGCAAGGAGTATCAGCTTATGAGGGAGGCCTCTTTCGCCATAATTAGGGAAATCGGCGTAAAGTGCGGGGGGTCGAACATACAATTTGCGCTAAATCCGACCGATGGGCGCATGATAATTATAGAAATGAATCCGCGCGTTTCGCGCTCCTCGGCTTTGGCCTCTAAAGCCACGGGATTCCCTATAGCTAAAGTGGCTGCCAAGCTTTCTGTTGGCTACTCTCTGGACGAACTGAAAAACGACATTACGCGCGAAACGCCGGCGTGTTTTGAACCTGCAATAGACTATGTCGTGGCAAAGATTCCAAGATTCGCGTTTGAGAAATTTGCGGGATCTGACAGCACTCTGACAAGCTCCATGAAGAGCGTCGGAGAGGTGATGTCGATAGGAAGGAGTTTTAAGGAGTGCTTGCAAAAAGCCTTGCGCTCTCTTGAAATCGGAGCACGCGGACTGGGCGGAGGCGGAAAATTCGGAGGGAATGAAGTTTCCGATATATCAGCTATCAGCAATGGCCTGGTCCGCCCGACAGCCGAAAGAATTTTCTATATACGCTATGCGCTTCTAGCCGGAATGAGCCATGAACAAATAAACGAATATACAAAGATCGATCCGTGGTTTATCAATGAGGTTGCCGGAATCGTTGAAATCGAAAAAGAGCTCGAATCTGCCGGAATACAAAACTTGGGCGCTAATCTCCTAGATAAGGCAAAAAAGGCAGGATTTACCGATTTGCAGATTGCTACCATATGCAATACAAAAATCCGCAATATAAAGAAACTGCGCGAAGAATTCGGAATAAATACTGTATATCGCCTTGTGGACACGTGCGCGGCCGAGTTTGAAGCCTACACGCCCTATTACTATTCGACCTACGGGACGGAGAACGAGCTTAAGCCCAGCAAGCGGAAAAAGATTATGATAATAGGCGGCGGCCCCAATAGAATAGGGCAGGGCATAGAATTCGACTATTGCTGCGTACACGCGTCTTTTGCTTTGCGCGAAGCAGGATACGAAACAATAATGGTGAATTCAAATCCAGAGACAGTTTCAACCGACTATGACACATCAGACAAGCTGTTCTTCGAGCCCCTCACGCTTGAAGACGTTTTGGAAGTTTATAAACAAAATAATTGCGACGGCGCAATAGTCCAGTTTGGAGGACAAACGCCCCTTAATTTAGCCAGTGAATTGCAAGAAAACGGCGTAAACATAATAGGAACTTCCCCGGAATCGATCGACGCAGCCGAAGACCGTGAAATATTTAAGCGCATTTTGGACAAGCTGCATTTGCGCCAGCCGCTCAATGCTACAGCCACAACTCCTGAGGACGCCTACAAGCTTGCCGGCCAAATAGGATTTCCGATTCTTCTTAGGCCGTCTTTCGTCTTGGGGGGCAGGGGAATGTTCATTGTCTACGGCATGGAAGACATGAAAAAAGTCGTGCGCGAAGCATTTGAAGCCGCCCCCGGCAAGCCTGTTCTGCTGGATAAGTTTCTTGAAGATGCGATAGAGCTTGACGTAGATGCAATATCCGACGGGGAAACCACAGTTATAGGAGGCATGCTGGAACATATCGAGTATGCCGGCGTGCACTCAGGAGACGCAGCTATGGTATTGCCTCCGCATACGCTCTCAGAAAGCATTTTGGACGAAGTTCGAAAGGCAACTTACGACTTGGCAAAGGAATTGAAGGTCATAGGCCTAATGAACATCCAATTTGCGATTAAAAAGGGCGAAGTTTACATACTTGAAGTAAATCCCCGCGCATCAAGAACTGTTCCGTTCACATCGAAGGCGATAGGAGTTCCGCTTGCAAAAATCGCCGCAAGAGTTATGGCGGGTGAAAAATTGAAGGATTTAGGCTTTACCAAGGAAGTGAAAATTCCTTATATTGCCGTAAAGGAAAGCGTTTTCCCGTTTGTCCGTTTTAACGGAACCGCAATTATGTTGAGTCCCGAAATGAGGTCGACAGGCGAAGTAATGGGACTAGACAAAGACCTTGGTATGGCTTTCGCAAAAAGCCAAATAGCTGCACAGCCGGGCTTGCCAACTTCTGGAAATGTCTTCTTGTCGGTTAAAGACCACGACAAGGAAATGGCGGTAGAAATCGCAAAGTCGCTCGACAAGCTAGGATTCAAAATATTTTCAACCGAAGGAACCGCAAAAGTTCTGCAAGCAAACGGCATTCCTGTGACGCGCACCTACAAACTGAACGAAGGAGCGCGTCCAAACGTCGTGGACATGATAAAGAACGACGAAATGGCTCTTATAATAAATACGCCGTCTGGCATGTACCCGCGCTTGGATGAAAATCATATCCGCCAAGAAGCTTTATTAAAGAAAGTCTGCATGATAACCACCATAATGGGGGCATATGCCGCAATAAAGGGAATTGAAGCGATGAAAAATAAGGAATTGGACGTGAAATCGCTCCAAGAATATATGGCAATTTTAAACGAAACAAAGAAGTAATGCAATGAATAGCGCAGTATTGGCATTCGAAGACGGCACCGTTTATAGGGGAAAACCCTTTGGCGCAAAGAAGACGGTTTTGGGCGAAGCTGTATTTAACACCTCTATGATGGCGTATCAAGAGTTGCTTACAGACCCGTCCAACTATATGAATATTTTGGTTATGACTTTTGTCGAGATAGGCTGCTACGGAATAAACGGCGAAGATTCCGAGAGCGACTCCATAAAAGCTTCCGGATTGGTTGTGGCTGGAGATTGCGAAGTTCCCAGCAACTGGAGAAGCCGCATGAGCCTTGGCGAATATCTCGAAAAGAACGGAATTCCGGGAATAAGCGGAGTAGATACTAGAACAATAACCAGAAAAATCAGGATGAACGGCTCTCTGAAAGCTTGTCTTTCAACAGACGATATATCTGACGAGGAAGCCGTAAGGCTCGCGAAAGCATGGTGCGGGATTGATGGCTCCAATTTCCTTAAAGATATTTCCTGCCCAAAGGCATATCATTTCGACGACTCTGCCGAAAACATCAAGCCATTTGAGTTGGGCGGAGTGCATATAAATACAAAGCCAAGAACTCTTCCGCTTTTTAAGTGCGCCGCCGTAGATTACGGCGTAAAAAAATCTCTTCTAAGCAGCCTGGCATACAGCGGGTTTGACGTGACTGTTTTCCCCTCCGGTGCCTCCGCCGAAGAAATTCTAGAAATTGCGCCACAATGCGTATTTCTTTCTAGCGGGGCAGGCGACCCGTCTGCAGCACCCGAAGCCGCGAAAACCGCGGCAAAGCTGATGGAAAAATTGCCGGTGTTTGGCGTTGGATTTGGGCATCAAGTAATAACCCACGCCCTTGGTGCAAAAACCTACAAACTTAAATTCGGACACCATGGGGGAAATTACCCTGTAAGAAATCTCGAAACTGGCAAAGTTAAAATCACGTCGCAAAACCACAGTTTTGCCGCCGACGCAAAGTCTCTGGAAAATACCGGCGCGATCGTAACGGAAATAAATATAGAAGACAACAGTGTAGAAGGCTTGCGGCACAAGGATTTGCCCGTGTTCTCCGTACAGTACCATCCGGAATCCGCTCCGGGCGGGGCAGGCGCGCCATATCCTTTTGATGTCTTCTATGAATTGGTAAAAAAGAACTCTTAAAAATTCCATTCAATAAACGGTAAAAAGTTCCGAAAGCAACAAACTTTCGGAATTTTTTTTAACGTTTTTTGCATGGCAAAATAATAATTCAATTTGACTTCCCCATGCCTGGTGTTAATCTTTGCCGCATAAAAGCCAGCAAAAATCCATTGATAAAAACAGTGTCAAATAAATTTAGCTAAATATGATTAAGATTGTCCATGGTTTGCTATTGCTGTTTGGGTTGTTTAATTTGTCATACAGCCAGTCGTACGATAATTTAAAAGAAATCCAGTCTATTGCTTCCAATAAAGATTTTATAAAATTGCGCGAAACCATAGAAAATTCTTCAGGTTCCGACAGAATAATAATACGTTCCGGAACTATATACGACGGCAAAGTTGAGGAAGACAGGCTATTGGCGGATATTTCAAACAATCAAGTCGAATATTTTAGATTAAGTACAAAACAGCCGGGCCTAAATATTAAAGGAGAAATTCAAAATATTGAAAGAGAGATTCAATTACCACCGGAATCCGTATATATAAAAATCAAAAATATATACAATTCTAGCGGATTTTTTTCAAGAGTCTGGCCCGAAGAAGCTAAATATAACCGCATGCTTTCAGGCGGAAATTCGTATGAGCTTACTTTATTAAATAATGCCATTTTAGACAAGAATGCGCCATGGATGGAATATTTAAAAGAGGCATTACTGTATAACTATAACCAAAGCAACGCTAAAAAAGATTCGGCTAAGGCAGTTTATTATAAAAGCGAGATGAAAAAGCTTAAAACAATTCTTCCGGATTTGAGACAAAACGGCGAATATTCTGGGCAAATCGGAGATTTCACAATAAAGATAAAAACTAAAAACAAAAGCATATTAGATTCGGTGTATTACGAAAACAAATTCGGATTCTCCGGATATGTTAAAATTGAGTTTCCTCCGGAATTAAAACTTACGCAGGAATTCTATTGCGACGACTTTTTTAATTGGACCAACTTAAAAGGCAAAAATCGTTCTTTTGAAGTCTCTTTGCGCGAGTCGGGCGGAAATGTTTTTCTTGAGCCGAAATCTAAATATGGCAAGTATTTGTACGCGGCGGACACCTTTGCAAACTTGTTTAAAATTCCGTTGAAATCGATAAATGGGATAGACGTTAATAAAATATCGCCTAAGGATTTCAAAAAAATAACGGCTGACTCCGATGAATTAAATGTAGTAATGCAAGACGGCAGTTCTCACAAAATAAGGAAACTCGATTTATACGACAAAGTTATCTTGAAAGGAGCCAATCGAATTGGAATTTCTCCAAATATATTCTTTTAAAAATCTTTTCTATTTGGCTCTGCAAAAAATCCTGAAATGCGCATTTTCCGCGTATACAGTAGTATGGCAAATTAAAAATTTGCGCTCATTTGCCTTTAAAAGGCCTCTTTAAATATCTTTTGAATGTTCAATATAAAATTTGATTTTCTTGCTGACTGGATTTCTTTTTTACGTTCCGTATTTAACAATTCTTGTTTTTGAGGGTCTTTTAACGCGCTTTCTGCTTCGCTTATATTGGGAATTGCATGCTTGAAAAAATAAGTTCTTGGAGGATTGAAACGTCCGTCTAGAATTTTGACGGCGCCTATTGCGTCGACGTTTAATAGGTTGGCATCGAATTTATTAAAATCTCCGGATATAATGCAAAAAGAAAGCGTCTTTCGTATGGCGGCTTTCCCTTTATAAAAGTATTCTACATGCGCAATGTCGGGCAAATTGCCATTGCCGTAATTGAGCGTTGTGCGCGTAAGCAACTGCGATTGGCTATTTTTTAATACATCGATTTTAGTTATCTTTTTGCCAGAAAAATAAATTTTATAGGAGTAGTTGCCGCAACAAGAATTTATTTCCATTTCCTCACCAGAAAAATCCAATTTACAGTTATTGCTTTTTGCGCGCCCTAAAAAGAATTCTAGAGTGCTTCTAGGATTTATAGATAACGCCACTATGTTATACAAAGACGAAAAATCAAATAATCCCGATGCATCCATTATGGGAAATACGTTTATGAATCTTACGGAGTCAATATAATCCGCCCAATAATCCGGGAAGGAATAAAGCGTCACGTTATCGGGATTCTTCGTGTCCATAAACAAATATTTGCCAGAATTATATACAACTTTGCATTCTTTTATGCGTTTTGTAGGCTTTTCCGTTGGAGCAGGGAATTCCTGTGCCGAAACTATTTCCTCCTTTATCAAGATTGCAGTATTTGGGCTGTAATAGCCAGGCTCTGCCAAAAATTCGAGAATTGGCTCGCCATAGGCTAAATTGAGAATGCCCGCAAAAAAAATAAAAATCTGAACTGCAAACCTTTTCATACTAGAAACATTAAAATTATAAGTATTTCCAATAAATTGAAAAATAAAAAATCCGTAGAACTAAAATGTAAATTTCATAATGTGGAGTTTAAACGCTTTATTTGATAAACAAATATACAAAAAAATGGCGGAAATAAAGTTGAAATGCGATCGCACGCATGTACCTTATTCGGAAGAGAGTATATAATAATAGAGCTTGTGGTTTTGAGGATGTTAGATTGGAGCAAAATACTACTGGATGCAGGCAATAAAAATTACAAGGAAGATTTAAGCATAACATATCTTAATGTGTCTGTGAAAACATATCGAACAAATTAATTAGAAACAGAACTTTTATAACAATATTCAAAGAAACATTTGATGATGGAAAACAATGTATTCCTATTCAGGGAAGGCGACTATTCAATTCTCGGATACTTTTACAGATCCTCTTTCTGTTATAGAAATGATGTATGGTAGTTCAACTTCAGAACAAGCACCAGAATGGCTTGTTACTGCAATGAATTTGGGAGGGACTTCGTTTAAAATAGAAGGAAGTTATTCATGGTCTTATTCCGGCTCATTCGAAAAATAATTAATGCAATGAAATATGTTGTATTATTTTTTATATTACTTATCGGATTTGCTTATTTTACCAAAATAAGAATTCCGCTACCTAACGGATATATATTAGAGGGAAAATACTTTGGGTTTGGAGGCGATTCAGATATTTCTTCCATAATATCTCCTAATAGAAATGAAAGTGTAAAAAATATATTAGATTTTTATGTACAAAATCAATTTGTTTATGGCTGTTTTCACCCCAAAAAAGAAGGGGAATCGAGATATTTCATACTAAATACAGCTACACATCAATTATATAGATATTCTAGTTCAAAAGAATATGCAAATGCGTTAAATTCATATTCTCTCAAAAACGGATTTATATCAGATTCAATAAACATACTTGAAATTAGATCTGGATTAAAAGAAGTTTATTGGTAGCGATACGCCATGAAAACATCGCTACGGAATGTAATATTATTAAATCTATTTATGCTGTGCGCGCACGGCGGCGAGGTAGAACAATTCATACGCGAGACACTTGAAGAACAGCGTGCGCGGAGTGAATGTGAACCAAGCGAGGTTGCCAAGGTTGTAGGCGATACGGTAAACCTGCCGGAGTTGCCGGAGTTTGAGTTGCCAAAAAAGAGTATATTTACGTCGAAAGACAAGGAAAACGATGCCCGGTACTACAGCTACGATAAATCCGGTAGGCTGATAAGCGTAGAATATGCCGCAAGCCCTGAAAAGAATGAATATTACGCCTACGACAAGCAAGGGAATATACTTGAAAAGC
>OBAI01000889.1_pt1 | contig 26861 bp, 19 predicted proteins | sample 1517461 | NCBI WGS metagenome assembly OBAI01 (sample SAMN04571696, study PRJEB22368) | human gut metagenome | biome: human gut; material: stool | host: Homo sapiens | place: Luxembourg | collected 2012-06-29
GTAACAAAACGATCATGCCAAGAAGGAGACTCTTCTTATTCAATCGCATTACCTTACCCTTTCATATAGCTTTCTGATTATACTTTATTAGTTACTAATTCAATCTAGTCTATCATACCTGTGTAAAGATTGCAAGTGTGGGATATGTTCATGCGTCATGTTACGGAAGCCATTCACCTTCGGGCTTTGCTTTAAATAGTAGGTGTCTCGTGAGCTATAACGCGTTTTACATAATATCCCGTGTAGGACTGCGGGCACTCTGCCACTTCTTCCGGCGTTCCCTGCGCTACTACTGTTCCTCCGCCGTCTCCGCCTTCTGGTCCCATATCAATGATATAATCAGCTGTCTTTATTACGTCTAAGTTGTGCTCGATTACAATTACCGTATTGCCGTTTTCTACAAGCTTCTGCAGCATCTCTGTAAGCTTGTGAACATCTGCAAAATGAAGTCCTGTAGTCGGCTCATCTAAAATATATATTGTCTTTCCTGTACTCTTTCGGCTTAACTCAGTCGCCAGTTTAATACGTTGTGCCTCGCCGCCTGAAAGCGTTGTGGATGGCTGACCTAATCGTATATATGAAAGACCTACCTGATACAATGTCTCAATTTTGCGGTAAATAGACGGAACATTTTCAAAAAATGTAAGCGCCTCTTCTACAGTCATATTAAGCACATCATAAATGCTCTTTCCCTTATATTTTACTTCCAGCGTTTCTCTGTTATAGCGTTTTCCCTTGCAGACCTCACATGGCACATACACATCTGGCAAAAAGTGCATCTCAATCTTTACGATACCATCACCGGAACATGCCTCACAGCGTCCACCCTTTACATTAAAGCTAAAACGACCCTTATTATAGCCTCTCGTCTTTGCGTCAACTGTTGAAGCAAAAAGATCACGGATCATATCAAACACGCCAGTGTAAGTTGCCGGATTAGAGCGCGGTGTGCGGCCAATCGGACTTTGATCTATATTTATTACCTTATCAAACTGCTCTATGCCCTTAATCTCTTTATATGCACCTGGAATTGTTCTCGCACGGTTTAGCTGCTTTGCAAGCGCCTGATACAAAATCGAATTGACAAGGCTACTCTTGCCAGAACCAGATACACCAGTTACGCATGTAAAGACTCCCTTAGGAAAATTCACTGTGATATTCTTTAAATTATTTTCCTTTGCTCCCACTACAGTCAGCCAGCCCTGCGGTTCTCTTCTTGTATTTGGAACTGGAATCTTAAGTTCACCGCTCAAATATTTTCCGGTTATGGATGCCGGATTTTTCATAAGTTCTTCTGCCGTGCCTGCTGCAACAACCTGACCGCCATGTTCACCTGCACCAGGTCCAATATCAACTACATAATCGGCAGCACGCATTGTATCTTCATCATGTTCAACGACAATAACAGAATTGCCAAGATCACGAAGATGCTTTAATGTGCCAAGCAGCTTGTCATTATCTCTTTGATGCAGACCAATGCTTGGCTCATCTAAAATATAAGCCACGCCAACAAGACCAGAGCCAATCTGTGTTGCCAGACGAATACGCTGTGCCTCACCGCCTGAAAGCGTACCAGTTGCACGCGACAGGCAAAGATAATCAAGACCTACATCAATCAAAAACTGTACGCGTGCTCGAATTTCCTTTAAAATCTGCTCACCTATCAGCTGCTGCGTCGTGGTAAGCGTCAAATTAGATAAAAATGATGCGAGATCACGAATAGAAAGATTTGTCACCTCATAAATATTTTTGTCTGCCACTGTCACGGCAAGTGATTCTCTTTTCAGACGCATGCCCTTACATGTAGAACATGGTGTGATGCGCATAAATGTTTCGTACTCTGCTTTGATTGTTTCCGAACCTGTCTCACGGTAACGGCGCTCTACATTTTTAATTAAGCCCTCAAATACAATATCATACACGCCTTCTCCTCGCTGTCCCTTGTAGCGCACCTTTACACTCTTATTAGTTCCATGTATCAAAATATCATGAATTTCTTTGCTGTATGACTCAAATGGCACGTCTAGCGTGAAATGAAACTCCTCTGCAAGTGCATTTAAAATCGCTCTTGTAAAGCTGCCTTCATCGGTACATGACTGCCATCCAGGCACAATAATTGCCCCCTGATCAATGCTAAGCGACTGATCTGGAATCATGAGCTGCTCATCAAACTCCATCTTATAGCCAAGTCCAAAGCAAGTCGGACACGCACCAAATGGATTATTAAATGAAAAGCTTCGCGGCTCAATCTCATCGATGCTTATGCCGCAGTCAGGGCAGGAAAAGTTTTGGCTAAACGTCATTGGTGTTCCATCCACAACCTCCACAAAAGCAAGACCATCTGCCAGCTTTAGCACATTTTCCAGTGAATCGGCAAGACGCTTTTCAATACCCTCTTTTATGACAAGACGATCTACAATAATCTCAATATTATGCTTTATATTCTTATCAAGCGTAATCTCCTCTTCCAGATCATACTGACTGCCATCAATGCGCACACGCACATAGCCGCTCTTTCTTGCCTGCTCCAAAACCTTCTCATGACGGCCTTTCTTTCCGCGCACAACAGGTGCCAGCAATAAAATCTTCGTGCGCTCTTTAAGTGCCATCAAACTGTCCACCATCTGATCAACAGTCTGACGGCTTATCTTTCGGCCACAGACAGGACAATGTGGAACACCAATACGCGCATATAAAAGACGAAAATAGTCGTAGATTTCCGTTACGGTACCTACCGTAGAACGCGGATTTCTATTAGTAGATTTCTGATCAATGGAGATTGCCGGCGGCAAACCTTCAATACTTTCAACATTTGGCTTTTCCATCTGACCTAAAAATTGTCTTGCATAAGATGAAAGCGACTCCATGTATCGCCTCTGCCCCTCTGCATATATTGTGTCAAATGCAAGTGAGGATTTTCCTGAACCAGACAATCCAGTCAGCACAACAAGTTCATCTCTTGGAATATCCAAATCAATGTGCTTTAGATTATTCTCTGCTGCACCGCGGATTCGGATAAATTTCTTATTTTCCATATTTATTATTATATGCCTTTCTTTTAATCATCTAAATATTTTTTCAAATTTCTCATCTGATCACGAAGTTCTGCAGCTGCTTCAAAGTTTAACTCAGCAGCTGCCTTATTCATCTGTTTTGCTACCTTTGCAATCAGCTTTTCGAGTTCCTGCCTGCTCATTGATTCTGGATCCTTTGCAAGCTTCTCATCAGCCTTCTCTGCTGCCTTTGAGATTGAAATCAGATCACGGACAGCCTTCTTTATAGTAGTAGGTGTGATGTTATGCTCTATGTTATACTCATTTTGAATCTCTCTTCTTCTTTTTGTCTCCTCAATTGCATTTCGCATAGAGTCTGTTATCGTATCAGCGTACATCACAACATGACCTTCGCTGTTTCGTGCTGCTCGTCCAATCGTCTGAATGAGTGACGTCTCTGAACGCAAAAATCCTTCCTTATCAGCATCTAATATCGCCACAAGCGCGATCTCAGGAATATCAAGACCCTCTCTAAGCAAATTAATGCCCACCAACACGTCAAACACATCAAGACGCATATCGCGAATAATCTGTGCGCGCTCAAGCGTATCAATATCAGAATGCAGATAGCGCACGCGAATACCTGCATCGCGCAAATATTCCGTCAAATCCTCTGCCATTCTTTTTGTTAAAGTCGTGACAAGCACTTTATTTTTTGACCGCAGCGTTTTTCTAATCTCGGCAATCAGATCATCAATCTGCCCCTCAACTGGACGCACCTCAATCGGCGGATCTAAAAGTCCTGTCGGACGTATAACCTGCTCTGCACGCATCATCTCATGCTCACCTTCATAATCGCCTGGTGTTGCCGAAACAAAAAGCATCTGGTCAATCTTGCTTTCAAATTCACTAAAATTCAAGGGGCGATTATCAAGTGCTGATGGAAGACGAAAACCGTAATCTACCAGTGTATTTTTTCGTGAGCGGTCTCCTGCAAACATACCGCGCACCTGCGGAAGTGTAATATGAGACTCATCCACAATAATTAAGAAATCATCTGGAAAATAATCAATCAGCGTAAACGGCGGTGAACCGGCCGGCAGTCCTGCCAGATGACGCGAATAATTTTCTATTCCAGAGCAAAAGCCAGTTTCTCTCATCATCTCAATATCATAATGAGTGCGCTCTGAAATTCGCTGTGCCTCCAGCAAACGATCATTTCGCTTGAAAAAATCTACACGTTCCTCTAGCTCTTCTTCAATATCAGTTGTTGCGCGAAGCATCTCCTTTGGGTCAACAACGTAATGAGAGGCCGGGAAAATTGCGATATGCTTTAGACGGCTTCTTACCTGTGCTGTCAGCGGATCAAACTCACTTATCTGATCAATTTCATCACCGAAAAACTCTACGCGCACTGCAGTCTCACCCTCATTTGCCGGAAAAATCTCTACGACATCACCATGCACACGAAATGTACTTCGGTGAAAATCCATATCGTTTCGCTCATACTGCATCTCAACAAGCTTTTTGATTACTTCATCGCGATCCTTTATCATTCCTGGACGAAGTGATAAAATCATATCCTTATAATCAACAGGACTTCCCAGACCATATATACACGAAACAGATGCCACTACAATTACATCACGTCTCTCAGAAAGCGCTGCCGTCGCAGAAAGCCTTAATTTATCAATCTCCTCATTGATCGCAGAGTCCTTCTCAATATACGTATCAGATGAAGGCACATAAGCCTCAGGCTGGTAATAGTCATAATATGAGACAAAATATTCAACTGCATTCTCTGGGAAAAATTCCTTCATCTCACCATATAGCTGACCGGCAAGCGTTTTATTGTGGGAAATAATCAATGTTGGCTTATTTAATGCCTGAATGACATTTGCCATAGTAAATGTCTTTCCCGAACCGGTTACGCCGAGAAGTGTCTCGAACTGATTTCCCTCTTTAAATCCTTTTACAAGCTCCTCAATCGCCCTTGGCTGATCGCCAGTCGGCGCATACTCAGACACCAGTTTAAAATGATCCATATTCCCGCCTCCATCGTACATTATTTTTTACAGTTCTGTATTCATACGCTGCTGTGCTGTTTGCGGTACCTCAAGCACACCAAAGCGCCACAGCATAGGGTAAATATAAGAAACACCGCGAATATCGCCAAGCGCTTTAGGGCGATCTGCACTCTTTATTTTCATTGCATTTGAAAATGCCAGTCTGATACTGCTCCACGCCAATGACTTGCTATTCTCCCGTCTGTCAATCCATAACTCTTTTGTCAGTTCTCCATTTCGTCCACGTTTAATAATATAGGAAAATGGAAGACCTGACACAGTCTTAAACGGACAGTTCTGACAATCAATTACAAGCTGCCACAAAAGCTCACTTGCCTGATTTTCATCGCCTGCCTTAACAGCTTCAATTAATTTTTGTTTAAGCTTCTCGTCCATATGACACCCTTCTTATATTATAAATACTTGTAACTATTCAGAACCCCATTCGCAAAATCGCATCTTCGATGCTTCTATTTTGCATGGCTCTGAATAGTTACACATACCTCATCATGATCGGCACAAGAATGTTCATATCAATCGGCTTGGAGACATGATCATTCATACCTACATCAAGCGCCATCTGTCTATCCTCTGTAAAGGCATTTGCTGTCATTGCAATGATAGGAATTTGTGCCTTATTTTGATTTTTCATTCTGCGAATTTTCCTAGTAGCATCATAGCCGTTCATGACAGGCATCTGAATATCCATAAGAATCATCGCATAATATGAATTATCTGCCTTTTCAAGCATATCAATGCACTCCACACCATTGCATGCCCTCTCTATAATGCAACCTTCCTCTTCTAGAAGCTCCGTTGCAATTTCTGCATTAATATCATTGTCCTCTACCACCAAAATTCTCGCACCAACTAAGCTGGCTTTATCATGAGTTCCTTTATCCCGCTTTGCAACTGATTCCTCTTTTGATGCAATTTTGCATGGGATAATTACAGTAAATGTAGAGCCGTCGCCAATTTTACTTTGCACATCAACACTGCCATCCATCAGCTCAACAAGCCTTTTCACGATACCCATTCCAATGCCGCTTCCTTCTACACGGCTTATCGTTGAATTGCGCTCTCGCTCAAATGGTTCATAAATATGATTTAAAAACTGATCTGACATACCAATTCCATTATCTTTTACAGTAATAATAACATCGCACCAGCCATTCTTTTTGCCAGGCGCCTGCGAAATATCACAGTTTATCACACCTCCATTATTAGTGTACTTAATTGCATTGCTTATGATATTAATAAAAATCTCCGATACATGAGAAACATCCATGTAAACATACGGATAAAGCAAATGCTTTGTCTTAGTAATTGTCTGTTTCTTTTCTTCCGCCTGATTCAAAAACATCATAACCCATGTTTCAAAATCTGCGCCGATATCTGAAATTACATATTCCATTTCTGTTTTATTATTTTCAATTCTGGCAAGATCCAGCACATCATTAAGAAGAGACAGCAAATTCTGGCCGCATGACTGAATATTTTTCATATATTTTTTAAGTCTTTCTGTATCATCTATATGCCTAGATGCCAGATCTGCATATCCTATAATTGCATTCATTGGCGTTCTGATATCATGCGACATATTAAAAAGGAACGTCGATTTTGCATTATTTGCACTTTCAGCCTTTTCTACTGCCACCTGCAGCTTTTCATTAAGCTCCTGTGTGTGTATTGCTGCCCTCATTGCAATAGCCTCGGCCTTTCTTGCCTTTCTTAAAAGCACAAGAATCACAGTCATAACACTTAAAACAGTAACGACACTTACAATAGATACTTTTAACAGATTGTGTTTTATATAATCTCCCAATGTTATTTTTCTTGAATTGTTCTCATACATGGCAAGTGAGCTCGTAAGCATATTGTTTGGCATAGCATTAAGCGTTTTATTTAGTATTGTCAATAAATTCTTATTTCCGTTATTAACTGCAAAGGCTGCTTTCTCCGAGTATAAAAGTGGCACACTGTAAAAACTTGGATCCCTGCTGTATTTTGATGCAAGGGTGACACCAGTTATAAAGAAATCGGCCTCTCCAGAATTCACAGCTTCTGCCATCTCTTTGTCTGTATCATATTCTAAAATTTTCCAATGCGGATAATAATATTCAATATGTTCTCTGAAAGACATATTATCCTTTGAAATTGCAACACGGTTTTCATCATTTTCATTAAAATGAGGCTTATTCGTGACTGCTATCAAATTATATGTCCACGTTGTATTTGTACATGCGAAATGATATTTCTCCATCGCATTTGGATGCTGATTGAAATGAAAAATCATATCAATCTCATTTTTCTTTAGCGCTTCTATCTCTTCTTCATAGCTGTCATATCCCATAAGCGTAAATGTCAGATCTTGTTTTCCAAGACATTCTACTGCATACTGAATATAATCAGTGATTGCACCAGTAACTTTCCCACTTGACGGATCTATAACGCTCACGCCGACATCATTGGCTAAAAATCCCATTCGAATTGCACCATGTTCTTTCAGCCATGATTTTTCCTCAGATGAAAGAACAGGTGTATAATCAGACGAAAAATATTGCTTGTACAAATCTGACAGATAAAATGGACGATCCTCCTCTAACTGACGCATTGCAAGCTCAAGATCTTTTTTTATCTCTTGATGATCCTTATTAATTGCAAAATAAATATTTGATTTGCCAATTCGTGTAATAATCGAAACATCTTTATCAGCCCAAAATGGTCCATCCAACGAAACAAAACAGTCAATTTCTCCATTTTCCAGTTTTGCCAGTGCATCTTCTCTACTTTCTATATTTACATGTATTGTTTTAAGTTCATTTTTTAACTCCCATTCTTTCAGCATCACTTCTGGCTTTGCGCCTATAAGGACACCAATACGCTTTCCATTCAATGTCTTAAAATCAGTAGAAGAAATATAGTCACTTGAAAAATCTGCATACAGATAATATTTCTCTACACCCATAGGTACGTCTGAAAACAGCATCCTATCTGTGCGTTCCTCTGTATAGGCAATATCTCCCAAAATGTCTATTTCCCCATTTTGGAGTTTTTCAAAGCAATCTGTCCAATTACAGGCTACATACTCAAATTTCCACCCGGTATAGCCTGCCAGAGTCTCTAGCAGTTCATAACTATACCCCTTTCGCATCCCCTTTTCAGTTACATAATTAAACGTATCCCCAAATACGCCCACGCGAATTATTTTTTCTGGTGCCTCTTTTTCAGCTGCATTTACCGTTGTAAAAAAAGATAGCAGCAAGGCTGCACATACAATCATATATTTGACTTCTTGGCATATAGTAACTACATATTTTTTCATAGTCATCTTTTTCATCAGTCTTTCCTCATGATCTAATACTTTTTTCGTTCTAAGTATACTCGGTCACATGGTGTTTTGTCAATTTCCTTCACATTAAAAAAGGGCACAACCCTAATCGAGTCATGCCCTGCTTTAAATACTATTTAGAACTTATTCGCAAAGTTTTGAAAATGCATCAGCAACAAACTGAACTTTTGTTCCGACAATTACCTGTACGGAAGTCTTTCCAGGTTTGATTACTCCTGCAACACCTGCAGCCTTGATTGCCTTATCATTTACTGCAGTCATATCTCTTACTTCAAGTCTAAGTCTTGTTACACAGTTATCAATACTTACGATATTTCCCTTACCGCCGCAGCCTGCAAGAATCTTCTTTGCGATTTCTGTGTAATCATCACTTGCTAACTGAACCTTCTTCTCTTCCTCAAGATCATCATCATCTTCTCTTCCTGGAGTCTTTAAATCAAACTTCTTGATTGCGAAGAGGAATACAAAATAGAATACAACGAATGCTGCGATTCCAAGCGGAATAATCAGCAATGTCTTCTGCGCTGCCGGAAGTGTAGATGAGAACAGAAGGTCGGTAGCACCTGCTGAGAAACTGAATCCTGCACGGAAGCCAAGAGCAACAGTAATAATTGTGAAGATACCATAAAGTAATGCATAAATTACATACAGACCAGGTGCAAGGAACATAAATCCAAATTCGAACGGCTCAGTAACGCCGCAGACAAATGAACAAACTGCTGCAGAAGCAACAAGTCCGATTGCGATCTTCTTCTTTGCCGGCTTTGCACACTGAATCATTGCAAGTGCTGCACCAGGAATACCGAACATCATACATGGGAAGAAGCCTGACATATACATTCCAAGGCTCCATGTTACATCTGCAGATGTCTCACCTGCCCAGAAGTGCTGCAAATCACCAAGACCAATAGTATCAAACCAGAATACGTTGTTTAATGCGTGATGTAATCCAGTTGGGATCAACAGACGGTTTAAGAATGCGTAGATACCAGCACCCACAACACCCATACCTGCAACTGCATCGCCAAGTGCAACAAGTGCTCCGAACAGCAATGGCCATACAAATAATAAAACAGCAGATACAATAATAGAAACTAAACCGGCAATAATAGCAACACAGCGCTTGCCGCTGAAGAATGCCAGCCAGTTCGGAAGCTTAGTGTTCTTGAACTTGTTGTAGCAAGAAGATCCGATAACACCAGAAAGGATTCCGATAAATGGGTTTTCAATCTTATTGAATGCAAGTGTCTTAGTTGCATTGTCTGCAATTGACGGAATCAATGTGGTAACAACACCAGTAGAAAGAAGTGTTGTGATCATAAGCCAAGATGCCAGAGCGGCGATTCCGCCGGTTCCGTCATTCTTTTCTGACATACCGACACCAATACCGATTGCGAAAAGAATCGCCATGTTTTCAATAAGAGCTGATCCTGCCTTTACCAAGAAGAATCCGATCAAGTTTTTTATACCCTCGACTTCTCCTCCCTGCATCGTCGCCGGACATAAATAATAACCGATGCCCATGAGAATACCACAGATTGGCAGCACTGCTACTGGAAGCATTAATGCTTTACCTAGTTTTTGAAGAAATTTCATATATTTCTCCTCCTTTAAATTATACTTAATTGAATCACTCCAATCAGTTTCATGAGATTTTTAAAACTGCCTCGTCTAGTAAGACATCGCCTTCCTTTTGAAGACTGATCTTTTCATAATCATCCGTATTGCAGATTAAAACTGGTGTAATTGTATTTAATCCAGCCTCTTTAATCTTATCCAGATCTACGTCCATCAAAAGATCACCCTTCTTCACCTTGTCACCAGCTGCAACATGCGCGGTAAACGGTGCGCCCTTAAGTGTAACAGTATCCAATCCGATATGAATTAAGATCTCAGCTCCCTGGCTGCTAGTCAGCGTAATTGCATGAAGTGTATCAAATACCATGGTCACTTCAGCATCTGCCGGTGCATACACTTTTCCCTCGGTTGGGATCACTGCAAAGCCGTCTCCCAATAACTTTTCAGAAAAAGTTGGATCTGGAACCTCTGTCAAAGGAACTACTTTTCCTTTGCAAGGTGCATAAAGCACATTTCCCTTTTCTTTTCCCTTAAAAAATTTGAACATAACGTCTCCTTTTCTTTTCGCCAAAAAATGTTTACGTTTGTATTCCGCAGTTACCATTCATCAAATGGTATTTTGCATAATTTTCACACGTTCTTTCCTTAGCATTTATATATATTTTAGCCACTAGTTTCTGCTTTATCAACAGTTTTATCGTTATTTTTCCCATTTTTATTTATTTTATGTACTATTTTGACTTGTTTTTGTCTTTCATCTCCTTTAATCCATCTATATGAAGTGCCTCTAACTTCTCATAAGCTGCAGTCTTGTCAATAATCGTCTGAATCAGCTGCTCAAGCTGCTGACCTTTTCTATAATCTGCCGGGGCAAAATAACGTATTCTGTTATCGCGCATCATACGATAGACTTTTTCTTTATTGCCCGTGACAGGATTGTACACGCCAATCGCATGACCTCCATATGTGTTTACAAGCTTCATGCTCGGAATATCTGTATCGCTGTCACCAATATAGACAATATTTCTAAATGGCACACGCATCTTGTCTGCCGGAAAATAGTCATTTACTGCAGTATCATTTACATCAAGTATTCCTTTTTCTATGCGAAATAAAAACTGTGTCTTGCTCGTATAATTTACTGCCTGTGCCGGCCAAATTGCCACGCCATTTTCATCATAATAAAAGGCACTCGCATAAATTTCCTCAAAGGAGCCACGCTTTGCAATCTTAGTTCCCTCTATCATCTCCTTTAAACCTGATGAAATAATATAATGCTCTATAATAACTCCATTTTTATCACCATACTGGCGCATGCGCTCAAACCACTCATCTACACCAGGAAACAATTCTACCTTTGAACCATACTCCTCAAGTGCCTTGCGGCTCAAATCAAAATGACCTTTCGCCTCGCGAACCATCTTATACATATAAGCAAGATTTGAATCCATGCCGTTTGCTCTTGCCATTTCGTTTGACTCTGCCCAGAAACGGTTCACATGATAATTTACGGACTGAATATAGCCCTGTGCCTGCATATCATCCGGCGATAATGTCTTATCAAAATCATAGCAAATTGCTAGTACAGGCCGCTCCTCCTTCGACTTTCTCTTAAAACCATATGGATTATCTCTTTCTTCTGTTTTATAAGATTCATTTATTTCGTATTCTTCAAATTCCTTTTTCTGTCTGCTCACAAAATACTCCTTTCCAAACACTATTATTGAAAAATGGCGGCACGAAATCCACTTTTTCGTGCTGCCATTTTTCTTATGTATTATAATTTAATCACTTCTTGTTTACTCAACTGTAACACTCTTTGCTAAGTTTCTTGGCTTATCTACATCAAGTCCCTTTGCTACACTGACATAGTAGCCCATAAGCTGCAGTGGAATAACTGCAAGACTCGTTGCAAAGTGTTCGTCCGTCTTTGGAATATATACAGTAAAGGATACAGTGTCCTCAATGTTATAATTTCCATATGTTGTCAGTCCCATCAAATAGGCACCGCGGCTCTTGCACTCTACCATATTGGAAACTGTTTTCTCATAAAGCTCTGACTGAGTTAAAACACCAATTACAAGAGTTCCATCCTCAATAAGACTTATAGTTCCATGCTTTAATTCACCTGCCGCATAGGCCTCAGAGTGGATGTAGCTTATCTCCTTCATCTTAAGACTGCCCTCAAGGCTGATTGCATAATCAATTCCTCTGCCGATAAAGAAAATATCACTTGCATTTGCCTGTTTTGCTGCAAACCACTGAATGCGTTCCTTATCCTCTAAGATCTTTGCGATCTTATCTGGAAGCTGCTGCATCTCGTCAATTAAGTGCGCATACTGTGTATCATCAATGCTTCCTCTGACCTTCGCAAACTGAACAGCCAGACAATATCCTGCAATAAGCTGTGTGCTGTATGCCTTTGTCGTTGCTACTGCAATCTCTGGTCCTGCAAGCGTATAGAAAACATTGTCTGCCTCTCTAGCAATAGAGCTTCCCACCACGTTGACAATACCAAGCGTCTTCACGCCCTTTTTCTTTGCCAGACGAAGCGCAGCAAGACTATCTGCCGTCTCTCCTGACTGACTGACAATTATGACAAGGCCATTTGGATCTAGCACCATTTTGCGGTAACGAAACTCAGATGCAAGCTCCACGCGAACTGGAATCTCTGCCAGATCTTCAAAGACATACTGACATGCTACTCCAACATGATAAGCAGAGCCACATGCAACAATATAAATCTGGCTGATATTTTTAATCTGCTCCTCTGTCAGTCCAACATCAGACAAATCAATAGCGCCATCCTTTACAACTGAATTGATGGTGTCACGAACTGCCTTTGGCTGCTCATGAATCTCCTTAATCATAAAGTGTTCAAAGCCAGCTTTCTCAGCTGCCTCTGCGTCCCACTCGATCTGTGTCGGCTGCTTCTCAATCTCATCACCATCCAAATTGTAAAAGGTGATCGCACCATCTGCCATACGTGCCATTTCCAGATTGCCAATATAATAGACAGTACGTGTGTATTTAAGAATTGCCGGAACATCAGATGCCACAAAGCAGTCGCCATCTGTCACACCAAGAATCATCGGGCTGTCTTTTCTTGCCACATAAATCTCGCCCGGATAATCTTCAAACATCATAGCAAGTGCATATGAACCGCGAATACGCACAAGCGCGTGATTGATCGCGTCTACTGGTGTGTGCTCATATTTCTTATAATAATAATCAATAAGCTTAACTGCAACCTCAGTATCAGTAGATGAATAAAAGCTGTAACCCTTGCGAATAAGCTTTTCCTTTAGCTCCTGATAATTTTCAATAATACCATTGTGAACACCAACCACATTGCCATCATCTGACATATGCGGATGTGCATTAGTCTCACTCGGTTCACCGTGCGTTGCCCATCTGGTATGACCAATGCCGCATGTACCAATAAGCGCATTACCGTTATCCGTTTTTTCTGCAAGGGATTTTAATCGCCCCTTCGCCTTAACAATCTCAGTTTTCTTTTCTCCATTGCGAACAGCAAGTCCTGCTGAATCGTAGCCTCGATACTCCAGTTTTGACAGACCGTCCAAAAGAATAGGAGCGGCCTGAAGATGTCCAGTATAACCAACAATTCCACACATGATGTCTCTCTCCTCTAACGCTTACGTTTCACATGCAACTTTTTTTACAATTTCCACACCAACCTCAACTAACTGCTGTCGCCCAAACATTTCCAGATTCAGCCATGCCTTTCGTTTGTGGCGATCAATCCTTTGGATAGTGGACTCCATACCCTTAAGCGGCCCAGACAAAATGACAACCTTATCACCGATAATCATTCCCTGTGACATCTTTACAAGCTCCTCATCACCAGCAAAACGAAGTAGAAAATCAATTTCATTTTGCGTCAGCGCAATGATATCATCTCCAGCCCCCAAAAGCTTTGTCATAGCTTCTACTCTTTTTAACTGCTCATGCAGCTCATCCAAATTTTCTGATATAAGAAACAGATATCCCGGAAACAGCTTTTTCTTCTGAATATGCCACTGTCCCTTATACTTTATCTTCTCCTCATACAACGGAAGAACACAATGTGAAAGCACATCCTTACTTATGCGCTGCTCACACTCCTGCTTTATCTTTTCTTCCCTTCCAGTGCTCGTCTGAATGACATACCACATAAAACCTCCAATTAAAACGGCAGCAGATACGTCTGAATGGTTCCTTGCGTGCACGCTTATCTCTCAACAAAATCGTGATCCGGTATCACCGCAATATTTTCTACATCCATAGCATCAATGCGAATCCAGCGGTGCCCATCTAAAAATTGAATCAGCGTATCAATTTCAGCTTCTTTTCCCTGCACCTCCATCTCTACGCTTCCATCATCTAAATTTTTTACCCAGCCGGCAAGGCCAAGAAGCCTTGCCTTATAAACTGAGAAATAACGAAAACCTACATCCTGCACTCTGCCGTAAAAAATGATATGCTTGCGAACTACAGTATCTCCCATATGCTTTCTCCTTTACATCACTTAACCGTGCAGACTGCTCTGAAATTTTTACAGATGCAGATGACGCGGCACGCCATCTACATAGAATGGATGCAGCTCTGCCTGAATTAACGGTCTTGCATAACGTGCAAACTCTGGTGTTACATGCATGCCGTCCTCGCTAATCCACTCATCCGGCACACATTTTTCCTTGTTTGCCACACGGCTTACATCAGTCAGGCCCGTCTCTGTACGGTACGGAATATCTGATACACGATAAATCGTGCACATCTTTCCAGTTTCACCGCGATAAGCAGCTTCCACAGCAGCACCGCCTACCTGATATGCCTCTGTCACATCAGTACGGCTTGCAAGCGGAGAAGCACAGCGCTGCAAAACTGACAGCTCAACTGCTCTTGTCTTACATCCAAGATGAGCCTTAATCAAATCTGCAAGGTAACGAGCCGTACCGGAAAGTGCAGCCTTATGACCAAATGCATCCACTGCACCAGGTCCAGATACAAGATCGCACAAGAACTCACCATCTTTGTTTTTCACACCCTCGCTCACTGCAATCACAAGCGTATGACGCTCTTTTTCAAGCTGCGAAACCTTTGCAAGAAATGTTTCCTCATCAAACGCGCGCTCTGGCAGAAGAATCATATCTGGTCCATTGCAGTCTGCACCTGCTGCCAGACTCGCTGCACCTGCCAGCCATCCTGTATGACGGCCCATAATCTCAACTACTGTTACACTATTCAGGTTATAGACACTTGAATCGCAGATAATTCCTTTGATCGTTGCCGCAATATACTTTGCCGCACTTCCATAGCCCGGTGTGTGATCAGTAAACATTAAATCATTATCGATTGTCTTTGGAACACCGATAAAGCGAATGCTGCTTTTTACCTTAGCACCATACGCTGCCAGTCTCGCAATAGTATCCATCGAGTCATTGCCGCCGATATAGAATACAGCGCCAATCTCGTATTTTTCAAATAAGTGAAACAGCTGTTTATATGGTTCCTCATCCACATCCGGATTTGGCAAACGAAAACGACAGCTGCCCAAATAGCTTGCCGGTGTACGCTTTAACAGCTCAATATCCATCTTATCGCTAAGACACTCATTTAAATCAACGATCTGCTCCTGGAGCAGTCCCTGTATTCCATAGCGCATACCATATACATGCTCTGCGCCCATCGCCCTTGCTGTCTCATAAACACCTGCAAGGCTTGCATTAATTACTGCCGTCGGTCCACCTGACTGTCCAACTAATACATTCTTGATTGTCTCCATAAAACATACCTCCTCAACGAAAACAGTATACATTGTTTTTAGGATTTCAGCAAGACTTTTTTGTTTGGTCGGTATACACCTAATCCTTCTTCAACGGAACACACATTTGCAAATTAATAAATTTGATGCTAATATAGCTGATATACACCTAACTTGATTGGGTTGATAAAAAAGGAGTCCCATTTTGAAACAAAAACATTCTAATCGTCTTTGTTCTGTTATTGTTAGCATCATAGTTATTCTTCTTGTACTGATTGCTGTTTCGTTATTTTGGGTGAATAGCCGTCTATGTTTTGTCGATTACACACCATATAGCTATTCTGAATCTGGTGATGCAATCAAAAATCCATATGTTGGCTTGTACTCGATTCGCGGCTATCTGTTGGCAGAGGATGCCACATTTTCACTGCCTGAGACAAATGCTGCAATTGATTCATCCAGCTCTTCTTTTGAACTATCACTGCTTGAAATCAATCTGAAAAATTATGGAAATTGTGATCTTTCTGATAATGCACTTAGCCAAATTGATTCTATTTTGTCTGCATGGACTAAGACAGGCAGTCAGCTAATTTTGCGCTTCTTATATGATTGGGATGGTAAAAATTTAGAAAGTGAACCAAATGAGTTGTCACAGATTTTAACGCATATGGAACAGGTTGGACCAATCGTAAATAAGTATGCCTCATCTGTCTACATTATGCAGGGAATTTTCGTCGGAAACTGGGGCGAGATGAATAATACAACACATATGGGAAATGGTGAGATGGAAACGCTAATTCAAAAGTTGGACGATGTTATTGATCCTTCTATTTTTCTTTCGGTTCGCACTCCTGCGCAGTGGAGAACCATTGTAGGCGAGTATCATGGCACCAAAGTACCGCGTTATCCACAGCCAAATCTTTTGTCTTCCTTGGCTTCACGTCTAGGTTTGTATAATGATGGAATGCTTGGCTCTGCAAATGATACAGGCACTTACGGGGATAAGGCAGCTGCGGATTTGGATACAAATTATAGCGATGCGTGGACACGCGAAGATGAGCTTGCCTTTCAGAACGACCTCTGCCGTTATGTACCAAATGGCGGCGAGGTGATTATTGATAATGTATATAATGACTTTGATAACGCTGTAAAAGATCTTTCGCAAATGCATGTGTCTTATCTAAACAGTGAATATGATAGCACTGTACTGAATAAGTGGAAAGAAACTATAGTAAATGGAACTGACAATGTTTGGAATGGAATGAGTGGATATGACTATATTGAACGCCATCTAGGCTACCGATATGTCCTTGACAGTTCATCGTTAAAATTTCATCCGCTATTTGATGATACCGGAATGCTGACAGTAACAATTCGAAATGTAGGCTTCTCGAATTGTTACCGTCCTCTTGAGGCAAGCATATATGTAGTTTCAGATCTAACTGGGGATTGTGTCGCTAAAGTACCTATTGATACCGATCCACACCTATGGAACAGCGGGGAGTCTTCCTCATTTACAGTTCCAATTGATGTGCGTAGTCTGAATAATAGGGAAAATAATACTTATACGCTTTATTTAAAATGCAGTGATACCACCCTTAACCGCACAATACTATTTGCAAATACACAGTCTCTTACAGAATATGGATACGAGTTAGGAAGCATAGAAATATAATTCCTAAGACCTTCTACTCGGCAAGCAAGGCCGCTATTTCTTCTTATCTCGGAGTGTCAGTCAGATGGAGCATGATGAGCAAAATATAAATTCTTAAGTCTTTTGTGCAAGATTCTTCCAGCGGCAGTGCGAGAAAAAATCGCAGAAAAAAATATATGGGTAAAGCTTTACTCATGCAGTTCCAGTGGCAGTCCGTCCGGGTCATGGAAGAAAGTCATCTTCTTTCCAGTATAATCGTCAACCCTAATCGGCTCACATTCGATTCCTACATCTGTCAGCTCTTTCACCGTCTGCTCCACGCTATCAACGCAAAACGCAAGGTGACGCAAACCACATGCCTCCGGGCGATTCACTCGCTTCGGAGGATTTTCCTCTGCAAAAATCTCCAACTCCGTAAGCTCATTGACACGCAGATCTAGCTTCCAGTCTTTACGCTCCGGGCGGTAGTTTTCCCTGATGACAGAGAAGCCCAACCTGTTTACATAGAAATCCTTAGCTGCTTCGTAATCAGATACGATGACTGCAATATGATGTATTTTAGATAAGTTCATTTTTTCTCCACTCCATTTCTTTTAATTTTTGTTCTTCTTTTATTTACATCACAAGCTATATACCACCCCTCAAAATATACCGTGTGAACTCCTGGAGTTCAGTTTGTCCACACGGCAAATATTATTTCAGTTTTTCATCGACCTTCAAAGAGTCAATGTTGGCGGCGATGGATGCGATCTCAATATTCAAAGATGCAACAGTCTCCTGCTTCTGCCAATATATGTCAACTGCTGTTTTTAACTTTCTAAAAATAACATTAATCCGTATATACAACACCCTTCTTCAAGATAATATTAGCATATTGAGCTGTTTCACCTGTTGCAACAACACAGTATGCATTTTTCGCTCTCTCATAATACGCAAAGCGTTCCATAAATTCAACTGGCGTGCCTGGTTCCTGCTCATTTAAAATTTCTTTATATTCATCCCAAATCACCGGAACTACTGGATCTCCCGGAACCACCTCCATCAAAATAAAACGATCTTTTTCATACGTATCAAGCGGAAAAAGCGGCAAAATTGCCTTAAGTAAATCTGCTGCTCCTATTCCGTCTGCACGAATGACACGTTTTCCTGTTGTCTCAGACGGAAAATTTGCATCTGCAAGAACAATCTCATCTCCATGTCCCATCTCACATAAAACCTTTAACAGCTCCGGGCTAATTAACGGTGAAATTCCTTTTAACATATTTTTCTCCTCCTGCAAAACAGTCTGCATGCATAATGCATGCAGACCTTTCATTTACTAAATATTTATACAAACTGACACTGCCATACAGACACACCGCTGTCTTGGAACACATCATGTAAACGTTCCTGCAGCTGTTTGGCCGTAATACCCTTTTTCAATATAACCTGAAGGAAACCACCGCCTCCTGCGCCACAGATCATCTTTGCATCAATAAGATCTTCTACTGCCTTAAAAATCATATCAATACAAACATTTGTACATCCGCTGTCAAGACGCTTGCTTAATTCCCAATGTTCATTTAAAAGTCTTGCAAACGCATCCACATCGCCCTTTTCAAGTTCAAAGCGCATTAAAACCGCACTTCTCTGGATTTCATACAGAACTTCGACTGCATCTGGATTGCCTCCCACATATCGTCCTACTACATCACGCAGCAAATTTCTTGCCAGACGACGCTGTCCAGAATAAATCAGACAGAAACGCTCATCAAGTTCTTTCATTGTCTGTTCACTCACAACACATGGCATACAGCTGATCTGCTGTCTAACTTCTGCATGAGATGTCACCATCTTAATTCCAGGTGCAAGACCTCCTACCTGATCCTGCCAGCCTCCTCCTGTTGACATAATCTGTTCCATACAAAGCACACGGTTATATAGTTCATCATCCTCTAACTTACGTCCTGTAATTTCATATAATGCTTTCACACATGCACCGGCAAGGATAGAAGATGTTCCAAGACCAGAGCCACGAGGAATATTGATTACCCGTGTAGATAAATATAAGCCACTGCCCAACTGATTTGTAATCTCCTCAATTGAACGATTCTCACTATACGGAATCAGACCACATGCAATTAATGCCGCCTTATGAAGTGCAAATGGATCATATGGATTACTTGAATCCTGCAGCTGCTTAATATCAGTAAATTCCTGCTCTGCTCCACTGTCTGCACTAGCCAAAACTATCTTATTTCCTTCAATGCGACGTGCAATTGCCTCAATCGGATAATTTCCATCTAATAATACTGCTGCATTCAGAACAGTTCCGCCATGCTCCATGCAGTATGGCGGAGTATCACTCCAACCACCTCCCCAGTTTACACGAACTGGCAGACGAACAATTGACTCTTCCTTAGAAAGCTTCGTTTCCCTGCTGCACTCAAGTCCTGCGACAGCTGTATCCAAAACTGCTTTTCCAATCGTATCAAAACAATTGTCCATATATGTTTCTTTTACAAGTGACAGCATGTAATAAATACGAATCTTACGGCTAAACTGTTCAAGATTACGACTATCCAAACGTTCTGCTTCTCTCAAAAGCAAACGTTCAACGCGTGGTGAAACATTTCCTCCGCAAGATATAAATGCCTGTTTTAAATCAACTTTATTGTCAATAGCTTCTAAAAGTGATTCCACACGGACCTTGTCATCTAATTTATCCTGCCATGGAAGAATTGCTGTCACATCAGCCATATTAAAACTATCCTTTAATGAAACAAAAGAGTCTTTAACAGGAAAACCCTGCTCATATGCCTGCAGCGCAGCATCTACTGCTTCACGCATGGTACGGCAAATAGGATAAATTTTTGCTGTCCAAAGCGGCTCTGAAAGCTTCCTTCCAAACAGGCTACATTCCTTTGGATTATCATTTACCCCATACATACGAGCAACAAACTGCTCCTCACCAAGCTTTAAACCATGAATCACGGCACCGTCTGGAATATTCTGTCCATCAAGCGTAACACCTGATACCACACAATTCGTTCCAATCACTGTTCCATGGTGAACATAGCTGTCCTCTACATAAGTACCCTTTCCAATCTTTGCACGCTTGCTGATATAGCTGTTTCCAGATGCATAGCCACTGCGGATGCTTGTACTATTAGTATTTACAAAACTGTTCCATCCAAGATATACAAACTGCTCCATTCCCTCTGTCATCAAATGGCGCAGCTCTTTTGTCGTTCCGAAATGGATAAATGCAGCCGGTGACATGCGAATCAGCTTCATATGAAATGTATGAAGCACCTCCCAAAGTTTCGTGCGGCACTCATGGAGTTCTGGCGTAAAATCACCTTCCGGTGTTTCCTTATAATACTGCTCCAGTGAGGACTGGGATGCCAGCGGATATAAAAAGTCTGCATAAAAAGACAGTCTTGTATTTTCATTTACATAAGCATCAAACTGCTCTGGCGTATCTACCAATTTATATAATGCCTTTAACAGATCTGTATCCATGATAACAGCACCTGTATCAATATCAACATTTCCGTTTTCATCTGCAGCCTGCAGCTCATGAAGCTGATCTACTGTTTTCTTATGTAAAAATCCACCTACATTTCCCTGCTCATCAACACGGTATACACCATGATTTTTTCCAATTGACAATGCCGCTGCTCCGCTTCCGTAAAAATCAATCTGAAGTGGATTAAACAACAAAAGAACATCACCTGAACATACAAGCATACCAGCACGAATACGCGCTGCTACTCCGCACATAGAAATCATAAACTCATCAAAAAGTGTAGATCTTCTGCCATTTGGAAGCAGACGCGGAACAGGCGAGAACAGCTTGCCACATGCAGAATACTGAGGCACGCGCTTACTGTCTCCGCCAGAATGAATCACGAGAATACGCTTATCATCAAAACTTCCTGCATCCTGATGTATGTAACGCAGCACATTTAATGTAGCGCCGCCGCTTCCCACTCTTTTCCCATCTGGATCTGGAAGAACTGCATAATGAATAGACTTTGGCAGCATTCCATGATCAAGACGGTACTGAATCTGCATACGATACGACTGCGCCTGTGATTCATTTGACGCAGTCAAAATCACGTAATCCCAAAGCGGCATTTTTTGTTTTTCAAGCAATTCCATATATTGCCTAGTACAATCCTCATAAGACTGCTGAAGAAATAATGTTTTGTGTGACATGTTATCTTTTCCTTTCACCTTATATATTCCCTATTATATCGTACTTTTTTTTTAGCGTCCACTAGATTTCATACTTAATCTTATCATGAACATTAACATTTTTTCCCATCTGGACCTCAATTACTTTTAGCTCTGTCTCTGCAATAATAGTATGACGACAGCCTGCCTTCATTTCAATAACATCACCTGGCTTTACAGACCGTTCTTTTTCATTTAAAATTACACGGCCTGTTCCAGAAATAATGGTCCATACTTCATCGCGAAACTCATGGCTGTGATAATTCATTTTATGACCTGAATTTAAAGTCACCTTAATCGTAAGGCTCTCTTTCTCAACGTCTAAAACACGAAAACTTCCCCATGACTTCTCGGCAAACATAACTCTATGATCCAGCGTATTGACGAATGGCTTAATATAGCTCGACTGCTTTTTATCTGATACAAGAATGCCATCCGGACTGGCTGATACAACAACATCCTTTAATCCCATACAAAGCACTGGAAGATTAAGTTCATTTACGACATGAACATTCTGGCATGTCTCACTAAAAAGCGCCTGTCCAACATTACGGCTGTCCATTGCCTCTGTAAGAGTATTCCATGTTCCCAAATCCTTCCACATTCCAGAAAAACGCATTACTTCGATTTTTTCCTCATGCTCAACAACTGCATAGTCAAAGCTGATTTTCTCTAATGTCTCATATTTATCAAACAAATCCTGATAATCAGTAAAATCAATCAGCTGATGTGCTCTTTCCAATACATAGCCAAGTCGAAGTGCAAACACACCGCCATTCCAAAGAGCTCCCTGTGTAATATAAGTTTGAGCAACTTCTTCTGTTGGTTTCTCCTTGAACATAGAAACTGAGCTGATATTTTCCAGCGACTTTGGAATAATATAACCATACTTTGCACTTGGATATGTAGGCTCAATTCCCATTAAAACAAGATTAGCCGAACTTTCTGCCGCACGCTTTTCAAGCGCATCAAGAGCTTCAAAATAATCACTATCTACATAAGGATCAACAGGACAAATTACAATAGCTTCATCTAACGGCAGATGCTTTTTATCCTTCAAATAAGCTGCTGCCAGTGCAATTGCTGGAAACGTATCTCTTCTGCAAGGCTCAACACTAATTCCAACATTTTCTCCAAGCTGATTATGAATTGCTGAAACCTGAGACTTTGATGTTGCAATTGTCACATTAGCATCAGGATCAATACTTCTAATCTGACGATACACTCTTTGCACCATCGATTCAAGTGTTCCATCCTCTTTATGAAAAATCTTAATAAACTGTTTTGATCTAATATCATTTGAAAGCGGCCATAAGCGCTGTCCAGAACCGCCAGATAACAATACAATATTCATTTTTCTACCCTTTCTTATATGCAAAAGGCCGCTGCCCAAGTTGGGTAACGGCCGCATTTCATTTAATCGTTATCGTTCAGCCCTCATCGGGTTATTTAAAAAGTCTTCATAGGACAGACGGATTCCCTCCTCAAGCTCAGTCTTGTATGTCCAGCCAAGATTCTTAGCCTTAGATACATCAAGCAGCTTTCTAGGAGTGCCATTTGGCTTTGTTGTATCCCAATTGATCTTTCCTGTATAGCCGATTACTTTTGCCACCAGCTCTGTCAGCTCTTTAATTGTCAGCTCTTTTCCTGTTCCAGCATTGACAGTCTCATCTCCGCTATAGTTATTCATTAAGAATACACATAAGTTTGCAAGATCATCTACATACAAAAATTCACGAAGCGGTGAACCATCTCCCCAACAAGTAACTTCCTCAAGACCATTTACCTTTGCCTCATGGAAACGGCGAATAAGTGCTGGAAGCACATGGCTGTGAGTAGGATGATAATTATCATTAGGGCCATAAAGATTTGTAGGCATAACACTGATGTAATCAGTATGATACTGGCGATTTAAAAATTCACAATACTTTAAGCCAGAAATTTTAGCAAGCGCATATGCCTCATTTGTCTTTTCAAGTTCAGAGGTCAAAAGACAGCTTTCCTTCATAGGCTGTGGTGCCATACGCGGATAAATACAAGAAGAACCTAAAAATTCAAGCTTCTTGCAGCCATTCTTCCATGCAGAGTGAATCACATTCATCTCAAGAATCATGTTATCATACATAAAATCAGCCAATGCATTCTGATTTGCCACGATACCGCCAACCTTTGCTGCTGCTAAAAATACGTATTCTGGCTTTTCCTCTGCAAAAAATGCCTCAACCGCATCCTGACGGCATAAATCCAGCTCAGCATGTGTACGAGTCACAATATTCGTATATCCCTGGCGCTGTAATTCTCTAACAATCGCAGAACCTACCATTCCGCGATGACCTGCTACATATATTTTTGCATTCTTGTCCATCATAATCGTCACCTATTCTCGCTCTTTCTAAATTACAGAGCAGCCTCCTTCATTGCTTTCTCCTGCTTTGCAAGTTGTCTGTCATGCTTTGCCATGATCTCAACTAACTGTGCATATGTTGTCTTCTGCGGATTCCAGCCAAGAACAGTCTTTGCCTTTGTCGGATCACCCCACAGATTATCAACATCAGTCGGACGGAACCATGCCGGGTTTACACATACAAGCATCTTTCCAGTCTGTGCATCATAGCCCTTTTCATCAAGACCATTTCCCTCCCAACGGATCGTGATGCCATTTGCTGCAAATGCCTTTTCTGTAAAATCACGTACTGTATGCTGCTCACCTGTTGCAATGACAAAATCTTCTGGTGTCTCATGCTGCATAATCATCCACATGCACTCTACATAATCCTTTGCATAACCCCAGTCACGTAAAGAATCCATATTTCCAAGCTCCAAATGATCCTGCAGTCCCTCTGCAATACGGCCTGCTGCCAACGTAATCTTTCTTGTAACAAAGTTTTCACCACGTCTCTCAGACTCATGGTTAAACAAAATGCCATTTACAGCAAACATGCCATATGCTTCACGGTATTCCTTTACAATCCAAAAGCCATACTGCTTTGCAACTGCATATGGAGAATATGGATGAAATGGTGTTGTCTCCTTCTGCGGAACTTCCTCAACCTTTCCATAAAGCTCAGATGTGGATGCCTGATATACCTTTGTCTTCTTTGTCAGGCCAAGTATACGGCATGCCTCTAAAATACGCAGAACGCCAAGTGCATCTACATCGCCAGAATACTCTGGTACATCAAAAGATACCTGCACATGTGACTGCGCTGCCAAATTGTAAATCTCATCCGGATTAACCAGACTTATAATACGAATTAATGATGAGGAGTCTGACAGATCTCCGTCATGAAGTGTAATTTTTCCCATCAAATGATCAATACGTGCTGTATTTGAAATAGACGCACGGCGTGTAATTCCATGAACCTCATATCCCTTCTCCAACAAAAACTCTGCCAGATAAGAACCGTCCTGTCCTGTAATTCCTGTAATCAATGCAACCTTAGCCATAGATATAACTCCTCTTTTGATTATTCTTGTTTTCAGTTTCCTCTTTATTTTATTCTTTTCAAAAGAAAAAAACAGAGCTTATCTTGCATTATTTTTGCACTATATTGGTTTTTACCATTACTGCCACTGCTTGCGGTATTTTTTGGGACTGATCCCCTCTGACTTTTTAAACATTCTGCTAAAATAGCCCGCTCCATCCATTCCAACAGCACATCCAACCTCATCTATCGTCATTTGTGTAAAACGAAGCAGCTGTTTTGCCCTTGTAATACGCCTTGAAATCAGATAGCTGCTGATCGTCACTCCATACGTTTCCTTAAAAATTTTCAAAAGATAATACTTATTAATAAAAAATTGCGCCTCTAAATCATCTAATGTAATTTTCTCAACATAATGCTCGTCCATATAATTTTTTACAGAAACTAGCTCCATACGCTTCTTTGAAATTGCTGAATTATCAGGATTCCAAGATTCCTGCATAAGAAGCGTTAAAAGTGTACTCAAGCTTTCATTAATTCGCATATCACGTATATAATCAGATGATCCTGCAAGCTTATACAACCGCTTCAAAAGTTCTTCAAATACTTTACTATTCTCCGGATGAAATATTGGCAATCCACCTCGTTCTTTATATTTTTCATAAATTGCCGTCATACTTGTTCCATAAAAATGGCACCATGCAAGTGACCATAAATTTTCTGATGTACTGTGGCTGTATGGTTTTTGACAATCAATAAAGACACAATCTCCCTGTTTTAGCTGATATTGACGTCCTTCATACGTTAAACTTCCTTCTCCATCCAAAACAAGGAAATATAAATATGATGTCAGCCCCGATCTGGTAGATGTATGTGGACTGCGTGCCTTCAGCGACCCTACTTCCTGCAAATTAAGAAGTGCACTGCGCGCAAATAAAGATGGGGTATATAAAATACGGTCAGACTGAACCGATGCTTCACTATTTAAAAATAATTCCTGCATAAAATTTCTACTCCGCCTATTTTTCTTTAACTTCATTTTCTAATACTGACAGTATACAAGACAAATTCAAGACATGCAAGCTAATCCTTCTTCAAAGGAAAACATATTTGCAAATTAATAAAATTGATGCTAATACAGCTTAATTGTGAAGAAAAAGAAACCAGCAATTGTTTACGTTGCCAGCGCAAAATATAAATTCTTAAGTCTTTTGTGTAAGATTCTCCCAACTGCAGTGCGAGAAAAAATCGTAGGAAAAGTATATGGGTAAAGCTTTAAAATGCAAAGTATTTTAGATAAGTTAGATTTTGCCTAGAGGCTGACTTAACTAGGGGCTAGCACACAATGACCTTTTCTGGCAAACTCAAGTGGACAGCAATTAAGCCGGGTGCACAATAAAACAGCCACCACACCTGTCCCCACTGGTTCCCCTTTTCTACGGTGCATCGAACTAAGCTAATAAAAACTCACCTTTCTCCCATATTTATCAGCACAATTTGCTGTTATTATTGCACCACTGCCTCTGCCTGCTGCTATCACGATTAATCTGTCTGACCACGAAGCAATTAGTCTATTTCGCTGCGGAAATGTATAATTGGACGGTTGTTCCCGGTGGATACTCTGATAACAGTAATCCCGTTTCACGTATTCTTCTTTGCTTCTAATATCATCGTTTTCTTTAACAACAGCAAGAACACCTGATAATCCGTGTCATCCTGAAAACTGACTTAACCCAGCGGCAAGCCCCTAGGGTTCCATTGACGGAGTTCTAGTGTCTGCGTACATCGCAAGGACTTTGGCAGAC
>OBAI01000900.1_pt1 | contig 26605 bp, 21 predicted proteins | sample 1517461 | NCBI WGS metagenome assembly OBAI01 (sample SAMN04571696, study PRJEB22368) | human gut metagenome | biome: human gut; material: stool | host: Homo sapiens | place: Luxembourg | collected 2012-06-29
GGGTGAATCTATGAAAGACAAATCTAAAAAATCAACCTATTCCACAACCTTTGGTATTGACCCTTGTTTTTATTTTAAAGTCTGCGCGTACGGAAAAAGAAAACCCGCAAGAGGGCACTTGCGGGTTTTTAAAATGGTGGTAAGGACTGGATTCGAACCAGTGAACAGCAATGCTGAACGGATTTACAGTCCGCGCCCTTTAGCCTCTTGGATACCTTACCTTTTCAAAAATCTCAATTTTGAAGCTACGAACATACATATATGATTCCTGCGCTCAAGCTTTTTTTTTGGCTTTTTTGAAATTATTGCCAAATTTTTCATCAGGGGCGTTTACTTAAAATCAATTGATTTTGCTCCGCTAACGTAAGTTATGCCGTCTTTAAAAGTGAAAATAGCATTGTCTCCCGATCTAGGCGCTTTTGCAGAATTGCCAAGATAGTCGCATGCTGTTATTGTTTCCCCTTTTACGGAAAGTCGGATTTTTACAGGTTTTAACCTAGAAGTCCACAACGCAAAAGTTTTTTCTCTGTTTTCCGACGACCATTCGGCTATATATGCCCCGTCTTTGCTCTCGATTTTTAGGTCTCTTGCGCTTTCCGTAAGCATCTGGCTAAGCGTTTTATAGGCTAAATACGATTTCTTTGGCGTCAAGTCTCTGCGCACAAGTCCAAAGTGGGATTCTCTGGTATTGTCGTTTTCGTTTGAACGGAAATTATACCTAAAAATCGTCTTTACGCCTTCCGCATAAGCCAAGAGCATTGTGCGTCCGACAAATTTTGCCTGGTTTTCTTCGGACACTATATTCTGGATATGGGAAAACATGCACACAAAGTTTCCTTTTAATGCGCTGTCGAATTTATATATTGCCGCGAGCGGCGCTTCAAATTCGCCTCCGTCGTATTTTGCCTTTCCGTAAAAAATTGGGATCATTTTATCGTTTTCGCGCAGATTCGCGTCCGATGCGAAATATGTGCTTAATTTGCCTTCCAATTTCAGATTCTCAAATCCTTTAGCCGCTTTAAGGCTGTCTGTCATTTGGGGAAAGTTTTTTGAGATTTTCCATCCTTGGTCGACAGATATGTGAAAGTCCTTTAACGCGCCTTCTCCGGAATGTTTGCGCACAGGCTTGCCGTTTTCAATTGCGACATCATAAAAGAAAGGCGTTCCTCCAATATACATTGCAGTGCCGCCGTTGCCTATATATGCAAGCAGGTCGTTTATATAATCTTTCGGGAAGGCTTCGCCAACGGGAAGCAGCAGGATTTTATTCTTTTGCGGATCCAAATTCTTTATGCCTTCGAGGGAAATTTTTCTGACTTTTTTTGCCTTTGGAAGCATAATTTCAGGGGCGCGTGCGATTGGATTGTTGCCAAGGCCGAACTTTTCGTCGAATACTTCGCAAACCCCGTCCTTTCGATAGTCCAGCCCCAGTTTTTCAAGGGCTGCTTCAAATGCTTCCGCGCAGACTACGCCGCATTCCTGGGCTGACGAATATCCAACCTCGGTTATCCAAATAGGCTTTTCGGAAATGCCGTATTTTTTCATCAGTTCTTTTAGGGCTTTTATTTCTTCAGGCAGTTTTTCTTCCGGATTTGAATGCTGGTAAGGGTGGATGTTCATTATGTCGAAATATTTTGATGCTCCAGCTTCAAAAGTTTTTTCGATATAGTCTATCGGAACTCCCGATACTCCCGCGTATAGAACTTTAAGTTCGGGATCTATTGACTTTATGGCTTTGTAGGCGCGTTCAAGCAATTTGGCGTATTCGGCAGGATTGGGATTGTCGCCCCAAAAAGACTTCAGGTTTGGCTCGTTGTAAATTTCCCAGGCTTTTATCCTGTCCTTGTAGCGCTCCACGCATTTGCGCAGATATGTTTCAAATTTATCCAGGTTTTTGTATGCGGGCGCAGCGCGTTCCGGAACGGATCCGGGAAGTATCGGCAAAATCTCCATATTTTGAGCCGAAATTTCATCGAGCACCGCGTCCCATTTTGAGAAGTTCCACTCTCCTTCTTTGGGTTCGACTTGCGCCCAGTCCAAGTCGGTTCGCACATATTTTATTCCGGCTTTTTTCATTATTGGAAGCTGCTGGTCCACAACAGGAAATTCCCATCTGTTAAGGTGCGAACACACTCCGAAGCGCGACGGAGACTCCCATGCCAATGCCGCGCCGCAAAGTGCGATTGCATTTGCGGCCAAGATTAATTTCATTTTCATATATATTATTCCGAGTTTGGGTTTTTCCGCAGAAAGCTCTTTTTTTGCCTCCCGCGAATATTTCTGGATTGCCCCTGTGGGAAGCCAATTTAGTTTAAAGCGCATAGAAATTTAGATTGCATACGGTAGTCATAATGCGAAACTGGATAGAAAAACTTTATGGCATGCAATTGTGGTGTCAATTAAATTTGACTTAAATATAATTTGAAAGACTATATTCTTAAAATTCAAAGACGATATAAATAAATTATGGAACTATCGCAAGTAGGACTGATTGGTTTGGGTGTAATGGGGTCGAATTTGGCTCTAAACCTGCTGGACGGAGGTTTTAGCGTTTCGGTGTTTAACCGTTCGCATCCGGGAAAGCCCAGCGCGGCTAAGGCGTTTGTGGAAAAATGGGGCGGAAATGTCAAGGGGTTTGACGATTTGTCACAGTTTGCAGCGTCTTTGGAGCGCCCCAGAAAGATAATATTGATGGTAAAAGCAGGGGAGGCTGTGGATGAAATTATTTCCGCGCTAAAGCCTTTTTTGGAAGACGGCGATATAATCATAGACGGGGGAAATTCCGATTATCGCGATACCGCGCGCCGAGTTGACGCGCTTGATAAGGAAGGAATATTGTTTGTTGGAACAGGCATATCTGGGGGCGAGGAGGGTGCGCGCCATGGAGCGTCGATAATGGTTGGAGGCAATCCAAAGGCTTGGACAAAGGTTAAAAATATATTGCAGTCCGCGGCAGCGAAGAATTCCGACGGCACCGTATGCTGCAAATGGATTGGCGAGGGCGGCGCCGGGCATTTTGTGAAAATGGTCCACAACGGGATAGAGTATGCCGATATGCAGCTTATATCCGAAGCGTATTTTATTTTAAAAAATTGCAATTCTTTTACTAACGAGCAAATCGCGCAGTTCTTTGAAGATTGCGAATCTGGTGGATTGGGAGGATACCTGATTGAAATCACGGCAAAAATTTTGAGGTCCAAGGATGGAAACGGCAATTGGATGGTTGATTCCATTCTGGATGTCGCATCGCAAAAAGGCACTGGAAAGTGGACGGTTGAAGCGGGCTTGGATTTGCAATGTCCGGTTGCCTCAATAGCGGCGGCGGTTTTTGCGCGTTTTGCTTCGGCGGACAAAGACGGGCGCATTGCGGCGGGAAAGGTCTTCCCAAAACAGAAATCCGCTTTGGACGCTCCCTCGCCTGAGTCGGTGAGGGCTGCGCTGTATGCGTCTAAAATCTTGGCGTATTCGCAGGGGTTTGCCCTAATGGAAAAGGCGTCGGACAAATTTGGATGGAATTTGGATTTTGCGTCAATTGCTTCAATATGGCGCAACGGCTGCATAATACGCTCGGCGATGTTGGATAAAATTTCGGCGGCTTATAAGAGAAACAAGTCTCTCAATTTTATTTTTGACGATTATTTCAAGGCTGAAATCATGCAAAATATGCGGCACTTGCGTGAGGTTGTTGCGTATTCGGCATTGAGCTCGGCAAGCGCGCAGAGCTTTTTTGCGTCGCTGTCGTATTTTGACGCAGCCACTTCCGGGGATTCCGGGGCGAACTTGATTCAAGCGCAGAGGGATTTCTTTGGGGCCCATACCTACGAGCGCGTAGACGCCCCGCGCGGTGTTTTCTTCCACACCGATTGGAGTTCTGCCCCCGCGTCTTCTCCTGACAGAAAACAAATCCAGAGGATTTCAAAATGAGCGCGCCTAGCCCGCAGGGAATTGTAATTTTTGGCGCGTCCGGAGACCTTGCAAAGCGCAAGCTCATACCTTCGCTATTCGCGCTGTTTTTGCGCGGATTGTTGCCTGATAGATTTTTTATTTTGGGAGTCTCGCGCACAAAGATGGACTCCGAAGATTTTAGGGCTCTGAGGCGCGCCGATATTTTGGCTTTTTCGGAATCAGGCGCCAATGCGGATTCAGAAAAGTTGGAAGCTTTCTTGAATATACTTTTTTATGAAAGTATTGATACGGAAAATCCCGAGGCATATTCAGGGTTGGCTGATGTCCTGAATGGGTTGTCTGGGCGATTTTCTACCGGCGCGAATTTGCTGTTTTATTTGGGTACGCCTCCGGACATGTTCTTGCCAATAGCCCGTGGACTAAAAGCTTCCGGTTTGAACTCGTCCGCTTCAGGCTGGCGGAGGATCGTGGTTGAAAAACCGTTTGGAAGGGATTTGGAGTCCGCCAGGAATCTAAACGCCGAATTGTTGAAAGTATTTAACGAACGCGAAATTTTCAGAATAGACCATTATTTGGGCAAAGAGACAGTCCAAAACATCTTGGTTTTAAGGTTTGCAAACGGTATTTTTGAACCGCTTTGGAACCGCAATTATATAGATTCGGTGGAGATTTCGGTAAGCGAGACTTTGGGGGTGGAAGGTCGCGGAGCCTACTATGAGAAGGCAGGTGCGTTGCGCGATATGGTGCAGAACCACCTATTGCATTTGATGGCGTTTGCGGCGATGGAATGCCCTGCCAGCCTGGATTCAGAGTCGTTGCGCGACGAAGTCGTGAAGGTTTTCCGTTCTTTGCACCCTCTTTCCGAAAAAGATTTGTCCGATAGCGTCTTTAGGGGGCAATATGCAGCGGGAGAGATAAACGGGGAAAAGGTAAACGGATATCTGGGTGAAAAAAATGTTTCCGCCGATTCGCACACCGAAACTTATGTCGCAATGCGATTCTTCATAGACAATTGGCGCTGGGGCGGAGTGCCGTTTTATTTATATACGGGCAAGCGATTGTCCGAACGCAAATCTGAAATAACCATAAATTTCAAATCGACTCCGCAGAATCTTTTTATAGGCCAATGTTGCGGGCATTCATGCAACCGTTTGTCTTTGCGGATCCAGCCGGACGAGAGCATATCTTTGAAATTCGGGCTGAAGGTTCCCGGAGAAGGGTTTAATGTCGCGCAAGTCGGCATGAATTTTAAATACTCGTCGCTTGCCGACGTAAAGCTTCCGGGCGCATACGAGCGGTTGCTTCTCGACGCCATGTGCGGAGATTCCTCCCTGTTTGCGCGCGCCGACGCGTTGGAGTGCGGATGGAAATTCATAGATCCTATCTTAAAATATTGGGACAAAATCGGCTATTCGGATTTGGCCAGGTACGCGGCGGGATCAGAAGGCACGGCTGCAGCGCTGGCACTAATGCGCAGCCATAGGGAAATTTCATGCAGCCTTCCGACCGTAAACGGAGATTAACATGTTCACCATACAAATAGACGATTCTCAGAGGGCTTCAATAGAGCGGCTTTGCTCGTCGGTCGCTAAAGCCGCGAAAACTGCCGTTGCCGAACGCGGAATTTTTAATTTTGCTTTATCCGGCGGGAATACAGCAAATGATATTTTTGAGGTTCTTTGCGCGTCAGATATCGATTGGGAAAAAACAAGGTTTTTTTGGGTGGACGAGCGCTGCGTTTTTCCGGACGATGAAGCCAGCAACTACGGACAGGCAAAAAAGAATTTTTTCAGCAAGATAAACGCGAAAGATTCAAATATTTTCCGGCTGCGGGGGGAGGAGTGCCCTGTGTTGGAGTGCGAGCGCTACTCAAGGCTTGTGGAGCTTCTGGTGAAAGAAAGGTCTTCCGGCACGCCTTCTTTTGACTGCATTATTTTGGGGATAGGCGCAGACGCGCACACTGCTTCTATTTTTCCCCATTCGATGAACATTTTAGACGACAGAAGGCTCTATTGCGCAAACACAGATCCCTCAAAAAGGCTTTGGAGAATGACTATGACGGGCAGGACAATTCTTGCCGCAAAGAAAATTCTTGTGGGAGTTTACGGAAAGCAGAAGGAGCGCGCGTTAAAATCCTCCGTGGAAGGCATCGCAAAACGCGGGCGTTCCTCTCCCGCCGAATATATAATATCGCGCGCGCGCGATATTGAAATTTATACAGACATAAATATTCTTTAGCAAACGCCGTGGCGGCTTTTTGCCGTTTGTGCTTCTTGCTTTTCATGGTGGGGAAGCGCATGCGCTTGCTTCTATGGCGCAGTGTTCGTGTTTTATTTAGCGCAAACAAATTTCAAGACTGCGCTTTACGAGGAATATATTTTCCTATTATATGCGCAGTTTTTTGTGCGCGCAGCTTGTTTTCCGCCATTGCCGGATGCAAAAACCAAATGGCCATGTGCGGCTTTTTACGGCTTTTAGTGCACCGCTTCACTGTGCAGCCAGTGTTGGGTTATACTTGTGTTTTGCCGCCGCTTGTCGTTTCGCGGCGCTCTGATATTTCAGATATTATATATTGTGGCCGTTTTTTTGTTTCCATGTAGATTTTCGCCGCGTATTGGCCTATCATTCCCAGGCAAAATAACTGCAAGCCGCATAGGAAGAAAATTATGCAGACCATGGAAGTCCATCCGTAAGCCGAGTTGTGGAATATAAGTTGGCGAACGCTAAGCAGAATAATTGCAGCGGACGAGAATATGCAGAACAGTATTCCCACTATTGCCGCAATAGCCAGAGGCACCGTGGAAAAAGATGTCAATGCATTTAAGGAATAAACGCACAGCTGAAAAAGAGTCCATTTTGTCTCGCCGGCGCAGCGCTCTACGTTGTCAAATTCCACCCATTCTGTTTTAAATCCGACCCATTCGTATATTCCCTTTAAGAATCGGTTGTATTCTGGCAGTTCCATTATGGCGTCTACAACCCTGCGCTTCATAAGCCGATAGTCCCTCGCTCCCTCGGTGAACTTCAAATCGGAGGTCGAATTTAATATTTTATAAAAGGAGCGCGCTAAAAACGACCGTATTTTGGGTTCGCCATCGCGCGTCCTGCGGCGCGCGGCTACGCAGTCGCAGCCGCTTTCCTCCATTTTTTTGAACATTTGCGGAAGAAGTTGTGGAGGGTCTTGCAAGTCGGCGTCCATGATGGCGACATAATCCCCCATGGAATATTTTAATCCCGCGCTCATTGCCGCTTCCTTCCCGAAGTTGCGGGAAAAACTTATATAGCGCACGCGCGGGTCTTTTGCGGACATATCGCGGATAATCCCAAGCGTGTTGTCTGTGGAGCCGTCTTCCACAAAAATTATTTCAAAATTGATTTTCCCCATTTTCTCCGCAACCTTTAGAAATTCGGAGTAGAAAATCGGCACGGCTTGCTCTTCATTTTTGCAGGGCACGATTATGCTCAATAGGCATTTGCGCTCGGGGGACGGATTTCTGACAATATCTTCCATGTTCTTAAAATCAGCCTAAATTTTTTTTTTGCTTTGGCAATGATTTAAAACAGATGTTTTCGCAGTTTTGGTCTTAAATATTTATTGAAATTTCTGGATTATTATAATATTTTTTTATTCTAAAATAAGTTTATAAATTCTAAAAAATAAAAATAAAATCTTTAAATAAGATTTGTTATGAATTGCTCTTATTTCGTTCCGTTTTTTTTTCGCTGATAACGCAAGTTTTATGCGCTTGCGAATTTTTCTGTGCCGGATATGGCGCGTTCGACAGGCGGATTTCGAAGGGCGTCATTGAATATTGGGATGAACTGGGATTATTCCCGGAGAAGGAGTGTCCAGAATGGAGATAGAAGTATACGGGGACGTCAACATAGGTTTTGAGCGAGGCAATCCGCTTTTTTGCGGGACTTTGTCGTTCGGGGAATGGAGCGAATTTGGAAAGCGCGCCTACGGCGGGCCATCGCGCGTCCTTGTGCGCGGCGACATAAATATATTCGGCCTTGGAAAATTGCGCTGCGGAGTTGGGCGCGTTGTCCCCACAGGCAGCACAGGCTGCTGTTGTAGAGGCGCGGATTTTGAAGTTTTGGGAGCTGTTAATATGACTGCTTTAGACGTTTCATACCCCACTTGGATTTTGAACAATAGAAATAATATAGGCGATTCTGAAAAATTCGGCGCAGTAGTTAAGATTGGGGCGTTGAACGGAATGGGGTCGGTTATGAACGATGCAGAGAATGCTATTTCGACTTTGGTAATCGCAAATCCCGCGGGTGTTGTGGGCAGGTTCAAAGGCCGCATTCAGGACGACGCTTCGGTTGGCGGAGATTCGCGCATATCACTCGTAAAAGACGGGAAAGGTGCGCAGTATTTTTTGAAGACTTTCGGCAAAAAGCGCTTTACGGGTGGATTAAAGGCCAAGGACGGACAAATCTACTTAAATTCAACAGAGTCTATTGGAAATTTATCTTTGGAAGGCGGTATTGTCGGAACATCGCCGTGCGAAGACTCGTACGGCAATGTTCCTCCTGTTCTTACTGTTTCAGACTTTAACTGGAGCGGAGGGGAGATGGAAGTCCGCCTATATGGGCAGGGCGTCGGTTCGGAGATTAGGGTTTGCGGAGATTTTAAGGTTTCGGGTGAAATGAAGTTTAAGTTTGTTCTTAAAACAAGCGCATTGGCGGATAAATACAGAATTTTTAAGTGGAACAGGCGTCCAAGTCTTGAAGGGAAGATTTTTTCGCACAATGAATTGGCCGGGATAGACACTGTCTTTGAATCCCGCGACGACGGCTTGTATGTGGTGTTTAAGGAAAAAGAAAAGTAGCGGATTTATTTTCCGAGCCGTATATTTTGTGGAAATTGCCGTTTAAAGGCAGAAAGATGCTGCTTTCAGATGAAACTTGGGGGCGCGTTGAAGATGTCGCTGCAAGGGATTGATTATGTTTCGGCAAGGACATTGTCTGGCGCAGGGATGTTTTCTTTTGATAACGTTTTCCCCCTGCGCGCGCAGGCTGTCCGGTCCCGAAGCAAATATGCAGAATGGGGCAAAGGAAATATTGCCCCGTGGAATGGATGTGCTTTTGTCCAAATATCAGCGGTTTGACATGTCAAATTCCAGAATTCCGCCCGCCATTATTTCGGCGTAGGTTATAGTCTTTCGTCCGGATATGTCTTTGCCGTTTAATCTTATGGATTTAACGTACTTGTTCTCTTTAGACAGATTGTCGGCCTTAATCTCGAAAGTTTTGCCGCCCCTGAGATTCAGTTTTGCCCGTTTGATTTGCGGGGCTCCCAAAACGTATTCCCCTGATGCGGGGTTGACGGGATAGAATCCAAATGCGCTGAACATATACCATGCGCTCATTTGTCCGCAGTCGTCGTTTCCGCATAGTCCGTCGGGTTTATTCATATAAAACCTGTCGAATACTTCGCGGACAAGCTCGGCGGTTTTGCGTGGGGCGTCAGCTAGGGTAAATAGGTATATTATGTGGTGGCTTGGCTCATTCCCATGCACGTATTGCCCTATAAGACCGGTTATGTCGAGGCTTTTTCGGGCTTTGTCTCCGCGTATGTCGTGCGATACAAACAGTTCGGAAAGCCTGTCTACAAACGGTTTTTTGCCGCCGAACATTTCAATTAGTCCTTCCACATCCTGTTGTACATGCCATGTGTACTGCCATGCGCTGCCTTCGGTGTAGTCTCCGCCGAATGTCCCGTCGTGTGCGAAATCGAACGGGTTAAACGGAGTCCTGAAATTGCCTTTGCTGTCTTTGCCGCGCATAAATTTTGTTTCGCTGTCGAATAGGTTTTTGTAGAATAAACTGCGCTTTGAGAACTTGCCGCTAATGTCTTGGCGCGCCAGCTTTTGGGCAACAAGCGCAATGCAATAGTCGTTGTAGCAGCTTTCCAACGTTCTGGATACGGACTCGTTTTTCACGATATCGAAAGGATAGTAGCCGTATTTCTCATATATATCCCACTGCGATTTTGGAAGGTTTTTTGTGGAGGATACCACCATCGCATCTAGAGCTTTGGCGGCATTCCCGGAGTAGAATCCTTTCATTATTGATTCGGAAATTATGCTGATTGCGTGGTTGCCAATCATGCAGTATGTTTCTTTCCCGTAGTAGACGTTTATTGGAAGAAAACCCATGTCAAAATAGTGCAGCATCATGCTTTCGACAAAGTCGTCGACATATTCCGGAGACAGAATGGTGTACATTGAATGGGCAGCGCGGTAGGTATCCCATATGCTCCAAGACGAATAATAATTTTTTGTAGGGGAGATTTTCTTTTGGTTTGTCTTTGTTGCCCTGTAGGCTCCGTCGACATCGGCTATATTATTGGGTTGGAGGAAAAGATGGTACATGCTGGTGTAGAAATTTTCCTTGTCCGCGCGCGACCCTTCTATTTGAACCCTTGATAAAACCGCATCCCATTTTTTTTCGGCTGCATCGCGCACGGCGTCAAAGTCCCAATGCGGGATTTCAGTTTGGAGATTTAAGTTAGCCCCGGCTGCGTCAACCGACGATATACCGATTTTTATTGTAAGGACATCCCCTTTTTTTAATCCGAAGTCTATGGCATAGCGCTGCCCGAGTTCTTTGGGATCCGATTGTGGAAGCTCTTTTGCTTCTGTTATCGGCCTGTCAAATTCCATTGCGAAGGCGATGTCGCGCATTGGGATGAATCCTTTTACGCGGCATTCACCCTCTATTTTGTTGTTCCCGACAATGCGGGAGGAGCATTTCACAACGCGCGGCGGGCCTGCCATTCCTTTTTGCAAATCCAAGAGTATTTTTCCGCCGTCCTTTTCAAATGTTATGCGGTATATGCAGGCGTGCTCGGTTGCGGATATTTCGACGCTTGCGCCGCTTTCTTTCAGCTTGACCTTATAGTAGCCCGCGCGGGCTATCTGGCTCTCCTTATCGTACTTGTCGGAGGGCAGGCGGGAGCCTATTTCACCTACATATGGCATGACGGCTATATCGCCCAAATCGGGGCATCCAGTCCCGTTCATATGGGTTTGGGAAAACGAATATATTGTGTCGTCCTCATACTTGTATCCCGCGCAATAGTCCCAATGCCCTCCCTTTTCCGCCGTATCTGGCCCTGGTTGGACTCCCCCGAACGGAACGCTTGGGCCTGGGAATGTGTGTCCGACGTAGGCCGTGCCTATAAGGGGATTTACATATTGGGTCAAGTTTTCGCCTTGACCGCAAGGCGAATTTCCATCCCCCGCAGCGCATCCGCAGAGCGTCGCGGCGCATGCGTAAAACAAAATGCAGTTGAAACCGTGGATATTCACTTTGATTTATATTTTAGTTTTTTTTGTCTCGGGCGCAAAGGCGCATATAATGAGGTAAATCATCGCGGCCGCCAATACCGACAGCGCCCCGTTTTGCGAAGACAGCGTCTTTGAGGCGAATGTCATGACCGGAGGCAATACCGCGCCGCCGAATATTGCCGTAATCATCAGGCCGGATATCTCGTTTTCCTTGTCGCTTTTGAGATTCAAAGCTTCAGAGAATATAACCGAAAATATGCTCGATATTCCGTATCCCACGCATCCTACAAGCGCCAGCAGGATTATTTTCGACTCCACAAAGAACATCGCCAGCGTCGCAGCCAAGCTAAAAATAATATGGATTTTAAAATACGTGCGCGGATTCATTTTAGCGAGCATTGCCGTTCCCGCAAAGGCTCCCACCGTGCGGCATGCAAAGTAAACGCTCGGAACCAGCGCGACTTCCGCAACCGACGACTGCAGGCTTGGATCCAGCCCCATACGCTCCATAAGCAGCATCGGCGAACCCATGTTCATGCCCATATCTACTCCCACCACAGCGATTATCCCAAAAAACATCGCTAGAATTTTTCCGTCAGAAAGCAGCGCGAAAGTACCGCCGAGCGATGCCGTTTGCGACGGCTTTTCCCTTTCTATTTCCGCCGCGTAAAGCCATAGCCCAAAAGCTGCTGTGAATCCTCCGAATATGGGGAATATGTATTGCCAGGAGCCCAGTTCCGACGCTGCAAAAAACGCTATGAAAGGCCCGGCAAACGACGATACTGCCTTTACAGCCTGTCCTCCTGTAGCGGCGCTTGCTAGCTTCTGCGCGGACACCACATTGGTTAAAAGCGGCATTAGCGAAACCTGCAATACTGCGTTGCCTATTCCGAGAAACGCAAATCCGACAAGGCATGTATAGAGATTGTAATTTATAAAGGGTACCGCCATTCCGGCAAAAGTTATCGCGACGCTGAGCAGCACGGTGTTTTTGCGCCCGATGGAATTCATCAAAAGGGAAGTCGGTATTGATAGCACCAGAAACCAAACAAGCACAACTGACGGCAGAAATCCGAACCAATGCTCCGGAAGCTGCGAGGCAAAGTCGGCTTTTACGTAGCTTGTCGAGATTCCCACAATATCGACAAATCCCATTACGAAAAAACCGAACATTATAGGAACCAATGCTGGAAGGATATTTTTATTTTTCATAAGGCTCTTAAAGTTTATTCTGGGAAATACGGTATGCGGCGACAGACAGGGCAGCATAATCGCCTATGTTTTCGCCCAATTTTGCCGGAAGGATTTTGCAGGCTTTCCTTGCCAATGGCAGGGCTTCGGTTTCCAAAACTGCGCGCGCATGCTTCCACAACAGATTGCGCGAGCGCGTGAAAATGCTTCCTATCACTATTGCCTGGGGGTTTAGAATATCGACGATTATCGAAAGCCCTGCGCCTAGCTTTCTTCCGCTTTCCGCATATATTTCAAGCGCGAGTTTGTCTCCTGCGTCTGCGGCGGCGGCTACCGCTTTTGCGTCCAGTTTCCCCAAATCATCGGGAGTTTTGCAAAATCCTACTTTTTGTCCCATTTGCAGCCTTTCCAGAACTTTCATTTTTGCGATTTGCGCGATTCCCCCGCCGCTGCAAAACCCCTCAAAGGAACCCGATTTCCCGTATCCTACCGGCCCGAATTCTGAAAGCCTTATATGCCCGATTTCTCCGGCGTTGTCGTTTGTGCCGGCGTACAGTTTGCCGTCGAGAATAAGCCCCGCGCCCAATCCTGTTCCAAATGTCATAAAAACCATGTTTTTCAGGCCTTTGCCGGCGCCGAATTTCCATTCGGCCAGCGCGCACGCGTTGGCGTCGTTTTGAAGCCCGCAGGCGGTTTTGTATTTATCTTCAAAAATCTCCGCGATTTTTATTCCGTCCCAACCGGGCAGATTGGGTGGATTCATTATTGTGCCCGTTTTGCTGTCGAGCGGGCCCCCGCAGCTTATTCCAATTGCGTCGATATCGGATTCCGACGTCTTGTTCTGGCGCAAAAGCGCGTCTACTGTTTCAAAAAAACGCTTCACCACCATTTGCGGGTTTCCGGGAATTGTGGGGAAACTTTTCTTTGAGGCGATTGAAATTTCGTCTTTTTCGGAAAGAAATCCAAGGGTTGCCGCGCACTTTGTGCCGCCTATGTCTATGCCGATTATTTTTTTCATAAGCTGTTATTAAAGATTTGCCTCTATTTCCTCTATGACCGTGTGCAATAGCAGTTCGTGGGCTTCCTGCACGCGGGCGCCGTTATTCGACGGCACTATTATTTCCACGTCGGCTAGCCCCGCGCACTTTCCTCCTCCATTGCCGCAGAACATCGCCGTCGAAACTCCGAGCTTTTTTGCGGCGCTTATGGCTTCCAGAAGATTCGGAGAGTTCCCGCTGGAAGAAAACAGCGCAAGAGTGTCGCCGCGTTTTGCGAAAGCTTCTAGTTGGCGGGCGAATATTTTTTCAAACCCGAAATCATTGGCGGTGCATGTAATTGCGCACGGGTCTGAATTTAGGCAGAGCCCCGGCAGGGCGCGCCTGTCGTTTTTATATCTGCCTGAAAGCTCTTCGGCGAAATGCATTGCGGCCGCCGCGCTTCCGCCGTTCCCGCAAGAGAATATGGAGTTGCCGCGGTTTATGCAATCGGAACACATTTTTGCGGCTTGGGCTATTTGGGGGGAAAGTTTCTTTAGGGATTTAAGGGTGTCGATAAGTTCGTCTATATTTTTTTCAGGATTCGTTTTCATTTTGCAAAATCAAGCCTTTAAGATATGTGGATATTACCAGCATGGTGATTTTTCGGCAAAATAAAAAGATGACATCTTTTACAGCGCCCATTTTTACTTGCTTGAAAATTTGCGGATATTATTTTAGCTTGCGTTGTATGGCGACGAAATATGTATGGGATAAAAAGACCGACGAAGAGCTGCAGCTCTGGCCGTCTTCTAGCACCGAGCGCTATATGACACGCCCTTTTCTCCCGACCGGGGACATCAACTCGCGCAATAGAAAAACCATAGTCACGTCCCCGCAAAATTTGCCTGTGGATTCGCTCGCCAGGCGCGGAATTTCTGCTGCGGCTTTGACATCCCATAAGAGCGGATACTATCAATCCAGAAGCGGGGCGCCGTTTCACCTGGTAATCTATACGCTTGAGGGAAGCGCAACGCTGAAATTGGAAAGAAAAAAAATCAAGATATCCAAAGGCAGCTTTTTTGCCGCCCCAGCAGGCAGCCCATACGAGTTCTCTTCGGACGAATCGGGGTGGCGTGTATTTTGGTTCCATCTGACTCCGTCGCGTTTGATAGACAGGGCGCTGGGCGAGAGCGCATTTGTTCGCGTCTCAGCGAGTTTTGACTCTGTAGTTTCCGCGTCCGAAAAATATTTGGGCGAGGTTTATCGCACGCGCCCAAGGCTGAATATTCTGGAGTTTTTGGCGGATAAAATATTATGTCTGGTAAAAAAAGACATTTTTTCTGGGACTCGGCTGGGTTGCGCTCCGATAGATAAAATAATATCTGAGGTAGAATCGGATCCGCTAAAACATTGGAGTGCCGGAGAACTGTCGAAACGCTTGGGAGTTTCATGCGCGAAGTTTAATAGAATGTGCGAGGAAAATTATTCCGAAACGTTTGCCAAGATTGTTCTTCGCCTGCGCATGAGGGCGGCTTTGGATATGATGTCCAACGGTTCGCGTTTTTCTGAAATCGCGGAAAAAATAGGATACGCAGACGCATATACTTTTTCAAAGGCGTTTAAATCCTATTACGGCAGCCCCCCCAAGTCCATAAGGGCGTCTCTGCTTTAAATCGATTTCTGCTCCCGATTTTAGGCTGAGGATCCAGGCTGCGTTTTAGGGCAATAGAACCGCCTCCGGCAGGAAAGTTTTCCAGATTGGAACCGGGCAAAACGCTGCAAAAAAATATAGCCGCAATGCCTCCGTCAAGGAACTTTTTCAGATTGGGACCGGCATTCCGGCAAAGATGCTATTTGTTTTTTTCCAATGTTTCCAAAAGGATTTTTTCCATTACTGCATAGCCTTCGTTGGTAGGATGTACGCCGTCTTTTGCCAAATTTTGGGGAAGTCCGCCCCTTGCATCCGCCATTCGGGAATGGTAGTCGACATATATGCATCCATTTTCATCGGCGTATTTCTTCAACATAGAGTTTAATTTTTTTATTTGGTCGGACGGGTTTTTTACCTCCTTGCGCCATGGATATTCGTAAACAGGCAATACTGAACATATGGCAACTTTTATTCCGTGCAACTTTGAGATTTCCGCCATTGAAACTATGTTTCCGTATATGTTCTCAATGCTTATGTCGCCGTTGTTTTTTGCGATATCGTTGGTTCCCGCTAAAATCGCCACGAATTTAGGCTTGAGATCAAGGACGTCGCGGCGCATGCGGACCAGCATCTGCGACGTCACTTGCCCGCTAATCCCGCGCCCGACGAGATTGTTGCCCGAAAAAAATTCTCCGCGCATGCGCGCCCAATTGTCGGTAATGGAATCGCCCAAGAGCACAGCCTGGGGCGATTTCGGGGCTGTCTTGTTAGCCTGTTCGTAGCGCGCGAAATTCGCCCAATCTGCGGATATTGCGCACAGAGTTGAAATCAATGTTGCAAGCAAGGCGGCAATAAGTTTTTTCATGCATTCATAATAAACCTGCCCGTTGCATGATTTCAAGATTTTATGTGGAATTTTCTAAGTTTTTCCGCGAGCAGACCGCTATTTTGCGATGCCGTAATCACGACGGTCGCGGCAGATATCAGAGCTATTCCGACCCCTATGGAAAATGTGAATTTTTCGCCCAAAAATACTGCGCTTATCGACACGGCAGTTGCCGGTTCAAACGCGCCCAATAATGCGGCAATTGTGGCTCCGGCATATTTTATGGAGTAGGATATGGCTGCAATGGACAATGCGGTAGGGAAGGCGACCAATCCCAATGCGTTGGCTGCTTCAAACCAGTTGTGCGGAAGGCGTATCTGGCTTTGCGACGCGCACAGCGCAAAGGCGGCTAATGCGGCAAACAAGACGGAATAGAAGGTCAGTTTTATCCCGTCCATATCTGCCACCCTCGAAACCTTGACCGCTACTATGTAAAAAGCGTAAAACAACGCCGAAACGACCACCAGAGCGGCGCCTTTCAATGCCGCCGGGCTCCTTAAGCCGAATCCCGAGATGCCTGCGTCGTCGGCATATAGAAATGCTACTCCCGCAAGGGCGGCAGCCATTGCGATTATAGTTGATAATTTTGGCTTTTCTTTAAAGAATGCGGACATAATAATTGCCACAAAAACCGGATAAAGGAAAAGCATAGCCGACGCTATTCCCGCAGGAATAAGTTCAAACGCAGCAAAAAGCGAATGCGCGGATGCTGCAAAGAGCACTCCCAGCATTGCGAGTATCGGAATATTTCTTGCGGGCGTTTTTAATCCCCCTGAGAAATAGCAGGCTATGGGGGCGAGAAGTATTGCCGCTCCCGCGAATCGCCACCAAAGCATTTCTTCTACGCCTACTCCGGCCCGCAGTAAATTTACGCCGAAGAGCGGATTTGTCCCATAGGCTATTGCCGAAATCAATCCAAGGGCTATTCCAAAGAGTTTTTTCATATGCGAAAAATCAAAGACGCTATTTGTGTTTGAGGTTCTGTAAAGTATATTTTGCGCCGGGGTTTCAGCCCGATCATTGCGCGGGGAGCTCCGCAGCCCGCTTTGCGCGTAATTTTTACTGGAAGCGCGCCGTAGTTTTATGGCTTTTTTTATTTTGACAAACTTTAAAGCCCGCTTAATCTCACGCAAATTAATTATGTCTTGGGAACGCTATAAAAAATATTTCCTTGGTTTGGATAACCTTGGGTTTGGTTTGGACGTTAGCAGAGTCGATTTTGACGATGCTTATTTGGCTTCTATGGAAGGCAAGATGCGGGAAGCTTTTGCTGCGATGGCAGCTTTAGAAGGCGGAGCAATTGCCAATCCCGACGAAAACAGAATGGTGGGCCATTATTGGCTGCGCACCCCCGAACTTGCGCCCAACGCCGAAATTAAGAACGAAATCAAAGATACTGTCGCAAAGATAAAGGACTTTGCAAAAAAAGTCCACGACGGTCAAATAAAGGGAGCCGACGGGAAATTTGAATATGTTTTATGCATAGGGATAGGCGGTTCGGCTTTGGGTCCGCAATTTGTCAGCGAGGCTCTGTCGGATCCGAAGTCGGACAAGATGAAAGTGTTCTTTTTAGACAACACAGATCCGGACGGCTTTGATTTGGTTTTTGACAAGCTCGACGGAAAGCTTGGGAAAACACTGGCTGTGATAGCTTCAAAATCCGGCGGGACTCCGGAACCTAGAAACGCCATGATGGAGTCCATTTCGCGCTGGGAAAAGGCGGGATTGGATTTTGCGAAGCATGCTGTTGTCACCACAGGCTCCGGAAGCAAACTCTACAATTTTGCGAAAGAAAAAGGTTATTTGGAATTTTTCCCGATGTGGGACTGGGTAGGCGGAAGAACCAGCGAATTTGCAGCAGTCGGTCTTTTGCCCGCAGCTTTGCAGGGAATAGACATAGACCTGATGTTGGCGGGAGCGGCAGCAATGGACGCCGCGACTCGCAATCAGGATATAATGCGCAATCCGGCGGCTTTGCTGGCTCTTATGTGGTACAAGTGCACTGGCGGCAAAGGCTTGAAAGACATGGTTATTTTGCCCTATAAAGACAGGCTTTTGCTGTTCTCGCGCTATTTGCAGCAGCTTATAATGGAATCACTGGGCAAAGAGCTGGATTTGTCCGGAAATAAGGTCGAACAGGGAATATCCGTCTACGGAAACAAGGGGTCAACAGACCAACATGCGTATGTCCAACAATTGCGCGACGGCATTAATAATTATTTCATAACCTTTATAGAAGTTCTTTCAGACCGTAAAGGCGAAAGCCCGGAGGTTGAGCCTGGGCAGACTAGCGGAGATTATTTGCAGGCTTTCTTGCTTGGCACTAGGGAGGCAATATCGGCAAAAAAACGCGATAATATAACAATTACCGTAAAGGATTGCTCTCCTGCATCGATAGGTATGCTGATTGCTCTATATGATAGGACTGTAGGATTTTACGCAACTTTAATCAACATAAATGCATACCATCAGCCTGGGGTGGAAGCTGGCAAAAAAGCCGCAAGTTCCATTCTCGCAACAAAAGCTAAAATTATTGCCGCATTGGAGTCTTCCGGCAAGGAAATGACCGCAGATGAAATTGCAGATGAAATAAAGCTTGAAAATGAGAAAGAAATAATATTTAAACTACTCATACATCTTGCATCTAATCCACAAAGAGGAATTAAAGTTTCCTCCGGCAACGGCTTTGATAAAAAATTTATAAAAGCAAAATAAATAAAAAATGAAAGCAGTATCCCTATCACTTAAAATAGTAGCCATTCTCGCGGCGGCGTTTTGCGTTTACGCGTGGATGGATACAAGAGGCAAAATCAGCTCCGCGGAAGGCCACTTGAAAGATATCGCCGGCGAATCCTTGGAAGCTCGTGCCGCAAAAGTACCCTCAATCCTTAAGGAAAAGGCTCAAATGGCCGAAAAAATCAAGGCGTTTGAAGGTCGTGTGCGCACTCTGGAGCAACGCAACAACAGTATGAATTCAGAATTGGAGTCGGAACGCGTTAAAAACGTCCAGGCTAATTCCGACTTGGTCAAGAAAAATGCGGAAATCCGCAGCCTGAATTCTTCTCTTTCAACTACGAAAAAGCAGGTTGCCGAGAAAGATACCCTCATAGAAACTCTCAAACGCGAAATCGTAGCTTCCAAGACTCTCGTAACGCAAAATAACGAGTCTGACGGATTGAAAGAAAAAGTCGCAACATTGGAGTCGCAGCTCAAAGCTAAAGAAGGCGAACTTGCCGCCGCAAATGAAAAGCTCAAAATCCTCGATATGTCGGAAATCGTGGAAGTTATCGAGACAGACGACAAGGGCAATAAGATTAAAAGAAAGATTCTTAAGACCCCGTATATCGCAACTGGCGATATAGCAACGGTGCTGAAAGTCGACCAGAAGAACGCTATGGTCTCAATAAACCGCGGAACTAAAAACGGCGTAAAGCAGGATCAAAAAATTATCCTGAAGCGCGAAGGCCGCGTAGTTTCTGAAATTCTCATGACGGAAGTTAAAGAAGATATTTCGGTCGGCTTGATTAACCGCAACTTAGGGATTCCGGAAACTATTGAAACAGGCGACCTTCTGGAAATGGCTTCTCCGGTTGTGAAGAAAGCAGTTCCGGCTCCCGCGCCGGCAGCTCCTGCGGAAAATAAGCCGGCTGCAGAAACAACAGAAGCGTAATAAAACTACATGAAAGGCATTCTCACAATACTGTTAACGTTTTTGGCTCTTTGCATGGCGGGGTGCGAGTCCTCCTCGTCCTCAAAGAAAAGCCTGCCTTCGCGCGAAACTGACGGGGGCGACTTGCCATGGGCGCGTCCTGCCTCATGGGAAGGCGGATTGCCTGGCATGGGCGGGTTGAACACAAATCCGTCAAGCACGCGCTATTAGTTTTCAGTGCCGATTATTTGGCTTTTTATTGTCAGAGTAGAAATTTTAATAAAAGAGGCCGTTTTCTTGCGGTCTCTTTTTTTTTTGAATCCACTAAAAATCTTTTGCTTTTATTGAAGGAAAGGGGTTTGCGTGGCTAAAGCCTGATGTTTTTATTATGGGCAAAAGACGCATGGGCTGCTTTTTTCCGCAAAGCCGCTTAAATAGAAATTTTTTGCAGTTTTATGCTTATTTAAATGCGATATGGGATAAACAATATATATTGTATGAACGGGCTCTTTAGAAATATTCGCAATGTTTTTAGCTAAAGAACTCTGATACAAAATGCCGTTTGCTTGCAGGCATTGCAAATCCGGATAGCAATTCCGGAGAAGCTAAATAAAAATTGAAAACTATAAAAACTTTTTTTCGGCGTAATTTTTTCACTGTTTTTTTATAGATAATCGTTTTTTTTATGGCAAGATGCTGAACTCTATGGGATAAATGCCTATATGGAAAATCCGTTCGCAAAAATTCCTAATTTAACTTCGGAAGCTTTGGAAAAGCTCCATATATATTCAAACCTTTTGCGGGAAAAAAACGCGATGGTAAACTTGTTGTCGCGCAAGGATATGGACGATGTGGAGTATCGCCATGTGGCTTTTTGCGCGTCGATAAATGCGTTCTTTACGCCATCCAAGGGGGCAAAAATTGCGGATGTAGGAACGGGAGGGGGGCTTCCGGGCATAGTGCTTGCAATACTTTATCCGCAAGCGAAAATTGTGATGTTCGATGGCGTAGGAAAGAAAATCAATATGATAAACCAGATGCTCGACGTTTTGAATCTTCCAAACGCAAAAGCCTTGCATTCGCGGGTGGAGGAACAGAAGGATGTCTTCGATTATGCTGTGGGGCGTTCGGTATGCGCGCTGCCAATGTTTTTCGGATTTGTGAAGCGGCGGTTGGCTAGGGGTAAAAAGGGGAATTTGGCAAACGGTGTAATATATTTCAAGGGCGGGGAAATAGAAGAAGAACTTGTGAGAAAAGGAATTTCTCCGTCCTCGGAACTAGACTTGCGCGCCTTTTTTGAAGACGTCAGGTTCGAAGGCAAGCGCATAGTTCATTTTCCTACAGAAAGCGTGTCAAGGTTATGACATAGGGCAATGCGCCTATGTCAAAGAAAACTAAAAAAACGAATACTTCTGCCAAAGAAGTTGCCACCTTCCGCGATGCGCTTATGTCAAAAAAGACTAAAAAACGGAAAGGTTGTTTATTATGATGGTATGGTAATCCGTTTGGCGGATAAAATTTGCTCTCCTATTTTTCTTGCGAGCAAATGCGGTTGCAGTTTTCGCAAGATTGTGCGCACAAGGCAGGGCGTGTTTTTTTGGGGGAGGAGAATCCGAGGCTAAAAACGGCGCTCTTTATGCGGCTAGGAAGTTTTTAAATCTCGTAAAGATTTGCTTCCTAAAATAAAAGTTCCTGGAAGATTTTACGCATAAGAGCATACAAAATGCGCCGTTTTTTACTGGAAAATCCGCCCAAAGGCGGATTTCCAATAATCTTGTCGATTGTATAAGAGGTAAAGCCCGCAATATACAAAATTTGGCTATTTTAGCAGTTGGTTTGGATTCTATTCTTGCCCAACTTCTATGTTTTCGGAGTTGTAAATTTTTACCGCAGATTCCGGAGGGAGGATTTTTTCCGAAGATGTTTTAAATATATTGTTTTTTATCTCGGCTCCTCTTACTTTGGAAACGTAAATCGCCGGAGGATACGGGGAGGAAGAATCCTTTATAAATGTATTTTTTAATATTTTTATATTAAAGTTTACATTTATCGGTGCGTTTGCGGATGTTGACGAGTACAGGGAAACTCCTGGATCCCATAAATTTTTAAAAGTATTTTCTTTAATAGTTATATTGCGCGGGAATGGGCCTTCATAAAACCATCCAGTTTCATTGCCCAGAGAAATGCCGTTTGCGCTCGATTCCTCAACGGTGTTTCCTTCTATTCTTCCGTTGAATGCGCGGATTAGCATGGCGTTGCGGCGCTGCATTCCGAAGAAGCAGTCTTTTATTTTAAAGTCTTTATTGACTCTCTTCATATTGTAAACCTGGGTGGATTCTTTGTCGGTATGCGGGCGTTTTTCTCCTGTTTTTATATTTTTAACGGGAGTGTCTAGCGTCACTATATTTCCTTTAGCCTCGACTACTTTTATGCCGTCAATCCATTTTGCCGAATCTATATACAACAGCCCCATTTCATCGCCTACGGTAAATCCTGGGTTTGTGAGCTCCAAAGTTTTCTCATCTAATACCCTCTTTATCATTATGGTGTCCGTGCTGATGTTAATTGAATCATCTAGCAAGCCTTCGCACCGGCAATTTTCTATTGTGGGGCCGGTTTCATTTGATTTGCAGTGGTAGCCGTCGCGCCACGAGGCTATTATGTCGTTGGAATTGGGCAGCCATGTTATATTGTTTCCGCGCATGGTGACCTTTCCCCTATTTCCGCCTATCCAAAAGCACATTGAATTCCTGTTGCGGTAGAGAGTGATGTTTTCCACAGTTATATTGGAAGATCCTCCGACGGCGACATTTGGGGTAAAATTATTTTTGCGGTTGTCTTTAAAATAGTATACGGGCATTGCGAACCGGTCTCCGTTTGAAACGCCCTTTAGCCTGTCGGCGTAGGATTTGTCGACAATTATTTTAAACTTGTCGGGGGCGGATGTCTTTTCCACGCGGTCTATAAAATAATGGTCGGATACTCCGCGTTTGCGCTGGCGGATTTTGGAATCCATCACAGAGCCCCACTGCCAACATTTTTCCCCGTAATGTTCGCGCATCTTTGCGTCGTCTGGAAGTAGGGGATATCCCTTGTCTATTGTAAGCGAAAATGAACCCTCGGAGGGGTTTACGTCGGATATTACACCCTGGGTGAACGGCGACGGAGAGTAGGTTATCGTAAAGTTTTTGACCGTGATATTTTCGCATCCCTGAATTCTGAGGAACGAGTTTGCCGGATCCAATACGACAGTTGCTCCATTGCCGTCTATTTCAAGGTTTTTTATCTTTTCGGCGTTTATAAAGGCAAAATCCGTCGGGCAGTGTTTCAGCTCGTAGAGTTTCTTTTCAAATACTATTTTTACTCCGCTCGTTTCTTCCTTCATGGCTTTCCCGAGCATTGATTTCATTGTGGAGAATTCATCCTGTTTCGATTCAGACATTTCCTTGTCGAAACTGTGCACGGCTATGGCATCCTTTGCGTTTAGGACAGCGCACATTGTCGCGGCGGCGGCAATTGCAATGAAGGTTTTAGTTTTTTGATGCATTTTGAGAATCATTTATTAGGGTTTCCTTTAACGTTGGCAGTATGCGCTGAAACATGAGGTAAAAGCCGAGATCGTTTGGATGGCAACCGTCGACTGTGGGGTATTTTTTGTCTGTTGTTCCGAAAAGCTCCGCTCCGTCTATAAAACTGACGTTTTTATCTCCGCGCGCTACGGCGTTTAGATAGGTCTGTTTTACGATATCGCGGCGCCTGTCAGTCATATTTGAACAGCGCGAAAGAATTATGATTGGAAGATTGGGATGTTTCTTGCGTATTTCCAGAAAAAAAGGCTCGTGGGTTTTTTCCAGATGTTCCGGAGTTGGCGCGTTATAGTCGTAGTCGAACACAAAAGCCGCGAGGTTTAAAGAGGCTATGTCGCGCGCGATTTCAATCTCGCCTTTTGCGTTTCCGGAAAAACCTAGATTGATTTGCTCGGCGTCAAGTTCGCGGCACAGCATTGTTGTATATGCGTTTGCCGGGCGGGATGCGCATCCGCCTTGGGTGATAGACGACCCGTAAAATAAAACTGGCTTTTTTATTTTATGGGGCATTGGGGCGAGTATTTTTGCCCCTTTTTCAATTCCGACTTCAAGCGATTCAACTCCTCCGTAAAGAGGCAGCCATATTGTAAACTGGCGCATGCGCCTCTGCTGGAATTGGGCTATTTTTACTTGTTCTTTGGAATATTCTGATATTGCCCGCCGCGGAGGGTGCACGGTTTTTAAATAGGAGTCCTGATCTCCCGGAGGCGAAATGAAAACATCGAATCCGCACGCTCCCGAACGTGTCATATGAGGCATATCTGTTGTATCTTTAAGCTTGTAGCGCAAAGCGATATTTCTCGAGTCGGTTTGAAATCTTACGGCACCTCCGGCTGTATGGTTCGCGAGCCCAGCGACATTTTTTAGATTTGGGTTGGAAGCTGTTTGCTTGGGGATGCGGTAGAGCTTTTCACCGTCTTTTCTCCATGCGAATCCTTCTACCGAGAACGGCGTTTCCAGCGCATTGTAGTATAAGACACCAATACCTTCGACATTTTCGACTTTGAAGTTCCCGTCAACTTTTGACATGTCTGCCTGTCCGCGCATTGTTGTTGCCAATAAAAGCGCGCCCAGAATATAAAACGTTTTTAGTGTCTTCATATGGAGTCTTTTGTTTGCGGCGCGAAACTGTTGCATATTCCGCGCGCCGCAACGCGGCTCGTAAAAGGATTAATTAGACACTTTATTTTGCGCCGGTGCCAAGTCAACAGATTTTATCGCGCGGCCGGAACGCTGAATTTCTTTGCAAAAACGCGATACATTCATACATGAGGCGGAAGGCAGGCTGTCACATATCCGTCCGGCGAATCATTTTTTTGCGGGCAGCCTAGTGAGCGGCGCGCGGAACTTTAAAGCCAAAAATGGAATGGCTCTAAGCGCGCGCTTGCGTTCCGCCGGAATATTTAAAATCTCCAGATTTCTCCGAAGCAGATTTAAAATAAATACCTATGCAATTATGTGCGGGTTGGAGTGGATGGGCGGAATTAATTTTGTGGCGAGTCGGATATTTCAAATTTAGCTCCGCGGTTTTCGATGTTCTTTTCGGTAAGTTTTTTGCCGTTTATTAATACATTTTCAAATCTTATATTTTTTATTTCGTCGGATTTTCCGTGGTTAAACAAACCCACCTTGTCTGCTTTTGTATTCTTGAAATCGATGTTTCTAAAGGTGATGTTTTCCACAATGGAATGCGGGCGGTTGTCGTAGCGCGGCGTATTTTTGCGCCAGCTGTCTCCGTGCGTATTGTTTATAACTATGCAATGCTTGTACTTTGAAGAGTCGTTTTCCAAAACGATGTTTTCAAACAGCATATTCGAAACTTTGCCGCCGCCTGCCGGAAATATTGCTATGTGTCCTCGCACTGGATACGGGCCTGCTACTGATGTATGGTGGAGAACGGTTATGTTTTTAAATGCAACATTTTCGATATTGTGGTCGATTTCATGTGTCACGCCCATTGTTATTGCCAGATCGTTCCAAACTTGGCAGTTTTCGAATATGACATTGCGGACGTCTCCGAAATATTTTTCTTCGGATTTAGGTTTGTGCCCCCAATAGGAGTCCATAGCTTTAAGCTCATATGCGTCGTCGGCGTTGTGGATGAAACAGTTTTTAACAAGTATATTGTCGCAGTTGCTTGTGGGGCATATGCCGTCGCTGTTGACGTAGTACGACAATATGCGCAGTCCGTCTATGAGAACGTCTTTTGCGCCGTAGAGAGATACGTTCCATTCGCTTGCCTCTATGATTGCGATATCGCGCAAGGTCAAGTTTTTTACGCCTCTTATTCTAAACGGAGTCATGCGTTCGCCCCTCTGCAGAGAGCCGGCGCACGATATTATCCCGCGCCCGCATATGGTGACATTTTCAGCGTCGACAAGCGTTATGGGTTCCTTCATATTATTAAGTTCTATGCCGTTGACTTTATAAATGCCTTTTTTCTCCTTGGGGGAACACAGCAAAACCGCGCCTCCTTCCAAATAGAGCGTCTTGTTGGAATCGAGCTTCATTTTATCTATTTTATGCACTCCGGCGCCGAGGTATATTACGTTGGGGTCATTTTTATCGGGGCGGGATTTTTCCGGTGCATTTGTGAAGATATGCAGGGCGCAAGTTCCGTCTCCGCGCGGGTCGAAAGTGTAATTATTGGGGCGTGGCAGCGACAGCGAAACTCTGTCGAAATTTGGATTGGACAAGTCTACTGCGGGTTTTATTCCAAGCGCGAGCGGCCTTACGGCTGCGTCGGAAGGATTTTTTATTATTCCTTTTGGAAGTTTAAGCTCAACATTTGCGTCTTTTTCAAAATCAAATATGCAGAATGCCAGCGGGGCCACAGGAGAATTTGCAATTTTTTCCTTTGAATTCCAGTCCATGCGGTATGTTGCGTAGGCGAAAACATTTTGCCCGTCTGCGCAGATGTCGTAATGTTCGGATTTTGCGACGCCTTCAGGAGCGGGAAACACTACTGCTTTTTTGCCGCAGCCGCATAGGGACAAGGCGAGAATTGCCGAAGCGGCAATCGTTGTAAACATATCTTTTGAATTTTTCATATTGGCTGTCGGTGTTGTTGTATTGCCGTATGGCAAAGATCGTTAGCAAACGGATTTCCAGATTGAAAATAGGCGTTATTATTTCCAGCTTCGGGGAATCCAAATTTGAGCGGAATATTCAAGCAGCTCAAAAATGCCTCTGGAATGGCGCATTTAGATTCTGCCGGCGCGTGAAAAAACAATTTTCTTGCGTTCTTTGCGGTTTTCTATGCTTATCCCATCTTAACGTCCGTCTGAATTTCCTCTAATAAGACCTTTTTTCAAAACGCCAGTGCATAACTGGCAGTAGATGTTTTTAGATATTGTTGGTTTTTTGTAAAGATTAAAGTTTAAGTTGTTGATTTATTTACTAATTGCCCCCTAGGGGGCGGCGCACTTTAGTTCGTGAAGATAATCGCTTGGACTTT